>Ga0247608_10004930_pt1 | contig 14679 bp, 20 predicted proteins | sample 176DNAGHGlowgp2_FD_193490 | JGI IMG/M metagenome (GOLD analysis project Ga0247608, IMG submission 193490) | Sheep rumen microbial communities from Palmerston North, Manawatu-Wanganui, New Zealand - 1766 DNA GHGlow gp2 | ecosystem: Host-associated > Mammals > Digestive system > Stomach > Rumen ...
TGTTTATTTCTTCATACGCTTGAATTAAAATTTGATAATTGCTTGCCAACGTGTCAATTATCAACTTGTCCGTTTCTTCAAATAGGCCCTTTTCCTTTAACTTCTTGATTACCTTGGTAACGTATTTTCCCACTTCGGGGTTTGTTATATAACTTGGTAATTTATATGTTTCTGTCTTTTTAGCCATTTTATAGTCATTTTCTATAAAATCGCTATTTTCTTCGGATTAGTCAACGTATTCCCACGTAAAAACAAGAAAATGAAGCCCTTGCTTCACTTTGAAATTTTACAGATTTGGTGAAAACGAGGCGGGTGGGGTTTTTTCGACCAATCGAAAATTTATCGCTGGCCCCCCGTCCAAAATTTTTTTTGAAATCAAAAATTCAAATTAACAAATTGAAAATCAATAATTTAAATTATTCATCTTCTTTCTCTTTCTCTTTGAATCTCAAATAATCTTCCATCCACTTGTTGTATTCGTTACGGAATTGTTCAATGCTAAACGATGGACATGCTTTTGCTGCAAATTCGTTGTGGCAATGTACGTCTTTGATTGATAGGTCGTAAACGGCCAACAATTGGTGTACCAACGAATACATACTTTCCCGCTGGGCTATGGTGCGGGTGTCTTTTGGTTTCTTTGGGTCGTTCTTCTCAACTCCACCTACATAACATATCCCAATACTATTTGCGTTGTGTCCTACGGTGTGCGCTCCATTCATATAAAGCGGCCTTCCGTTCTCAATTGTCCCGTCAAGGTCAATAACATAATTATAGCCAATATCTTTCCATCCATTTCCTTGTACGTGCCAGCGTCTAATATCTGCTGCCTTGAAATCTTTTCCTTCGGGTGTTGCACTGCAATGTAAAATAATCTCCGTTATCTTTCTCATTTGAATTTCTTTATTATTGTTATTATTATTGGGATTGCCAATAGTATTACGACCAATGCCAATGCTTGCACTATCGTCTTGTAGATGCTTAATTTCTTCTCGGCTCTTTGGTCGGGGATATATATGGGTCGGTCTTGGTATATGGTGGTGTCGTTTGTTATTATCTTTTCCTTCCACTTATATATCACGGGAATATCTATTGGCTTGTTTGATATATGGCCATTCAATAGGTTGTTCGTGGTGTCTATATATGCTGTTGAATATGCGTATTTTGTTTCCATGTAAAGCGTATCTAATAGGTTTGAATAATAGTTGTATGCTTCTTTCTCAATGGATACATGGATAGTGTCTTGGTGGAATATGGTGGAATCCTTGTACGTTATCACCGTTTGGTGTTCAATAGGTACATAACTTGTTGGTTTGCACCCAATTAAAATAAAAATTGCCAATATATAAAACCATTTCTTCATGACTGAATCTTTGGTTTATATCGGCAAAAAAGGCGTACCGAATTAACGACACGTCCAGAAAATAATAAGTAAAAAACAAAATAAAATACAATTATTTATTATGGCAAAAAACTAACAATTGTTTTCTTCGTCTTTGTCCGATTCTTCAACCTCTTTGTTTGGTGGATTCTCGGCTCTTTTCTCTTTGTTTAGTCTCAATATATCAAGTAAATTAAACATAAATTCTAATTTTAAATTAGTCCTCCAAATTGCTTTTCAAATAGTCCCTAATCGCAATCAATGTTTTCTTGTCTTTTGGGGTTGATTCATTATCCCAACACAATCTAAATTCCAACGCTTTGACTAATGTTTCAATACGTCCTCTTGACAATTTAACGCTTAATTTTTCTTTTTCCCATTCCATAAATCACTATTCAAAACACATTCTATAAAAATCATTCATTTCTTCGCTCAACTCTCTAAAACTTTTTGAATTGAAATCTGGCACGTGTTGGAATCTAATGTAAATATTATCCCAATTATCCCATTCAAACGTTGACCATTCGCCACCGTGTTCTTTTCCGCTTTGTTTAAGCACAATGTTTTGCTTTTTCCCAAAACGTTCCATTCTCAACAATGCGTCAGCATATAAAGCCGCCATTTGTTCCTTTGTTCCGTAATCGGTGAATCCAACTTTGCCTTCGTAATCTTCCAATACAAATTGATACAATTCTTCTTTGTTCATTTTCTTTGCGCTTGCGGCCTTTGCGCTTTGGCCCTTCAAATTTTCTGTCATAATGATTTAAATTTTAATTATAAAGTTTTCTATATTGACGATTTCTTTTTTTCTCTTTAAAAAAGCCCCTAAAGTTGACCTTGAAACGATAGGGGCTTACAATAGACAAGTACTATAATAAAGCCTTAATGACGCTGCGTATGGTGGCGCAAAACCTACGTCATTTGTTACTAACATACAAACTAAAAATCAAAATCCCAAATTTTTTTTGCATTTCGTGCTTATTTAGAATCAATCTATGGAATAATCACTTTGTACAATCTTTTATTTCAATGCTTCTTCTTCGCTTGTGCCTTCTTCCGTTAGGTCTAAATGATAATCCCCAATCATATAACCTTCTTCGTTAAATTGAAATGTTCCATTTTCTTTGCTTTCTTCGATAAATTGTGCAACTTCTTCCATTTGCGATTGGTTTGATAATTTTACAAATAGCATAATTTTAATTTTTTAATTCATTATTTATTTCTTTTTCCAATATATCATTCAATTGAATGGTCAAATCCCTATAATTAGACACTGTAAAGGGGCATAAGTCATTTTCAGCCATATAATTACATAGGCAATCGAAACAATCAATGTCTTTGTTGTTTTCAACTATTCGCTTCGCTTGTTCCCATAGGAAACATAAATTATACGTATCAATAAGCCTAAAAGCAACGTCCCATTGTTCATCGTCAAATTTTGTTACACCGTCATCTTTGAATGTCATAACGCATGTGTAAAATTCGCCATTAAATGATGATGCCAAGAAATAATTGAAATCGGTGAAATAGTCATTCACTGAATTTCCATTTTCTTCGCTGGGCATAGCGTATTCATACGTTTCTTCAACGTCACGCCATGGATAGTTGATTATTGGCTCATTTATTTTCTTTGCCAACGCCAAAAGGCAAAAGCGTTCAAAAACCATCCTTTGAAACTCATAGTCTGTTAGAATGTGCATTTCACCAAATTGGTCATATTCTTGACCATAGCCACCTTCGATGGCCCTAAAAGCATTTGATGCTGTGTTAAATCTGTGTAATCCAAACATATTATTATAATTTTAAGTTTAATTATTGCTTGTGTATATTCTCCACGCCAATTCTTGTGTGGCCTCATTGATTCTGTTTTCGTCAACGAAATTTGAAATTGCCTTGTTATTCCACTTCACCATTTTAAACGTTTGGTTGGTCTGTGGCTTCATTTGCTCCAATAATCCCAATAGCAATTGGAGGTTATTATCATCCACTTCGTTATTCATGGACCTTTTTTCAACAATCTGTGTTGAATTATTTTCTTCTGCTTCTTTGGCCTTTTTTTCGTTGTAATTCTTTGCGTTCTGTTTTTGTTTTGCCATTGATGGCTTTAACGCTTGCCAAATCAATTCAACCTTTGGTGACAATTTGATGCCTTCCATTTTTTCGGGGGCAAATCTGTGGTAATAGATAATGTCAAGCAATTGACAATACTCTTTGTTGTTCAGCATACCGTTGATGTGGTACTCGAAAATGTTTTTAAATAATCTTATATATTCATTCATAATTAAAAAAACCAATCGGCTTACTAAGAGCCTCCACTCTCTGTTCAGCCAATTGGAATTATTATTTGTTGTGCCGTTGTGGAGGTGGCAATTATCATTCTGTTGTCTGCTTTCCTTAAACATACAATCATAAATAGTAAAAAACAATTTTTTTTTAAGAATTTATGTAATTTTTATTCATTCCAAATAACACAAAAGGCTAATTCAGCACTAATGCTAATTATAAGTATCGTGAAATTTGATAATGATTAGTGAATGATGATGATGATTATTGAAAAAGATGATGATGATTGAAGGAGGAAAAAGATTATTGAATAAAGAATAAGAAAAAGATAAAGAAGGATTCAGTGCTGAATTCAGCATAGGATGAGAAGGCTAAAATATTGATATATAAAGCACTGCGTTGTTTTTCCTTACGGATTTTTTATATAAAAAGTTCAATGTTTTTTTAAAGTTTTGTGCTTACGCAAGTAACGAAAAGGTCCACTAAAGCACTGGGCCCTTGAAAAAAAATCAAAAAAAATTTTATAAACTTTTGATTTTTTGATTTATCCAACTATTTATAAATAAACGAGTGCTGCATGGGACAAGTGACGGATGAGATAGGAAAAGGAATAGCACACCAATTGTTTGATTGGCTGGGCTCGGAATTCCAAGAAACAACAGAAGAATACGATATATTGGATGGTCGTTTCAACTATAACGGCAAGGTCTATGGGGTTGAAATCAAGTACGTATCACCTAAACGATACACCAAGTATGACGATATAATAATAGCCACCAACAAATACGAATACTCAATTGGTGAAGGCAAGGTAAGAAGCGGCCTAACGGCAACGTATATGCTAACATATACACCAATGAAGGATGAGACAATTTGTATGCTGGTCCCGTTCACCAAATGCCTTCCAAGTCGCAAGATAACCAAGTTTGCGCCTAACCACCACACCGATAACGCCACATATTCCAACCACCCATTCTATAGCGTCCCAAGGTCGGAGGCTCGTAAATTCAAAATAACCAAGGAAGAAATAATTGAAATATGAAGAAGGACAAAGTTTCCGTAATGCTGCCAATGTCACTGCGTTTGGATTTGGAATATTTGGCCGCTAAACACGGGGTATCAATAAGCACACTAATAAGGGCCTTTTTAAGCCGCTGCATTGACGAAGCGTTTGAAAAGGAAAAGGAGGTCGAAGATGAATAGTAATCTAAAATGGGACAATTATAGGCGGTCCATGAGCGTCATAAAGCACTCCAAGCAAAACGATGTTGTAAAGGCCCAATTTGAAAACTACATGGATATAATTTACGGAGTTTGCAAGGACGTTGAATTGGTGACTGAAACATATATGCGCCTAACCAACGAATACACTGAAAAACAAGACTTTATGGCACAATTTATGACGTTGTACCGCAAACTCAAAAGAATAAAATTAATAGATGCACAAAAAGCCGCTGCAACGTGGATTCCGCTATTAGAAGCACAAATAAATGGTCAAGATGGCATGGATTAACAAGCCCCAAAAAGATAGGGCAAACGAGGATAGGAAAAAAGAGCGTCAAGGCGTTTACAACACAAAGCGTTGGAGGGATTTAAGGCTTCTTAAACTTCAATTAAACCCGTGCTGTGAAATATGCGGGGCAATTGACAATCTGCAAGTCCACCACATAATAAGTCCGTTTGAAGGTTATTATGCGCCAGCGGATTACGATAGATTGGCCTATGATATAAATAACCTTCAAACGCTGTGTGAAAAATGCCACAACAATATACATAACAAAAAAGGGCTTTAATTAGCCCTTTTAATGTAATGTTCAAGGTATTGGATTTCTTTTCCGTACTCAATTTTGAATAGGCGTTGCCCTCGTTTGCTGAATGGCTTGTAGATGAAATTCAATTCCCTATCGTCAACCAATGTAATTGTAATTTCCTTTAGATTGTACGCCTTTTTGACTATAAGGGCCTTTTTTACATGGGTCTTTATCATTTTGCTTATTTCAACTTCATCCTTCTCTTCCAACACCTTGTCCCACATATTAAGCAATTCATCGTATTCGTCAACGCCCAACGCCTTTATTTGTGCCTTTATTGCCTTTTCCTTTTCAGCCAATTCCAACAACTTGTTTTTTCGGGCATCATCTTCAATTCTAATTTTTGTAATATCGGCATCCAATTCATGTTCGCTGCTCAATCCCTTCTTAAACAACAATTTGGCACGTTCAATTTTTCCTTGTACAGCCTCTCCAGCGGCCACCAGTGCGTTTTTCTTTTCCGAATTAATGCGTAACTCATTTTGAAGCCTTTCCGCCTCTAAATCGCTGTTTCGGGCCAAAAACAGCAAATGCTCGTTTACGGCAATTTGGTATAGTAAACCATCCACGAAATCAACACGGCTGGCCATTTTCTTGCAATCGCTTGCACTGAAATTCGACTTAAAACAAATATAATCCTTTCCGTTGCTTGTCATATTGCCGCCACAATAGGGGCATTTCAATATCTTGTTTCCGAAATAATGGTGCTTAACTTGTTTGTCTGCGTTCAAGTTGTTTGCACTCAATACAGCTTGCACCTTTTCAAACAATTCGTCACTAATGATTCTTGGGTACGTCAATTTCAGTTTTCCCTTCAGCGGCTCACCCAAATAGGCCCTTTGTCTTAAAAGCCTTGAAACGTTCCCGCAATTGCTAACATACTCATACCCACGTTCTTCAAGTTCCTTCGACAATGTTTTCATTGAATAATTGCCAGTTGCATACATTTCAAAAGCCAACCTAACGGCATCCGCTTTCTTTTCGTCAATTTGGAAAAATCCGTTATTGTCAACGTAATATCCAAATCTAACATATTCACCACCCATGTATTTGCCTTGCTCGGCCCAATGTTCACGGCCTCTTTTGAATCTTGCCTTTTTTCCTTCCATCTCTTGTTTGGCAAGGGCTGTGAAAAGGAAAAAGGCCAATTCCATACCAGCGTTGACCGTGCCATCTGCATTCAACAATTCCAACCTTGGGTTTTGAATTTTCAATTGGACTTTCTTGCTGATAAGGTAATTTTTGAAGCCCATTAAGAATTCATCGTTTCTCCCCAAACGGTCGATTTGCCATGCGTAAACGCAATCAACGTTTCCTTGCTCAATGTAACTTTTCACCTTTTCAACGTTTTCCCTAAATAGGTCATCCATCTTTATTGCGCTGGCTCCATGCCCGTCAACAATAATGATTTCTTCCTCTTTGCACCCATCCGCAATCATAAATTGCTTCAATTCAATTGTCTGTGCTTCAATGTCTTGCTTAATTGTACTTGTTCTTACTATTCCTATTTTCATAACAATAAAAATTAAAATTCAATGCTGCAAAAATAGAAAAAAATATGGTAGCAACTCCGCATACATTGGTTAGTGCCACTGCATTAGGAGTTACTACCATTCTTAAATAATTGAATTATAGTAAATTATAATTGTTATTTAGAATAAATCTAAATTTCATCCATATTTTGGAAATCCTCAATCTCGGCTATTGGTTCATCGTTCTTATGCCCCACCGAAATCGTTGTATTGCCCTTTGAAATTTTGGCAATTTTTCCATCTTCCATTGCCTTTGCTGCAAACGCTAGTGCTGGCCATAAAAACAACAAGCCTACAGCCTTGAAAATGCTGCCATCAATAACGAATAATGGAGGCACAAAAGCCGACCCAACCATCAAACCTATTGATATTGCAAGTGTTACCCAAAACGCTATTACATAATGCGTGTGCATTGGCCTTTTCTTTTCCTTTTCCTTTTCTTTTTCCATTTTTCATACCTCATAATTGCTGTTATTTATCGGTAGTGTTTGGTGGCTCGGATTGTTCGGTTGTTTCGCCATATCTCTCCATGGGTCATCATAAACCCTATCGGCTTTGTATTTAACTAAATCTCTGTTTATATATATCGTCTTTTCCCTCACCTCAAATTTGTTTGGGGTCTCTGTCATATCGTCAATCAATATATGGTTGTTATACAATATATTAGCATCCGTTGTAGCGTCAAATCTCATTGTCAAATCAATCTGCATGGGTGCTGGTGCCACGTGGTCAGCATAATATTTTACGGCCCAAAATTCCATTGAATTTCCATATAGCGGACTGCCTTGTTCGTAGAATTTTTTGGCGTTCTCAATCAATTTGCCTTGTCCGCTTGTGAATTGGAAACAATTGTAGAAAAGGCCAGCATATTGGGGTGTTGACAAATTGAATTGCAATTCTTCCATTACTTTTGTTTTGCTCATTGTGTCGTAAACGTCCATTTCCTCGTATTCTGTCGGCTCTCCCTTGATTTCTGCTAGGTCCGTAAACGAAAACTCCAAATCGTTCAATAAGAAGAAAATGTTGTTCAAATAGCCAATTTTGCCGCTTTTCCAATCGAAGCAAATCGAAGGTGACAATATCTTCATTTCCAAAACCCCGTCAATAGGTGCGTTTGGACCGCCATAGTTGCCCATGCTGAAAAGCATATCTTTCTTGCCTCCACCGCTCTTTGGCTTCAATTGGTTGTAATAAGGGCAAAACTTATAGCCGAAACTATCTGTGTTTGCGCTGATTGCATAAACGCATTTGTCGTAACTCTCTGGCCAATGCTGTATATTATAACCACGGGTCAATCCCGTTGTTCCCGTTGTAACCCAATATCCTCTTTCCGTCAACTCATATTGCCCTTGTTCGGCTTCCCACCTAATAATTGGTGGATAACCTTGTATCGCATCACCATTCCAATAACTTCCAACTTCACTTCCATAAGCGTTGCCTTCATCCGTATAGTCGTAATCCGTTGTGGTTGTTGGCATTGCCAACGCTTCACTTCCACGCATGTCTTTTACGTGGTACGGTGACGTATTTGTCAATCTGTCAAGGTTGCCAATGTTCTCGTTTCCGCAAATCAAATTATAATCAACTTTTAGCCAATGTTCTTCATTGTTGTGCCTAATTTGGTGTTCCCCAAAAGGTTTAAAATAAACTGATTCAAATTGGTTTCCCGTCAATGCGTATGTTGCCGTGTGGTCAAGTGCTGCAATTGAATCTTGTGACCAACCAGCGTTTAACCATTTATGATTCATAAGAATCAAATAGTTATCCAACGAATTGTCCTCCGTTTCCTCTTTTTGGTCGAATTCTCCAAGTTTCACAATTGCGCCTCCCATTTTGGTCAATAGGTAACTTAAATTGTCCTTTGCTGCTGGGTAATCATAGTTTTGGGCGTTCAAATCCGTTTGAATGTAGCCTTGATTTATAAGATACAATGCGTTTGGATTGTTGGATTGCGTAATATTGTCCATTTTTACCGCCATAAATCGTTCCTCTTGCGTTTTTGGCTTCAAGTAATACAATTTATGGTATTTGGGCGCATCAACGCAATAGGACGCAATTGTAGGCCCGTCACCCTCAATTCCCCATCTGTGTTGCACGTATCTTGTTTTGTCGTAATAATCCAAATTGTCATCTTCAAGGAATTTGTGGGCCTCATATCTTTTGATTTCCGATTTTACCTTAACGCCCTTGTATTTGGCTGGCTCCAATGTAATATTGAAATCTGCGTTGCATTTCTCGTTTGGGTTTATAACGGTCCATGTGCCAGTGCTTGAAGATGTCGTGGCCGTGTGCGTTTCGTTGTTGTGCGTTACCCTTGTGTAATTATCCATTTGTGTTGTTGGGTCTGCCGTTTCAAGCAAATAGGCATCGTTTGAAGGCCCACCGTGGCTTCCAACCATAAAAGTAACCCCCAAATATTGGCATACGTCTTTAAACAAGTCTTGCCACGTCTTTTTGTCGTTATCTTCGTCTTGATATACGTAGCCGTAACTATCGAAATAAAGCACGTCAAGCATATCCACCAATTCATCGCTGTTGGTGTCATGCAAACAATATTTGCTGTCCCAATAGATTTTGTCGCTTGAATAACTGATTTCCATAAATGTATATGCGTGTCCGAAATAAGCGTCATTCAAGGATTTGAAATATGAAAAATAGGCCCACAAACGTCTTGATTTTCCATATTCTCCAATTGTGCTGTAGGGTTTAAGATATTTGGCCATTCCAATTTCGTCCAATGCGAAAATAGGCGTTGAAATGTAATCTTCAACCACCCTTGAATTTAGTGTGTTTCCCCACAAATATCCACGCCATTGTTCAATCCATTCGTTTTTTGGCCCTAATAGTGCCAAAACACATCTAACGTCTGTGTAATAGTCAGCATTTTCCATAAGCCAAGAAGGGAAATTGTGGCTAACCAAATTAAATTTTAATTTGCTTGAAACTAGTGGGTCATATATGCTTTCACGGCCATCTGTCTGTATAACGGTGTCACCGTTCAACGTTCCAATGAATTTTATGCATCCTTCGGTGCTTCCGCTTTCGACAAATGCGGAATCTTCCCTAATCTTTGCCTCTAAAGTGACGCTATAATCCATTTCAATCCCAAGTTTGTATTGCTTTTCATATTGGGCCGTTGAAATCGGAAATTCAATTAAAATACTGACTGCCATATATTTAGTAATTTATATTTTTATTATAATTATCAATAACGCCAACCAAATCTTCGCCAGCGATTTTAAACACAACATTTTCTGCTCTTCCACCGCTTCCACCGCTTTGAATCATTGCCCACAATCTTGCTTGCTGGTTCTTGTTAAGGACCATTTCACCCGTTGACAAATTGGCGTGTATTCCATCGTGGTAGTCATTGCCGCCAACGATACCGCCTTGTGCAAATTTCTGTGACTTCGTTTGGCTAACGATTGTTGCAATAATTCCCGTAATTGCTGCGCCAGCGGCTGCTATTGCAATTAAGTTATAAGGGAAGGGAATACCCTTGCCGCTTTCGATGGCTTGTGCCACTGATTCAACGGCCACTAAAGATGTATATGTTTGGACCAACGACATTATACCGCTTGCCACGCTTCCCAATATCGTCAAAAACCTTTTCCATGGGCTGTCATCCGTTGCTATCGAAGCTAAATTGTTGAATATGTTGGTAACATTGCCCAATGCGCTTGCATACGCATTCATGTTGTTTATTCTATCTTGCCACGCTTCAAGTTCTTTTCGTTTTACTTCTTCAAGTTCTTCCAAATATAATTCATATTCAGCCATCCAATTGTTGACCATATCCTCGTCCAAGGGTTGCGCCCCGTTGAATGACATTCCAAGTTCTCCGTTGAATTGCTTTGGCTCAAGTTGTTGGATTGTCTCTTGTGTGGGTCTTGATTGTGTTGGCGTGTAGTTTGGTGTCGTTGTCGGCTTTTCCTCTTGTTCCAAGTATCTGTTCAATGTGCGCTCGTACTGAATCAATGCCCTTTGGTTTCCCCTATATGACTTTAGTATCTGTTCTATCTGTTCCTTTTGTTCAGTTGGAATGTCCGCAAGGTCTGAATATAGTTTGGCTTGATTGACCCACATAAGCCCGTATTGCTTGACCATCTCTTGAATGTTCTTTTTGGTGTCGGTTTCGTTGTAGACGAAATCGCCTTCGTTTGTCAATACGCTTTTGTCGCGGCCTTCGCGGTACTTGTTTATAATATCGTCAAATTCACCGCTTGCGGCTCGTCTGGCCAACTTTTCCAACTCCAAGTATCCTTCTATGCTATTGGCATCACCAAGCCCGTAATCGCCAAGGAAAATGCCTTTTCCAGCGAATATGTTGTAAAGGCTTTCGGCTGTCTTTTTGTTCTGCTGTGACATGTCTTTTCTAAGTTCGTCAAGCAACTTGTTGTATTGGTTCACTTCCTCGCTGTAGTCCTCGCCTTTCTTTTTCTTTTTTTGGATTGTGTTCAAAAGGTCTTGAAGGTCCGTGCCAATGTCCATGCTTGACAAATCGAAAAGGGCTTGAGCGTCACCAAGTGCATCAATTGCATTCCTCGCGTCCCTTGCGTATTGAATCAAGTCCTTGAAGCCCTTGAAATTGGCTGTGTTCACTTGCCACAAAAAGTTCTTCCATGCGTCACCCATTGCCCCAATTTCGTTGTGGAATGTGTCGCTGAGGCTCTCCGTTGAATTTATGAATGAATTGAAAACGTTCTTTGCGCCAACGGCAAGCCCAAGGGCCGCAAATGCCTTGCTTGCTGCCCCAATCGCCTTTGTGAAGCCACCCATTGCGTTGTTCCCATCGCTGCCGAATGACTTTATTTTTCCCTTTGCTTTTTCAATTCCTTCGTTGAAATTGGTGCTGTCGGTTTTCATCCTAATTACCAAATCTTGTGTTGCTTGTGCCATATCTTAAAATCCCATTTTCTTCTTATATTCTTCAAATTGTTCTTTGGTGGTCGCTTCATGGGTCATTTCGTTGTCCCACTTGAATTTTATTATATCTGTGGGTTTCATCTTCTTTTTGCTTTGGCTTTGTAAAACAGAATAAGCCAAAAACCTTGTGCGTTCCCATTCATCACGTTCCGCATCCTCCAAACTATCGGCAAACATTGATATTTCCCACGGCTCTAATTCCAAAAACTCTTTGTAACTCAATACTTTATATCGAATTACAAGGGCCTTGAATAAATACCTTGCGCCTACTTTTGGCCCTTTGTTGTCTTTTTTTTTGTGCCTATTTCGGGCTTGCCGTTGTTCAAAACTTCCAAGAATGCGTTGCTGACATTTTCATCTTCAAGGGCTTCCAAAAAGTCATTGAAATCCATGGAAAAACCATCGTTGTTGGCATACAGCATACAAAATTCGTATTGGCATATATCTGTCAAAGTTTTTAGTTCAAATGGCTTTTCCGTCATACCCTCAAATACCAACATTGCCTTCATGTTGTTCTTAACTTCGTACTCGTTTTCTTTAATTTTAATCTTCATATTCCTAATCGTTTTATCCTAAATCGGCATTTTTTGCTGAAGGCACAAAAAAGGGCCAGCCCCATAAGGGACCAGCCCCAAAAAACAATAGGAATTGTTTTAATATAAATTGCTAATTGTCAAGCGGCTATTTCCGTTGCTTGGCAAAATCTCTATCCATTCCTCTGTTGAATTTTTCTTGTTCGATACGTAATAATTCCCAACACTAGCATTTACCGTGCCTTGGTTAATGGTTGTATCGCCAAACTTGATTGATTTGTTGGCATTTAGGTATAACGCTTTGCCATAATAGTCATCTGTCACATTCATTAAAGCAATTTGTTCGTTTCCTCCACCCCAATAAGATACGTAAAAAATAACTCCATATCCTCTGTCGTTAACCAAATACGGGCAATCGCTTTTGTTTACGGTGCGTTCTCCAATATTTCCGTTAACCATTTCAAAACACGCCTTGCAAACATACTCACATCCAACAGCGTCCCAATATGGTGTATTTTCTCCATCGTCAACATAAACGAATCTTACGTTGTTCTGTTCTATCTCGTCACCATCATTTTCTCCGTATATTTCGCAAAAGCCAATGTTTTCAAAAATGTTGTTTGTAAAGTTGAATACAAAGCCATTTTCTATCACCTCAAATTCAAATCCAAAATCTTGAATTGAAATTGTTTCGCCAATAGCCAATCCGCATGATTCTTCGACCTCACCGTTTCCGCTGTTGTATAGGATTTTCCAACCATCTATCTTCTTGTAAATATCCAAATAGAAGCCATCATCTTCGTCAACCAAACCAAATATTGCTTTTTCTGTCGTTATTTCATCAAGGTCATCCGTTGTGTTGACCATATAATAATCAACGCCATTGCTCAACGTTGGAAAAACTAGTTCGCCTTCCACTTCGCTAATTACGTGGATTTCCCCGTCATTGGTCCACAAAAACGCTGCTTGCGGCTGTGTTGGCGTTGGTGTTGGTGTTGGCCCTTGGCCTTTTTCGTAAACGACTTCTTCACCCATATATATCAATTCAACTTCTTGGTCTCCAATCATCAACGTATCCAATTCGGTGTCCCCAATATTCAAAAGGTGTATTCCGCCAACGCTGTATTTGCGTTGCTTAATGGTCAATTGGGCTGTGTCACCGTTTTCGTTTGTAAACGTTATTGTATCTTCGGATTGCGTTGTGGATGTGGTGGAAGGCACGGTAATTGTTATTGCCGTGTCGTTTTCCGTACCCGCTGTTTGGCTCATTGTGTACCAACTTCCCGTTGATGTTGCGCTCCATGGCGTGTCGCTGTTTACCGTTACGTTTATTGTTCCACCGCTTGCGGGTACTGCTTTAATATCCGAATCAACAATTATTGTTGATGCCACACTACCCGAATAGAAATAAGTTTGGTTGTTTGGATAAACATATTGTAATACAATACCTCCTTCATCTTCTTTGCGGAAACACAAAAGGTTATTGTCATCTATACATGGGACAAACTTTTCCGATAACGTATTGTTATAATAATAAGAAACAGTTCCAATTGTACCTTCCTTGACTTGGTTGGTACGATTATACGAATTGAATAAATACATGTGTACCCATTTTGACAAGTCTCTTGGTGTACACGGATATTCAGTGCCGTTAATAATAAGTTTTGTTTCTGTAAATTCAACGGTTGCAAATTCAAGGTCATTAAAAATATCCGTATATGGAGTTTGTACATCAAATCTAATTCTTTCTCCATCCGAAAAAACCCTATAGTCTCCAAAGCCAATTATTGCACCCCAATCATAACCGCTTCCGTCTGTTGTTTTGAATGAAAAATTCTCAAACACAATCCTATTGAAATTGTCTGCCTCAAAATAGAAATAATAACTTTCTTGGGCTGTCGGGTTGTTTATTCCTATATAATTTAAATCAATCATAATCAACTAATTATTAATTGGTTATTTAATCGGGTATGATAATATAAAGCGTTGAAGCATCTTTCGTTGTTATTGCATCGTATTGGTCTTGTGTGCCTTTCCAAAACTTCACGCCATTGGTCAAATTTTCGGGTGCGGTCCATGTAGGTGTTCCCCATCCTTGTGCCGAAACGCATACTTGGCCAGCCGTTGAAGCCGTTGTGGTAGGTGCGAAGAACGGCCCAATATCGTTTCCATTTTCTCCATAAATATAACCCGTTGTTCCATAACTTGATGTC
>Ga0247608_10004931_pt1 | contig 14679 bp, 8 predicted proteins | sample 176DNAGHGlowgp2_FD_193490 | JGI IMG/M metagenome (GOLD analysis project Ga0247608, IMG submission 193490) | Sheep rumen microbial communities from Palmerston North, Manawatu-Wanganui, New Zealand - 1766 DNA GHGlow gp2 | ecosystem: Host-associated > Mammals > Digestive system > Stomach > Rumen ...
GGTCTGACAAGCTTTTCTATATCAAAACCTGAATACTGATTATCCGCATCTGTATTTACAATAATGTCAGCTCCTAAATGAAGACATGCATCTATTCCTGCCATGAACCCATATGCAAGTCCTCTGTTTCTTCTGAAATTGACTATATAATCTACTCCCAGATCCTTAGCCACCTGCACAGTGTCATCCTTACTTCCATCATTTATGATAAGTACTTTTATCTCATCTATTCCATCTATCTTCTTCGGCAGATCATCCAATGTAACCTTTAGTGTTGCTGCCTCATTGTAGCAAGGTATCTGAATAAATAACTTCATTATATTTTCCTCCAAAACATTGTCATTTTAATATTCTGTCACATTCATTTTTTAAATTCGCAAAATAACTATCATCAGATTCCCTTAGCAAGCTCCATTCTGATCGATCCGTCATCCTCATAAATAATTCTGTACAATCCTGTTTCTGTTATTTCACACGAAAATCTATCCAAAAATTCATTCTTTAAATAATTATTATAAGAATGAACCCAAACGTAAGTATATCCGCCCTGCCTGAGCCTGTCTCCAAATTCATCGATAGTATTATCTGTTGATGCGACAAAAGTTATACTGCCGTCTTTTGAATATTCCCAAGGCTCGCGCAGATAATTGCTTACCTGATTGTCCATATAATAAAGAGCAACACATAAAGGATACTCATTCATAGATTCAAGTGAATACTTATTGGAAATAAGATATACTCTATCGCCCTCAGTAATATAATCCTGAATCTCATTAACCTGTTTCTTAGTCTTGTCTATAACAGAATAAACAGGATTTTTCCAATAGTGCCTTGAAGATGCTTTATATACTATTATAGGATTCATATTACATAACATAAGCAGGCACAAAAGAATGCTCAGCAGAAAGCTTTTTCTCTGCAGCACTCTACCAGTGCCGTTTTCACCTGCTACCAAAGCATTATCTATAACCATATTTTCTGCCAAATATCCGCACAGTATGATAAATTCATACACAATAACGATAGATAAATAGCGATATCCTGTAGCATTTCTTATACTTTCATCATAGGAAAAAACAGAAACATAGCTGACATATAATCCTAATGAATACAGAACTACCGCAATAGGGAAAAATGCTGATGTGAAAATAATCTTCCTTTTTTCCTTTTCCCTGTCCGAACAAATATATACCAATAATAAGACTACAAGAAACATGATCGTAGTCTGCACCGTACGAAATGGCATGTTTGGATTGGATGTAAGACTTTTCTTAAACAGATTCTTTATAAGAGTCTTTGCTGTCAGCTGCGCCTTAGTCGTTGAAAAAGTAAGCGCCTCAACTATTCCCGATAAATTCGCAGGTATAAAACTCTCTCCAAGTAAAAGCCAGGCAATAATAAATGCACAAACAGCCGCCAAAACAAGTGCGATGATCGCTTTACGTTTTCTTTTTACAAATGTGATGATCACCTTATCTTCATCATTTATTATCCCCAAAAGGATTACATAGCCTGCAGCAAAGCAGAATATTATAGCACCTACGCCCCACTTTATTCTCGGAATAAACAAAAGCATCGGAAGAATTGCAATAAAACTCTTTTTAAATTTCCATTCATTTATAAGAATTGAAAATGCTATACATGTTGCCCCTGTCCATACCGCAACAGGAAGATCCACGTACATACTCTTATATGGCTGGTTGTAAAGTGTAAACAGCCCGGAATAAACTAATGTGAGGTAAACCACTCCGTTTATCCACTTCTTCCAGCTTATGCACATAAGAGGTACAACCGCAGCTGCTGCCGTCAACATAAATGATGCGGTATACATATGTCCCTCATCATATCCACCAAAAAACTGGAAAAATGCAACAAACAAGCTTGTTTCCGGAGGCATGCTCGCACTTCCTACAAAATCACTTCCAAGCGGAATGTGATTATTTACAAACATATATTTGACTTCCGCAGCCCACTGATGAAAATCATCATAGGTCTGGATATAGTCTCCATGAAAAGCAAAGAGCATGATAAGCGACATAAAAATGAACGATACTATTCCAAAGGAAAAGTATCTGCCCTTATCCTTGCATCTGACTAAATAAAATACAAACAGAGCTATCGAGATCAGACAATATATGATAATCCCCTGTCTTATCCCAAAAGATAAGCCTGAAATATGCGTTATAGCAATCAGTGTCAGTATGGAATAAACAAGAGATAGCTCGCTTGAAACTTTAAAAATAGCATAGTATCCCATGCTACACATAATAAGCACAGCTATTCCAAGGACAAACATTATTTCCGACATGTATTAATAAGCCTTTCTAATCACAATATAACGCATACAACAATTCCTACTATCACTCCAAGAATTGCACCAATGACAACCTGAGAAGGAGTATGCCCTACAAACTCCTTAAGCTGGACATCTGCGGGCTTTTTCCCCAACTCCTCAAAATATTCCATCATATTGTTAATAGCAATAGCTTGTTTGCCTGTTTCTCTTCTAACCCCCATAGCATCATGCATAACTATAATTGCAAATATTAGTGCTATAGCAAATTCAGGACTTTGACCCCCACATACATTAGCGACTGCTGTAACAGTGGCCATAACGGTTGCAGAGTGTGAACTTGGCATACCACCATCCCCAAACAATCTCTCAAGTACAAATTCCTTATTAACTACAACATATAAAATAGTTTTTAAGATCTGAGCGGAAATCCACCCCCACGCCGCTGCTATTAAAATAATATTATTGCTTATCTGATTCCAAAATAATTGCATAAAACATTAACACTCTCTTTTATTGTCATTTCACTACTATTGTCATCTTTGAGGAAACACCATTATATGCGGTAACTGTGATGGTAGCCCTTCCCTTCTTTCTGGCCTTCACTACTCCGGTAGATGATACTTTTACTATAGACTTATTGCTTGTGGAAAACTTATACTTCGCACAAGCAGCCCCTTTATTTACCTTGGGTACGATCTGAAAACTCTTTCCCTTCTTTAACGTCTTCTTTTTAGAAATCTTTACTTTTGTAGGTGCTTTTTTTGCACTTACTTTTACCGTTCCCTTGCAATCATCCTGTTGCGCAGTAATTACTGAACTGCCTTTTTTCTTTCCTTTTACCTTGCCTGAATTTGATATCTTTATTGCCTTCTTTTTGCTACTGCTAAAAATAAGACTATCATTATTTCCGGAATAAACCTTGAGTTTTAAAGCCTCGCCGATTCCAATAAGATATTTAGATGTATTCACAAAAAATACAGCATTTGACCCGGACTGTATATCTACATCTTCACTTCCGGAATTTACTACTGTATTGCCCGCACTATTATATACCTTTGAGGAATCTCTGACCAGAATACCGGTACTGCCGGAATTATTAGTGGCATTTGATTCAAAAGTCTGAATCTCAGAATTTCCGTTTATATCATACCCGTTTGTGCAACCGTTTGTATTATTGCCCGAAATAGATGTGCCCTTGGTGTAGCATACAAACACTCCGGCTTCAAATCCATTCATTACATTATTGGTAATTGAATATCCGGTAGAATAGTACTGACCGGAGTCTATCTCATCGGAATTACTGATGGACATTCCTCCTACTCTGATTCCATAAGGATATCCCGTCTGAACATCAGATCCAAGATTAATACTGTTATTACTGATCTGAACATTCATATTATGGTTTTCATCATGAGAATCATGCTCAGCTGAACTGAAAATAGCATATGATTCAACATATCCATCTATACCTCTTCCGCATCCGGTAATATTATTACTATAGATTGAAGAATTTGTATAATGCGGACAGCCTATGGCATAGTTTTTTATATCACTCATGGTATTGCCGTAAATAGAAATGTTGTTATGATATTGCCCAACTAAAGAATTATGGCTTCCTACTGCTCTATACAGATCATTAAAGCTGCAGCCTGATATCTCCACACTGTCACAGCAATAATCATCATACGGTCCCATCATATTAGGTTTCTGAGTTGAACCAAGCGATACCCATCCCTCATGTGCTGCATCTATATTTATCGCTTCATCATTTTTTTCTCCCGGGTACGTATAATGCTGAAAACTGCAGCCTTTTATTACCACATCCTTAGCCGCAACTACTTCTATACTGTGTCCCCTGGAATTCAAAAATGTAACATTCTCGATCCTAAGACCTGTTATATGAGCAAATTTAGTCGTTACAAACCCCTCACCACTAAAAGCAAAGGCATTTGCATCCAATGTCCCGTTAACAATTGCCATATTCTGGAAATCACCATAGCCACCTATATTAGTATTTGCCCCGGTGGTTCCCATGATCATGCCATGGCATCTGTCATTAAGAATATAACTTCCATTCAGGTCAAAAGTGGTGTTACTTCCCATTTTGAGTGTTTTTTCTCCACCGCCTATTTTATAATTTCCATTTTGCGGCAGTCTCACTCTATATCTTTGTGAGGCAGATGCATTATCTGATGCATATTTAAATGCTTGCTGAACGTAACTAAAAAAGTCTGACTTCAAAGCACTTTCATCGGTCAGATCGATAACATATTCCCCACCGTTATTTACAGGGTTAAGCTGATAATTGCCAATTAGCACAAGTGAATATACAGAAAATGACTCTGCAGAAAAGTTAACTGTCATAGAATGTGCTTCTTCATCAGAAGGAGATGATGCAAGAAGAGCATTCGATTCAATAAGAGTTCCGTCTTCGGAATGGTATACCTCCGTGTCCGTCTCTGTAGTTAATAGATTATCTGTATTTTCCTCATCCGTTTCAGCATCGACAGGCTCAGCACCTTTTTTATCATCGAAATGAATTACAGAAATCTCAGAGATTCCACATAGTTCAGCTTCTGTAACCATTTCCTCAGATACATCAAAAGAAACATCAACGCTCCCGTTTACAGGCTGTATTTCTTCTCCATCCTCTGTGTAAAAACTTATATCAAAAGAAGTACTGTAATAACACTGGTCACCACATTTATCAGTAATTTGCTTTTCTATCAACTGATCATCTTCACCAGCAAGATGTTGTATCTTAACCTCTGTTTCATCCGGTAGAACTCCGCTTTCTGCATGCAGATTTATATGATAACCATCAATATCCGCCTCATAGTCAAAAGGGCCGGAGATCAATGTATCCTCCGAAGCAGCGTTGTTTTCATCGGATAAAAGCGGCTCCTCTTCTACTTGTTCATCACCCGAGCCTGATTCAGCACTGCTTTCATCTAAGGATTCAGGATTGGTCTCATCTTCCAACCCTTCCTGCTCATTTTCCCTTGGTCCATTATCCGTATCACCAGATTCCTGTTCGTTGCTTATGTCTGTCTGCTCATTTTCGGCTGCCGGATTTTCACTTGTTTCTTCCGTTTCATACTCATTTTGAGTATTTTGATCTTCATTATCAGTTCCTTCTACAGGCTTTTCAGAGCTTCCGTTTTCATCTGCATTTTCTTCATTTTCCGAAGAATCATTCTCTATATCAGTTATTTCATCTTCACCGGTTATTTCACCGTTAGTAGCACTTTCCTCCGCATAAGCAGTCTGGCTCATTCCGCCTAATTGCCCCATGGCTATAGAAACTACCAGTATCAGATTTACAATCCTATTTTTCATATTATCCTCTTTTACTTCTTTAAATCCCCGTTAGCTTTTATATCCTTCTTTTTTCAAAACTAACTTATGTAACCAGCCATCCTCATCAGTAATGAAATCCGGAATAAATCTTTCATATTGCCGTCTGTAGGCGCTATCCTTTTGAAGTTTATTCATGTATTTTTCCTGCTCAGGGTAAAACTCGTTGCATCTTTTTATAATTTCTTCAATACCGCACGACGATAAAGGTTCGATAGGTTCATTGAACTTAATCTCCGCTATTTTTCTGTCAAACGGCGCCTCGGCTACAGAATCCGCATTGTCATATATGCTTTCAATTCCATTTTCCTTCAAGAAAGAAACAAAATTCCTAAAATTTGTTTCCTGTACATCATTTACGGAATCAAAAGATACCTTGTTTACCATTTCCATAAAATCCGTTTCAGGCTTGATATCAGAAATAGAAATATGTGTAAGATTATGAAACTCCACAAGTTCCTGCATTCTCCCGTCCTTCATAACTATGAGAGCGGGTGTGCCACCAATAAGAGATGCTATATTTCCATGTAGACGCGGTCCTACACTTAGATCCGCCTTGCTATTATGTTCTATCCATGTCGGAACATTAAGGAAAAAGCGAGCTCTTCCCTGTCTGAATATCTCATCTCCAATGTTTATTGGATACAACGTCTTCTTATTGTTTCTATACGGAAGACCATAGTATAACTCACGAAGTTCTCTCTGAAGCTGGGGAACAAAAATACTATTCTCAAATGATTCCATTATTCTACGCATAAACGCATGTACTTCATCATTTGTAAATATGCTGTTTGTGACAATTATGCGTGATTTCGTCGAAAAATTATCGGGAATACTTCTTATATTCAGCTTTGCGCCATGGTAATACAAAGAAGGACAGCCTATAGCTCTTACCTCTTTTTCAGAAAAGCCCAGGTTTCTAAGATATCCTTCTGTAATTCCTCCTCTGACGCCAAATACTGCAGATCTTTTTAGGACTGCCCGTACAAACTTTTTCACCACATCATCATACTCATGATGGTCCTTAGCGTTTTCTCCTATCGGAATCTTCATTCCAGAGCCTATGACAACAACTTTTATCTTAAGCTTCTCAATAAATTTCGTCAGTCGCTTTAGACTAGGAGTAAAATCGCTGCGAAAAGCATCTGCCAGTGGAATAATATAGATGTCATACTTTTCATTTATCTCATCGATCTCTTTTGCTGTTATCAAGCCTCTTTCAGGTTTATAGTAATCGATATCAATATCGCATTTTTCTGTCATAAGGATTCTGTAAACGCTGTACAGATAAACCATATTTCCCGCATTTGCGCCAAATGTATCGTCAATTATTTCTTTGGCAGCACTAAAATTATCAAACGGAGACATTCCTCCTCTAATTAAAATCTTCACAGAAGCCTCTTTCTTTTTTCCTAACTAATCTATTTATTTTTGCTTATTAAAACAACCTCTATCTTATCAAAAAGGGAACTAATTTACTAGCACAAAGAGGGTTGGCTGCAAAAACAGCCAACCCTCTAAAAATCATTTATAAACCTTATTATCTATTCTTTTTAACAACACTTTTTTTGCAGCCGCTAACATCAACTGCACTATTTCCTTTGGCACCTTTACATTTTGTAGTATTATTTGTAATTACTACTTTCTTTATTTTTGCAGAATTTGTTCCTACAAAAATAGCATATTTCCCGCCTTTTACAGTATTGTTCTTAATAGTAGCAGTCATCTTCTTACCTTTTCCCTGATTAAGATAATGAATGCCGGCTGAAATATTTCCTTTCTTTGCAGAAAGCTTACTTACAATATTATTGTCTGTAACTACAAGACCAATAACGTTATAAGCCATTAATCCCTCGCCCTTTTGGCCTGTTATAGTATTATTGGCTACAGTAATGTTTTTATGATATTTGTTTGGATATTTGCCACCATTTGCTTTCTTTACAGATGAAGCTGATGTCTTGCCATCTGCGTTAATACCAATTCCTTTATTTCCTGTAATTGTGCAATTCTGAATTGTAACATTCTGGCATGTCGCACCATTAAGTGCAGCACCACTTAGGAAATTACCGGCTGTTCCGGGAGCCGCCAAATCTATCTGAACCTGTTCTTCACGTCCGCTTGCTGATCCAAGTCCTTGAATAGTGCATCCATCTATTACAACATTTTTGCATGCAACAACTTCAATAGAGTGGGAACCCATATTAGTATTCTGAATATCCATTTTATTAAATGAAATATTCTGGCCATGTGCTAATTTAAATGAACTGCCCTTATATCCTTCATTAGTTGAGCTTTTCCATGTACCGCCGTTAATACTAAGCCCCTTAATTGCCTGGTAATCGGTAATAGTAAAGTCAGCATTAGATACTGTACCTTTCTGGCTAATAATTGTCGCTCCGTCTGCATTTATTGTTATTGCTCTATCTGACGGAATTTCCATAGAATACTCAAGAGTAAAAGTTTCACCGGATTTAAATGTTATGGTGTCATATTTCTTTAATAGTTCATTTATATAATTTGCATATTTATAATCTTTTACTTTATCGACGTATTTCTGTCCGGGACCATAGGCCTTGTCCAGATCCTCCTGAGTTATCTTATCAAATGGTACCACTTCGACATTTTCAGCTCTTGCTGTAATACCACCTGTCAATAACAGTGCAAAACAAACTCCAACTGAAGCAATGAAAGCCTTACCCATTCCATCGATCCACTTTCTACTCATAAGCAAATTACCTCCTAAATCACCTTTCAAACAGTTAATTCCCCCTCTTTTATAACCATCCGTAAAATAACTTCATCAGAATGTTATTTAAGCTCCTCAGTAGCTAAATTATAATTTTGCCCATGCTCAAAATCAATTACTATGCATATCTTTAATAGAAATTTATCCTCTGCTTTATATTTAATTAACAAATGCGATATTCCTCTTTGATGATATTCAGTCTGCAATGTTTATAGTTTTAGCATTGCTTTCAAATTTCGCATAAACGCATATTAGGAAAGTAACAGGTGACAATATCATCATCGCGCTAACATATCTGTAATGCCCATTAACAGGTGAAATGAGGAGGCACAAAATTGCCAAAACCACAAACAGATTTGCAATATTATACTTCCCTTTTCCAATCCTGAATAAATACAGCACAGCAAGTATGGACATCAATGTGTAAGTGCTCACGCTAAAGAACAAATTTACAATCGGAATTCTTTGTAATGCCCCCACTATATTACTAATCAAGCCCAGATTATCGTTTGTAAAATAAGAGTCAATATACAAATAATGACCTTCTTCCATACGATTAATGAAATGCGCAATAAAAAGCTTGTCTTTATAGTAATCAATCCAAAAAGCTCCATAACAGTTATTAACCACAGCTTCTATATATACTCCCGGATGCTTCTTAAACATTGAAAACCATGCTTTAAAATATTTTCTTAATAGTTCTGAAGAAACTCCATTCCTATATGTATGCTTTACCGGATCATGCAACTCTGGATTATAATTTTGAGCTAATTTGTCATATTTTAGCACAGCATTAATGGCTTCTTTCTCCGCATCCGTCACGTCATTAGGATACTCCTTAACATATCTTGCTGTTTGCTGAAAAAAGACTCCAAGCATTTCCTGCTTTCCGACAGGAGCAACATTCATTGCAGGAAGAAAAACCCTACTCCATAATGTAAAAAATAAGATTACAGGAATAAAGGTACACAGAAGCATTTTTATAGCTATCTTCCACTGCTGTTTGATAAATTTTACAAAAAGAGCAATTCCAATCACAGCCATGACATATGGCCCTTGACTACGTGTAAGACAGATAAAGGTTGATGCAAAAACAAGTCCTGCCAGAGTAGTTAATTTAGGTTCATTTTTATCATTTCTGACTAATTTAACTAAAACAACTACCAATGGAATAAATCCCAATGCATATGTATAATCCTTTATCATAGAGATAGACGCTATTGGAATGAGGGGATAGAACATCACAAAATATCTGGTGTATTTTATCACCGTATTCTCTCCCCGAAAGAATGAACAAAATTCTGTCAGAGCATATGAAAAAACAATATCGTAGCATATCATCTGCACAAAGCAGTAAATTGCTACTCCAACTGAAGCAGAGCCAGTAAAAAACAGACCTATCTTTACAAATAATCCATATAAAAGGGTTGTAAAATATGGATGTTGATTAGAAACATAAATATCATCAGCAAATTCTTCGGCATGTTTTAGGAGAGATAGTACTTCGGAATTTCTTTCCTTAAAAAACATTAACAATTGTTTTGAAGTATCTCCATTTCCTATACCGGGAAAAAAAATAATATAATACGGAATCCAACACACAAACAGACATATAAAAGCTTTAATAAAATAATGCTTATAGTCAATAGTGCCTTGTACTTCAGTGTTTTTTGCGATTATATCCATTCCCTTAATCATAAAGGTAATAGCAATATACCACAATACCTTATATGAAAAAATGAATAGTATTGATCTAAAAATCACAAATCTATCTTCTGTCAAGTAAAGTAAAACTCCGGAATTAGTCTCGCTAAATGAAGCTCCTACAATCTGCATCATCGAAAAAATAAGTGCCACCGCAACAGTTCTAAAATCTACTGCCTTGTCTATAATCTTTTGTGTTTTTATTATCAAGAAAAACACAAAAGCAGCTATAAAAACTCCCATGAGGCGATTGGAATCCATTACCAGAATGAACCTAAACAAGAATCTATATAGGACAGTCTTATCGGTTATGTCACCAGCTGAATTCAATATGGCCATGCTCATATTACAGGATAATCCCATAGCTGTAATAACTGATATAATTGCTACAATTAAATTAGATTTGATCCCTTTATTCTTCATTTATATTCCTTCCTATAATGTCAAGGGCAAAATTCTATATTTATTAGCTTTCAGTCAATTTTCTTGAATCTGCTGGTTACAAATCCTGGCAACCACTTGTCATAACGATTCAAGACTCTGTTCTGTCGTCTGATCCTTGTTTTAAGACTTTCTATATACTCTTCTTCCTTATCCATGTACTCTTCGATTCTGCGTATACGTTCATTCTCATCACACACATAGATGGGTTTTACATGAGCATCCCAGGTCATACTCTTAATCTTCTCATCAAAGATAGTTTCCTTGGGAGAATTGTATCCCTTAAATACAGAATCAATATTATTTTTTTCCAAAAAGTCAACATAGTGCCTGAAATTAGCTTCATGAACATCCTCTATGCTGTAAAGGTTCGTATTATTCACTATGTCCGTTAATGTAGTTTCTTCTGTAATCATATCAGGAGTAGCATGAGGAAGCTTATGATAATCAATAAGTTCCTTCATCCTGCCATCTTTAACAAGCAAAACAGAGGGTACACCACAGTTAATAGAAGCAATATTTCCATGCATTCTTGCTCCTATACTGAATTCCTTTTTTGATACGAAGTCAAACCAGCTGGGCACATTTACGAAAAATCTTGCCTGGTCATTTCTAAATACCTCATCTGTTGCACGAATAGGATATGCCGTATCCTCTTTTCGATAAATAGCACCAAGATACATTTCCCTAAGTTCTCTTACAAGCTGAGGTATAAAAGTGCTGTTAGGATATTCAGTAAGTATCCTGCGCAAAAACCTGTTTATATTCTCAGTACTGAGCATACTTGCATTTACAACAATATCAGAGTTCTTATCTATCGGTTTTTCCAACCTCTTAAGTCGCAGATCAGCACCATGGTAATATAATGAAGGGCATCCTATCGGAGTAATCTGAGTTTCCTCTTTGAATCCAAGGCGTTTTAAATATGAAGCTGTTATCTCACCTCTTACGCCTATTAGCGCGGACTTATCAAGTACTGCTGAAACAAACCCTTTTACGGCATCATCAAAAGGAAGAGGCTTATCCGGTGTATCTCCTATGGCAATCTTCATGCCTACACCTACAATTACAACCGGAATTGTGAGCTTTTTTATAACCTTAGTAAATGCATAAAGGCAGTTCACAAATGAATCTCTAAACGCATCCGCAAGTGGAATGATATACATAGAATATTCGGAATTAACTCTATCAATATCTTTGTCCGTAAAGTATCCACGCTCTATCTCATATCTGTCCACATCTATTTGGACATCTTCTCCGCACATAAGCGCTCTGTATACTCCATGCAGATAAACCATATTACCGGCATTTGTTCCAAATCTGTTGTTTAATATAATGTCGCTCACATTATAGTTTTCAAAAGGAGTCATTCCCCCTCTTATAAGAATTTTCTTCATGAATTCTCCTCTAAGCCATAATATTATTTACTGAAGCAACTCAACCAGTCTCTCCGCAGCTTTGCCATCGTTTTGCGGTAGATATCTTTCCCGGAAATTCTTAAGTATTCCCATGTCATACTCATCAACATTTTCTATTTTTTCGACAAGTTCCTTAGCATCACTTGCCATTATTTCAGGAAGCAGTTCTTCGTAATCCATATACATTTCCTGCGCCTTACCATAGGTTACTCGATCAGGAACCCATAAAAACAATGGCTTTTCCGCAACAGTAGCAGCCATTGTCTGACTTGCATAATCACCGATAATTACATCTGCTATGCTGCAGGCTTCCATGAGTGTGATCGGAGGGAACTTCTTCCAGTCTATTTCATCGAATCTTATTCCTGATGCTTCATCCACATCAAGAGTATTGGCATCCTGCTGATTGACACGTTGTCCAAGAATATATTTGGGATCAACTCCAAAGCCTTCCAGGTATTCAGCTATCTGCATTCTAATGCCCGGTCTTCCGTCGCAAGCCATACCAAGGCATACATATTCTCTGGCAAACTTTTCATGCATATAGGTCATGATATTGTTCAGATAACCCGTCAGAGCATCTCTGTCCTTACCCATAAAGAGAACTATCTTTTTACCCTTTGCATAAGGACATACAAGCTCAAGTCTCTCTCTGGCAGCCTTTTTGTATTCCTGATCAAAAAGCATATCAAGGGTAACATTACCTATATTTACAATCTTTCCATCCTGAGAAAGGGAATAATTTGCCTCTATATATTTATTCTCTTCTTCTGCACTTCCCATTATAAGTGAGTACTCGGAATGAATAGGGAAAAGCCTGCACTCTTCTTTCTTATACCTGCTCCGTGATTCCTTGGAATTCTTCCACTTGGGATATAGCGGAAGAAGTTCAGGGCAAATCTGAATAAGCTTTGTATCCTTTCGAACATTTATCATTCTCATGATATATGGCTCACCTGCACATACTATATATTCTGCTCGTGATAGCTTCTCCATATAGTCTGCGACATTTTTTTCATTGAAAACTATATCTGAAAGGATTTCATATTTTCCTGCTTTTTTTATAGCTTTTTCAAGTGCTACAAAAACATCCCAATCGGAGCCTTCATCGGCAAGAAGTGCTATTCTTCCCTTTACAATGGGCTTTCCTGCAAATTTATCGTATGCACGGCGGCCCTTCTTCATTACCTTTTTCATCTTTTCAAGGTGAGCATCTTCATCTCGCTTGAATGTGTTAACTTCCGGTAATGTATGATAGTCTCCACTCAAAGGCTCTTCTCTTCTGTATTTTTCAATCTCATTTCCAAAGAACTGATCCATTATGCGCCTGGTTGCATGTCCATCGCAGGAACTCATAAATCTTTCTCTGAATGCCTTAACCTGATCTACATCAAATCTCTCATCGATATGTTCGATATATTCAATCATCTCAGAATTGGTGTAGCATACCGGTCCCGGTGTCAGTTCTTCGAAGTTGTAGTAGAACCCTCTCCAGTCAAAATAATTTGCCAGATCATAAGCAAAGAAAATCATCGGTTTTTCAAAGATGGAAAACTCAAATATCAGAGATGAATAATCTGTAATACATATATCAGATACACATAAAAGCTCGGATATACTGAGCATTGTAGTCATATCAACAGCAAATTTACTGTATTCAACAGGAATAGACGGTCTTTGCTTTACCAAAGGATGATGCTTTATCAGCATTACATATTCTTCACCGAAATGTTCATAAAATGCACCTACATCCAGCATATCAGGTGTGACAGCAAGTCTTGCACTTCCGCGGAAGGTTGGCGCATACAAAATAACCTTCTTACCCTTAGCTTCCGGCATGACATCATACAAATGTGTATATGCAGCATCAATAAATGATTGTCTGTAAAAGACATCCGTTCTGCTGATTCCGGTAGCTTTAACACATTCAGGGTGTTTTTCTTTACCCATAGCCTCTACGTACGCCCATTCAATCTCCGGGCTGCTCACGGTAACAAGGTCATACTCCGGATGAAGTCCGTATATAGCCTTCTCTTTTTCAGTACCACCGAATATCTTATTCATAGTACTAAAGCCGAATTTCTTAAATGCGCCACAAGCATGCCATGTATTGAGGACATGTGTGCCTTTTCTTACACGAAAAGAGCCTTGTGTATCACTACTATCATTATAAATAAGATACTTAGCAGTCGCAGCATCTTTCACAAAATCTATCTGTCTTTTAAGTTCATTTTTGGGTGTCACAAATCCCTGTCTGAAAAAGTGGCAGTGAATATCAAGCTCATAATTACGAACAAGCTCATTAAAGATTTCCTGATAGCTGTCTGTAAGCTCAGAAAATCTGATTTCCATGAAAATTACTTTGTCCTGTTGTATCGGCTTTAATGCATAGATGTGATATAAAACGGGAAATAATATCTTTCTTGTCAGCCACCTTTTTACCATAGCGGCTGTGCTTCTATTTAGCTCAAGGCTGCTTCTAATGATATTTTTTCCACTGACTCTTCTGTTATTAACAAAACTCATCTTTATCCTCTTGGCTTCAGCATTCAATATGCCCTATTCAAATGTTAATCAAGCTTTCTATATGCAAGTTTCAATGCTTCCGGTCTGTTTTCTCTAAGTATTGCAAGGGCTGCCTCTACTGCAGGCTCGCTCTCTCCTTCTCTTAGCATTTGCAGGAACCTTTCTGTTTCTCTCTTAGTTTCTTCTCTCAT
>Ga0247608_10004932_pt1 | contig 14672 bp, 21 predicted proteins | sample 176DNAGHGlowgp2_FD_193490 | JGI IMG/M metagenome (GOLD analysis project Ga0247608, IMG submission 193490) | Sheep rumen microbial communities from Palmerston North, Manawatu-Wanganui, New Zealand - 1766 DNA GHGlow gp2 | ecosystem: Host-associated > Mammals > Digestive system > Stomach > Rumen ...
TCTTCTTCTGGGATTTCATAAAGAATATCTTCTGCTAATCCAGTGCTATAAAAAGCATCATAAAGTTTTTCTAAATCTTCTTTTTGTTTATCTGTAAATTTAATATTTGTATAAGCAAAAATTAATTCTAATGTAATATTAAAATCAATTCGTGCGCTATTATAAAAACCATTACCATCCCCAGAATTTTGAATAATAGTAGTTAAAACTTCTAATTTTTTACTAAGTGGGAGATATTGCTTTACTTCAATATGAGCTTCTTCATTCCACTCAATTACTTTTACTTTATCAAGAATTGGTTTAAGAGCTAATTTTGTATAATTAATTTGTGCCATTTAATCGGCCTCCTTTTTCTCTAATCTATTTTAGTATAACATATTTTTTTTAAAATGTCAAATAGTAATTTGAATATTACTATATTTATCTAAAAAATGATCAATATCAAAATCATCTTTTAATATTTTTGGTATAATATATCTATTTAAATTGATACGAGCATGTCCATCTATAATATCACTTATATATATAGCAATTCCCGAGGCCACCTATTGAACTGGAATATCTTTATTAAAAATTGCAGAATACATCTTTATTCCTAATTTTAAATTCCCAATTGAACTTAATCGTAATGTAGAACTATTACTATTTTCTTTTACTTGCTTTACCTATGTTGCATTAACATCTCCTGCTACAGTACCACGCTAAAAACCCAAAGAAGCCCTAATATGAGCCCAAACACTCTCTGCTCCTTCATGCCAATGTTCAGGAGTAGTCTATTGCTAAAATTCCTATATTCTTGCTGCTAATAAATCATTTGGAGTTAAATCTTTTTTAGTAGATATTTTAAATAATAAAGAATGATGTTCTTGTAAATGACGTTCATGAGCTTCAGCTACATGGCCTAAATTTATTTCTGCAGGAGGAACACCAAATTGAGATTTATTCTATTTCCAATACATACCACTCGCATAACCTAAAAAAGACTTATAATGTTCACTAAAAGCATTAAACAAACTTTGGCGACAATCTGTTTGTAAATCTTTCTAAAGTGAATCAGTAATTTTTTTTAGATCAATCATTAATCCACTTTTTGTTATTCTTATTCCTCCATACTAAATAGCAGCACTTATATTTTCAGTAGAAGCATAAAAACGCTATCCTTTAAAATATAAAGCATAATCTAACTAATCATACTGTGATACTTGTAGATCATATTCATTTAACAACTATCTCATTTTTATTGAAATACTAATAATTTTTTCATAAGCATTAAACATATCTATAATTTTATTATCTTTATTAGCTCGTTTAAAATGAATTTCCTATAGCTCTTCAACATTCTCTAATAATTCCTAATAAGTTCCACCCTAAGAATTACGAATATTAGAAATAATTTCAGTTAATATCTATATTAATTCTCCTAAAGAAACTACAGATTCATCCATATATAATTTATCTCCTTTCTCTCATAATAAAAAAATGGGAAAGAGACTATTAATCTCTTTCCCATTATAATAATTTAAATTATGGATTTTCCTCAACACGATCAGACCAAAGATCTTCGTGTGAGTCAACACCAGCTACGCCGTCAACGCTATATACACCATTAGGAGTTGCGCCACGGTGGAGATCCTGAGAACCAGCCTCTTCAATAATTTGAATAGCAGCAAGGACTTTCTTACTATGGTCAAAACGAGTGTAATCAGGGAATGCGTCCATAGTAAAGGTGAAGCTTGAAGGATCACCAGAAGAAGCCATTGTGAAGGTAAAGTTAGACTGAATCTTGCAGTTAGGAATAATGAACTCAGCAGGCATATCTACACCGTTTTGATCACGGAAGAGAGTAGAAGCCTCAAGATAGAAGTTACCACCAAATTTATCAGGAGTAATTTCAATTTGCTTTGCAGCAGCTTTACGCTCAACATAGAAATCAACAAGAACGCTGTCAAATCTTACCTGATCAAGTTGACCAACAACATATTGAGCCTCATCACTATGAGAATCATCATAGCAGCCGTGAGCTCTAACAACAACAGCCCATTTACCATTTTCATCTTGCTCAAGAGTGAAAGGAGTTTGAGAATCAACTTCTTCATGAACAGGGATATAAGGCTCGGTAATGATTTCACCATTACGCATAAACATTACATAAGCAAAATTATCGCCCTTGTCAGCAGGAAGATAAGGCTTTTCATCTACTGGGATAGAAATGAGACCTTCTGCTTCATTAACAGTAACATCAGCACCATCAACAGTTTGGGTCATATGTTGATAAATTGGCTTGTCAGCAGTAGCTTCAATAAGACCTGCGCCAGAAAGAATCATAAAACCTTCTGGAGAAATAAGAGCATCTTCCATAGTAAAGGTAATAGTACGCTCACCTTCCCAAGCAACGAGACGAGAGTTACCACGACCACCCTGTGCATATACAGTAGTAGCAGCACCTTCCATGCTAGAAGTCTTTAAAGTATCAAAGTAGATAACAGGTTCATTTTTATAGAAAATTTTGTTTCCGATTTTTTGACGAGCCTTAGCACGAAGAACTACGTCGCAAATCTCACGAACACCAAACTTCATATTTTATGTTCCTCCTTAAATATTTTTTAATGTAGATTTTTCATCCAGTTATCGGGCTCTTTATCAGGTTTACCACCTGCTAAACGAGATTTTATATCTATATCCCAATTTAGCCATAACATAAATCGTTCTACTAAATCATATAACTGGAACATGGTTAATTCTACTAAATGTTGAATTGGTAAATGCAATCCAACTGATAGCATTGATATATACTAAGAAAATACGCTTGCTGTATTTTGATGTTTCTCAGCAGCAATGCGCTCACGCCCTCGTTGTAATTTTTTAGCAATCTCCTGAGCTTTTTTGCTCCCTGGATTAAATGCCTGCTAATCCATAGGGCCGTTTTTTACACAAAAGATTAATTTAAATAATTCCTATAACTATTCAAAATTACTACTATCAACAATTATACTTTCATTTGTTTTCTAGTTTTGAAATAACAAAGAATTAGGTGTAAATAAAACTTTATAATCTGGAAATAATAAAGTTAAAACTTGCTAAGTAGCTTTTTTCTAATCTTTTGCTTGTTTTTCTTGCATTATCATCATAAATATTTGAAAATTATTTGTATTTAATAAAGCATCTTTGTCCTCAATAAACATTGATTTATTTAAAGTAAGACATTGTGCTCCTAAGAAAAAATCTTGTTCTCCAATAAAAGAAATTTCTTGAAGTTTTGGTTGATGGATTGTTAACTAATACTCAGTCGGGATATCAGTCCCGCACATTAAGGCTAGCCTATAATCCATTTGGATACTCTTTCTCTGCTTCTTTTTGAGCATTTATCATATCTTTAAAAGTACTCTCAAATGCTTCTTGTTCAGCAGGATTTGGCATTCTCTTTTTATCTTCTTCTCCATGATAAGTTCTATACATTAAGCAAAGACCTGCAAATTCATCTGTTAAAATGATTTGATTAGCACCTAAAAATTCAATATTACCAATACCTGTTAATTTTTGTTTATCAAGCATGCTGTCTAATTCAGCAGCAATACGATAAGGACGCAAATCAAAATCTGCAAGTTGCCATTGGTCAAAATGACAAATAATATCAAATTCAATTATATTATCTCTAAATTCTGGATTACCACTTTCTATAAAATTATCAAAACTAATAATAATGTAGGTCAATACTGACCCATCTACATATAATTTTGGTACTAATTTTATCTGTTTTCCAAATAAAGAAATACTTTCTTCTTCTGATAATTTAGGTTTAGTTAAAGCATCTCTAGAAGTATAATATAATAATTTTTTTAATCTTTCATTGCTTAATATCTTATCCACTAATAAACGCATATCTTTATTAATAGATAAAAAACTTGATTTTGGAGGATGGTATCCTTCAATTTTCATCTTCAAACACTCCTTTTACTCAAAACAAAGACTCTACTACAATAGTTTTTGAATAATTTTTATAATGGCCTTGTTCATTACCAAACCATAAAGTAAATTGTCCACTATAAGAATTGTTCCATTTAATATTAACACCATGGGCTCCACGTTTATCAATAAATGGCTCTAAAGTAACAGGGACTTTTGGCCCATCAATATGCCATTGGCCATCTTCTTTTGTATCAACATAATAGGTATAAGTGGTTTTAGGTTTAATAAACGTATCACCAATAATATCAAATTTTTTATTGATTTCTGGTTCTATATTCTTTTCAACAAAAGCTTTTACTAAACCATTATCAATATCATCTTCAGTTTCATTTGCATAATATTCAACAGCAGTAAATTCTAAAATACCTTTAGTACTAATAGAATCTGTCGCTTCAACTCGCCAACAAATATTATTATCAGGGTCATCAGCATCTTTTAAATAAAATTTAGAATATCGCTTAAACTGTTTCATTGTCTTTTCATTACGAGGAAGATATACATGTAATGAATAATTTGGTTCATCGACACTAATACCATGTTTCTGAATAAAATTAATTTTTGTTTCTACTGGACCACGAATAGATGCAAAGCTAGACTACTCATTCCCATCTTCATCTAACCAATTAATTTTATAATCGGCTCTACGAATTTCTCCTCTAAAATAAGCTATTTCATCTAAATCCTATAAAGTAATTAACCAATAAGAATTAGTTCGCTCCCATTCAAAAACATCACCAGGCTCAAATCCATACTCAAAGCCTACTGATAAAATTTTATTATCATAATCAAATTTGTTTTTATCAGGATTAATTAATGCTCGTACAGAGGGGCTTTCTGAATAATCTATATCTGATAAATTTTTATCCTAAACTTTTTTTATTCTACATGCCTAATAAGAATATAATGTAGCTTTATCTAATGTTTTTCTTTTGTCTCTAACCATTCTTTCCTATTGAGGAAAACCACCTCTGGCTTCTAATGCGTGTGCCATATGATTTGCTCCATCTACTGTATCTGGGTAATATTTAGGAGGAACATCTAAATTGCCAAGGCGATTTGCCATTAATTTTAAAGAGATATTCGCTCCAATTCCAAAAGGAGTAGATATATTAGTTATCTTTTTCATTGATTAAATTTATACATTCAAAGATAGTTTTTCTATATAAAGAAAAATCAACGTCAACTTTTCTAAGACCTTCTAATTTAGATAATAACTATAAAAATTGCGAGTCATGAACGAATATTTCATTCTTGCCCGCAATATCTATAATAACTGTTTCTAATTGTTTATCCCAATTTTCGCCATTTTCACGCATTGGAATTAATTTCCACATCTAATTAGTTAGTCTTACAATTTCTTTTTTTACTTCTTCTTCTGAAAATGAAAAATTATATTTAGTATCTATCATTAATAATAAACCCCATGCCCAAGAGCATTTTCCCAGTTAGACCGATAATTACCATCTAATCTGTTAATTCTGCGTCTTTTATATAGTCTCTACATATGATGAGACTATCTTTGACATTCTCCTAATAAAGATAAAAGTTTTTGCAAATGATTTGCTTGTGAAGTCATTTTAAAATCTGACCCACTATATTTCATTCTCGTATTTTCAATAGAAGTAACTTGACGTTGCACCCAAGCACACATCATTAGAATTGCCAAGATATTTATTTCTTCGCTGTTTAAATCATAGTTAAATACTGATTTTTCAACAACGACTAATGGGGCTTTTCCCAAATCTTCTTCCTCAATTGTATCATCCCATAAAAGACCAATGATAAATTCACCTTCAACAACTTCATCTTCTGGTTTTATTTCCTGTCCAATAGTATAATCTTGAAGATTTTTACGAGGAAATTCAAAACCAGGAATAGCATCTATAAGTAAATTTCTTAAATCTTTTATAGTATCCTCGGGAGTCAGCTCCACATACATATCATCAGTAATTTTTCCAAGAAAGCGATTATAAACTTCTGTAAATTGTGTCATAGCCGCCTCCTTCCTTGAAGATTAACCTTCTTTTATAATTTTATAATTAGTAGAGGTTCTACGACCAGTCGCAGGAACAGCAACTGTATTTCTAATAGCCTGTTCTTCTTTTTCTGCATCTGCCTCTTTACCAGCATTTGCAATAGCAGCATCAACATCAAAGCCTGTCTTAGCTTTAAGGGCTTGACGTTTCTCAAAATCAGTCAAAGGAAGTTCGACAGAGAACTTTTTCACAAGTTCAAGAACACCCTCTGGTGCATAATCAAGACAGTCAAGGAATTGATCTAATGAACCATTTTTCAGCATTTCAACAATCTGCTTTTCAGACATATAATATTCTGGTTCAGTTTTAATGCCAAGGCTCTTAGGAACGCCGACACTATCAATCTGTAAAAATGCAGCCATAAGTTCACGCCCACCGGGTTGATAACTTAGATGTAAAAGTTCTTCATAAGAAATACGTTTCGTTTCACCTGGGGTAAAACGTCTGCGAACACTATCTTCTGGAATCGTATAAGTAACAACACTACCACTACGATTTTTTACATTGTAATAATAAATTTTCTTTGCCATTTTTATAATCTCCTTTTTCTCATAAAACAAAATAGGGGAGTGGGAGATTTACTCCCTCTCCCCTTTAAAAAGTATATTTAATTATCTATTAAGATTATGGTTCGTCAGGATCTGCTGGCTGAGTATCGTCGCCGCCATCAGCAGGCTCACCATTTTCATTTACAGCGCCATCAAGACGTCCATCATAGGTGATAACATTACCAGTAACACCATTAAGGAACCACTGATCCATCTGACCCATGAGAGAAGTATCAACATAGCAGCAGATATCGTTGGTAAGCATAGCAACTACGCCGACCTTACGATAAACTTGAATTTCCTTGGACCAATCGCCACGGTTATCAAGCTCTTGAACAAGAGTATTACCCTCGAAAGCAATCTTTACAGGCTTGCTATTAGCGCCCGAAGGAATAATCCAGCAGTAGCCTGGATCAATAACCTTGCGGCTATTGGTCTCATCTTCAAAGCCCTGCTCAAGAATGGTAACAACATGACCCTTGTAGTTAGCAAGACGGCCAGTGCGCCATAACTCTTCCTTCATGCCCTCAGTGTAACGCCATGCTTCCTGAGGAATCATCTTTACTGCAAACTCATAAGTGCAGTAGATTGCAGGTACACCATATGCGCTAGCAACATAGATAAGGCGATCGAATTCGCTCTCATCAAAGCCATTAGCAGCAACACGGTTTGCAGGAGGAAGCTGATTGATGGAAGCCTTAAGAGCATGAGCAACTTCCTTAGCAATGAGCTCTTCCATACCCTCGTAAACAATACGAGTTACTTCTGCGAAATCAACACGACCATCAAGGAACTCCTCAAATCCGATTTGAGCAGCGCCACCAATAGCGCTGGTACGGACTTCAAAAGCTTCTTCGGAACGACCGAGTTTGAAGACTTCATAAACGCCAGCAAGACCAACACGAGTAATGAACTGCTTTGCGCGGTTATTGGTGTTGAGTTTACGACGGAAAATAGGCTTATCGCCCTGACCGAAAACTTTTACTTCAGCAAACTGCATGTAGTTTTCAGTAACTTTCTTTGGGAGAACTTCATCAAGAGTCTGCTCAATGAGACTGAAGATGGTGTTCTTATTTTCACGATAAAGAGCATTAGTGCCGCAAAGTTCTTTGAGCTCTTCACGGAGAGCCTCATTAACGGCATCGTAGCTAAGGTTCTGTCCATTAAAGCTATAAGAAGCAGGAGCAGAAGTATCAGCCTTAGCGGCAAGCTTCATAAGTTGAAGTAAATCTTTGAATTCTAACATTATCTTCTCTCTCCTTTCTTATTACTTAATGCGCATGAGTTTTACGCCAGGTTGACCATCGGGCATGGTATAAATTTTAACAACCTGCCATACGATAGAACCATCACCGCTCTTAGAAAGGATACCATCTTCAGCACGTGGGCTGAGTTCATCCTCAAGAGCAACATCCTCGTCAGCGATCATGTTAGTGGTGAAAATATCGCCAACATGAGTCTTCATAAGACGTGGAACCATTGAACTACCAGCCTCTGGCATCATCTTCTCTTGATATTTACCTAAGAAGTGGAATGGGTCTTCATTATAATGAAGCTCATACATATCAGGAGCAGCAGTTACATCATCATATTTATAGGTCTTATCACCAAGGGTAATAGAATCATTGCCATCAGCATCAACACCGTTATAAAAACGTGCTTGCTTATCCTCTTCGCTCTTGCTACTATCATATGGGCTGTATACACGAGCCTGATAGTTATCACGAATCATTGCGAACTCGCAATCCATCTGGTGATCACGATAGAGTTTAATTTCATTCCATACGAGTAACCACTCGCCAGGACCATCAAAATCGACTATCTCTTTAGCATAGTCATATTTAGCAAACTGACCGTTTTCAAGGATTTCAATTTCTTTCTTAGCAGGTAACTGTGCATAAACTTCCTTAGTTGCCTGAGCAGAGAGGTGGTTAGGCTCGACTTGGCCGTAGCCAAAGCCTTTAGCTTGAATAAAGCCAGCTTGACTCTTAATATTCTTCTTTAAGAATTCACTAAGCATTTTATATTTTCCTCCTCATTAAAGATTCTTTTGTTTTTCAACTTCTTTTACGCGTACAACCCAGGCAGGAAGTCCAGCATTTTCATCATCAATAGAATCAATACTATAAGTTACTGGTTCTTTCTTCTCTTCTGGCTTATCAAGGTCAAAACTTACCTTGTTACGTACACAAATAACAGAAAGCTTTGCTTCAATTTCATCGTAAGAATACTTATCAATGTTATCAATGCAATCTTTCTTTAAATCGTCAGAGAGCATATAGAATGTATCATGAATAAGAGCAGTCTTTTTCTCTCTGTCAATTCCTTTCTTAAACTCAGTTAAAGTATTGTTCTCTTCTGCAAGAGTAGCAATATTAGCATTAAGTTCAGCAATAGTAGCATTTAACTGAGCAATTTGACCTTCAAGGCCAGCATATTTATTAAGAAGTTCTTGATACTCAACAACCTCTTCCAGATTATATGCAACTGGTTGTTCTTCGTCTTCGTGAGATTCAGCCACAGGCTCCTCTTCAGCGGGAGCCTCAACTGGCTCTTCCTCAATGACAGGAGCTGGGTCCTCAACTACAGGCTCTTCAACAGGGGCTGGGTCCTCAACGGGCTCAGGGTCTGCTTCAGGCGCAGGTTCAGGATCTGCGGGTTTCTCCTCGTGGTCAGCCGCAAACTTAGCTTCAAAAGCTTCAACGTCAGCAGCAGCAAATACAGAATCAATAGGTTTGAAATCAGGAGCAACCTATTCAAGTTGTCCTTCTGCAACAAAACCATTTTCATCTGAAATGGAGAAGTTTAAACGATAATATGTAAGATCTTTGCGATTACGAAGAATGACGAACTTTTGGTCTCCGTCCTCATAAATACCATGAATGCAAAGGTCATCGTCACGACGATTCATCCAAAGCCAATCATAAATGGCATTCCAGAGAGCATCACCAATTTCAACAGCATATGTATTAAACACTGGTGTTCCTCCTTCATTACTCAAAATTTCTTGCATTTTTTCCATAAAGGCATAAACTCTTTGTTTGAATTCATCCTCTAATGCAAATTGTACTGGACCAATAGACGCACCTTCAAAACAAGGTTCAACCTCTTGACCCAAAATACAAAGTTTTGACATTATTGCTTCATTTATAATGAAAAATTGCGGTTTCCCTTTATTATCTTTTGTCCAAGTTCCATCTAATGTTGCTTCATCAAGTTCCATAGATTGATTATTTCCTTCATCAATGATGCGTTGGCTCTCTGGATATTGACCGGTCCAAATAATACCTTCAGTACAAAGATACTCATGAGGTGTTCCATCATCTTCAAACCATTGGAACCAAACTTTTGCATTTGTAGGGACAAAACCATAAGGACGAGTAGGGTCTTCGATTTTGATTTTACCATTTGCAATTTTTATATTGCGATTGTGTTCTTCAAAATCTCTTTCAGCTTCATTATAAAAACCAACAATAGGGCAGCCAGGAACTGTTGCCGCAATTTGTTTAGCAGTCTCTTTTGTAATAACACTACTATTGCGGTTAGGATCTTGACCGACATAACAAACCTTTATCTAACATTTTGAGAGAAGGGGATTAATAGGTTCAATCTCCAAAAATTCAATAGGCATTTCATTTAATGGGATACTAATATGAGCCACTTAATTACCCTCCTTTCAACTCATAGACTATTCATTTTGTAATGTTTTATCAGATTTTTCACTGTCAGATTTTTCTGGTCTTCCAGCTTCTGATGTTTTTTGAGAATTTGATTGATTAGTTTGATTTTTTCTGCCCAAAATATCTTCTCCGCTCATAGTAGAACTCATAAGAGGAGGAATCATAATGCTTGGTAAATCAAGTATCTCATTCTCAAAGTAAGCAAGATTAAGCACAGTACTTTGTGAATGTCCAAGCGCAATCATAGGCATAAATTTTGACTAACCATTAGCAGTTAACTCTTTATAATATTTAGATAAATCCTTATAATTATATTGAGTAGTTTCTAACATGCCAAATCTAAAATTAAATTTTTTATTAGCACTAAGTTTTTTTACAATTTTATCAAAAAATACATCAAACTATAAGATAAGATTTCTCATTGTAGATTCATCATCAAGAATTGAATTAGCAAGAGCGATATTTCCTGTTGCATTAAATAAATTACGAGATACGCCCATTGAGTTATAAACTGTTCGTTCAACTTTCTCTAAATCATCTTGTGATGCTGTTGTATTTTTATCACTAATATCAATAGATTCAACATCTGCAAAAGTAGTGATAACATCAACACCAACCGCACGTTTTAACATGGCAACAGCAGTATTATGAATATCACGAGCTTCATCTACATCAAAAATTAAATCTCCATTTTTATCCATAGGAAGTTTTTGAACTAAAATCTTCAATAACTTTTGCATTTGTTTTTTGCGGTCCAATTCTTGAGCAGCATCTAAATCAAGAATAGCTGGAAGCGCATTAATAAAGATAGGTAAATCACTACCATTTATATTAAATTTTACTGTTTTTGCAGGGTCAAGTAAATACCATCCATAACTTTTACGATAACGAATATCAGTAATTATTTCACTGGTTACATCGTCTGGACCCAACTTACCCGTTTTATAAAGTTCATATCCTTTTGCAAATTCATCAGGAAACATCTTTATAACACGCATACGATAGCCAACATCGTGGAATTTATCATCAAAGAATCCCATATTAAATTCAATAGCAGGCATACCATTTACGGAATATCTTGTTCGACAATATTCTGGTGGTAATTCCTGTATTTGGATACTTGAACTATTATCAACCAAATACCCATAATAGCATCCATATTTTACAACTTTGAGCGCAATTTCACCGCAAAGTTTTTTGATATATGAATGGTCTAAATAACTTAATACTTTTACATATTCTTCAATTACTTTTTCGGACTTTGCATTTTGTTTTACATTTTCTGGATATATGTACCAATCATATCTATATAAAAACGCATAGTAATTACATACTGTCTAATAGATACCACTGGCCGCATAAAAGAAATCAGAAATTAAACGCAATTTTGGATAATCACGAGTTACAATTGCTTGCATAATATCACGTTTGTTGCAAAATGGCAATCTTGCCTAACGTAATACTCCTAATTCTAAAATTGCATCTTCTAATTGCTTTACTCCAACTTTCATTTTGCTATAATCAGTTATTCCTTCTTTTGCTTCATCTGGAATACTATAGCTAAAATTAAATAAATCAAAACCCTTTTGATGGATGGCATCTTGTCGGCTACTTAACACTTCATTAAGTTCGTCCAAAATTCCACCTCCTCAATATCCTGCTTTTTTCATTATATAGTCATAAGAAATAAGATTTTCTTCAGTAAATGGTATCTCTATCAATTTAAAATCATGTAAAGCACAAAATCTTCTTTTCTTATTATCATTATATTGCTGTTGATATAAACCTCTTTTTCCACCAAATTTTGAAGATGCTTCATAATGCTATTTTCCTTGATATTCAATAAGAAAATCAATTTTTCCATCATCATCAAATACTGCAAAATCAAAACGTAATGGGCGGCCATTATCACTTCTTAATCCAGGAAAGATATATTCTTCTTCAAAAGGCAATCCAGCATCTTCTAATATTTCATGAATCTTTATTTCTCCTTTAGAACTTAACATTTCTCTCTCTCCTTTTATGTACTAAACATCATATCAACAACATTAAATTTTCTTTTACGCTTTTTTGTTTCTTCTTCTAATTTTATATAATATAAACCATAAATCATTGCAGAAAACTTATCCTTCTTAATCCCTTTATTTGTCTATTTAAGGATAATATTGATTCCTTCATTTTCTTCACGAAGATTCAACATTTCCTCCCTTAAAATAGAAGTTAGAGTAAATGGTTTTAAGTATTCTGCCCTTTTTTCTGGTGTCATTTTCTTTCCGGCAGTTGTTTCTAATAATTTTGCCTTTGCGACACGTTCATCTATAAGCAATTTTATTTTACCGGAATTTAATTGTGTTTGTGTGTTAGCGTAAGCCTCACTATTTATAGGAGCGCTTGCTTTTATAATATAAATTGCATCTTCTTCTGTTTCTTTTGTATGATATTTTTTATATTCTTCAGCAGCATCTTCTTGCGTACCACCATAAATACCAAAATCGGGAAAATGTTCGCCAGTTTCTTCATTATCTTGGGGTTTTACCATATAGTCAATAAGACCAATACCAAGACCATTACCATCTATTACAAGACGGCGTGCTTTATATTTATAATAAAGACTTTTTAATTTTTTTGCCTAATCCTCAAAATGAGCATCAGATATAGTATAAATATTTACTAATGATTTTATAGCAGGTCCCGCAGACTATGGAGTAACTTTCCAAATACAAGCAACAGTATCGCATCCTTTTCTGCCAACATCAACGCTAATAACATAATAGCTTGCGGTAGAAGAACGTCCAGAATATTCATATTCGGGCTATTTCAAAATACGATGTTTATCAAAAGTTTCTCCATTAAAGAAAGCGTTTTCAGCCGTTCCAGACCATTTACTTTCATATTCACGGTCAAATGATGCTTCATTATAAGTACCATCAGATTTTAAATCTTGTAAGAAAGTTTTATCTAATAATTTCATAAGAACTGGAATACGCCATGTTCCACCTAAAATAAAATATTTATCAGGTTTAGTAATCATTCCAACTAAGGTAAAAATAAGTTTATCATAAGCAAATGTACCTTTCCATCCTGCGGTAGTTACATATATTTGTGATTTATTCAATGTTTCTTCTGGCTACATAGTACCATCCATACAAAGACGAGATACGTTCATAATAGGAATAAGTACTTCATTGAGGATTTTACCATCAATACCTACACACTCTTCTAATAAACCACCATGACGACGTTTACCACGAGATTTTTCTGTTGCAGAAAGGTTATCAAAATATGACCCATTCTTAAACATAAAAATACAATAATCTTTACTTATACGAGTTTTACCAGGGCGTCTATCTAACTCACGATTTAGCGCAGGAACTAAATTACAAAGTTCATCAACTTTTTCTTTTATGATACCTGCGGATTGTTCTTTACCTCCTGACGCAACAAATAACTTTGCGCGAGGATATAAAATACAACGAATCATAAGTGTAAGAACAGATAAGAATGATTTAGAGTATGCGCGTGGAAATACCATATAAACATATTTGTAACGCATAGCCACGCGCAAAAATACTCTTTGGTAAAAATAAAAATGTAATCCACTTTCTGGAACTTCTCCATCTTCACCTGTCTATAAAAAATCAATAAACATATCAGGATATTCACGCCAATAAGCAATATATTGTCGCAAATAAGGTTTTAAAGGTTCAAGTCTTTCTTCTGAAAGACCTACTTTTTTTCTCTTAGAAGATATATCCAACAAATCTTGGAGGGCCATTATATCAAATCCTCCTCATCTAATAATGATGCTAAAAATTCTTCATCATCATCACTATCATCTTGAATCATTTGTTTCAACTGTTGGAAATCTTCATCTTCTAAGAAACTCTAATCTTCATCAAATAATTCTGCTTCAAATGCGTCATCATCACCGGCCGCATCAGCATCACGAGATTCTTCTTTTTCTTTATCTAATTGAATTTGTTTAACAGCATTTTCAATAAGATTACCTAAATTCATTTCTTCGGTAACTAATGTACGAGTATATTTTTGGAAATCTTGAATAGTACGGTCAACTTTATCTTGCGGCACGTCTGTATAAAAACGAGGAATAAAACCATCTTTTTCACACATAGCCACAATTTCTGATACTGAATCAACATATTCACCATTTTCTGCTTTATTTTGAGAAGCAGTAAACTTACCAGACTTCATAAGCATATCATACATTTTTACCATCTTTTGAGCGGCTTCAACATCGCCCATATCAAGTAATTGGTTAGATTTCAATGATGTTTTACAGACAAGTTTTAAGGTATCTTCATGGCCTGCTCCCTAAACATCATAAGATTCCATCATTTCCTAATATAATTTTTCTAACTAAACCCACTCTTCTGGTTTATATGCTTTACCCCATTTCATACGGAGATAAATTTTATCTTCAT
>Ga0247608_10004933_pt1 | contig 14671 bp, 11 predicted proteins | sample 176DNAGHGlowgp2_FD_193490 | JGI IMG/M metagenome (GOLD analysis project Ga0247608, IMG submission 193490) | Sheep rumen microbial communities from Palmerston North, Manawatu-Wanganui, New Zealand - 1766 DNA GHGlow gp2 | ecosystem: Host-associated > Mammals > Digestive system > Stomach > Rumen ...
TGAGTTGAGTGGAAACCCGCACCAGTTCCCCTGTTCGCATTCTTCGCAACCGAGAAACATTCCAGCATATCCGAGTGCAAGGACTCTTCCCTTGTGGTGAAGGAGCAGGCTATGCTGGTGGCATTGTTTCAGCAGGTATTGACGGAGAACGTTGTGCAGAAATGTTGGCGGAATACCTTCAGCAGTAAATAAAAATAGGAGACGCACTTTGAGTTCGTCCCCTATTTTGCTTTTTGACAATACTTGGATTTATTTATCCAAATTGATGAGTTTGTATTTTTTGCTTCCCAAACCTATCTTCTCAGCATAGTCGGTAATGTAAGTGCCATGCTGACGATTGATGCGCTCAATCAAAGGCTTATTGTCGTCGCCAGGGCTGGCAACATGATTAAACACCATATCAAGTGCAGCTTGGTCGAGCGCTACAGGATCGAGACTTGCCATGATTCCCATGTCCTTCAGTTTTGGATCAGCAGGATGTGAATCGCAGTCGCAATCCACACTCATATTATTCAGCACATTGATATAGACGACACATCCCTGCATGTAGTTATGAACGGCTTGTGCAGCTGCTGCCATCGATTCCAAGAAGGAATCCTGAGTTGGACCAGCAGCAAGATATTCACGAGACCATGCTTTCGAGGCATCATCCGTCTTGCCAGCCGAATGAATATATGCCTTGCCCGCAGTGCTTGCCACGCCAATCGAAGCATTTTTCAGAACACCGCCAAAACCACCCATGGCATGGCCTTTGAAATGAGCCAAGTTAATCATGAAATCATAGTTAGCCAAGTGGTCACCCACGATGTCGTATTTGATATGCTTACGGTCTTTCACAGGAATACGCATTTGTCCATATTCGTCCATGATGTCAACAGCAAAAATACTGTCAAATCCATGCTCGTGGATAGTAGCCCAATGTTTGCTTACGTCCTGACGACTTTCTCCGTAAGCAGTGCAACATTCCACAATCGTTCCGTTAACCTTTTCCACAAGGTTCCGAATAAGCGTGGGCTTGAGATAATTGTGTCCCCCACTCTCTCCTGTACTGATTTTCACGGCAACCCTGCCTTTTGGTTGCACGCCAAGAGCTTCATAGATTTTCACCAGCGACTCAGGCGTTATCTCTTTGGTGAAATACACTTTCTGCTGCGCGCTTGCAAATAAGCAAACAAGCAACGACAAGATAGTTAGTTGAATTCTTTTCATAATGGAGTGAAAGTAAGATAAGTTAAAGGGCAAAAGTCAAAAGTGACCTCAGACCTTAGTCTTTAGACCTTATATTTTATATTAGTCTCAAATGGAAAGAAAAGAGAATGTATCAATCCAAGACACATTCTCCTTCACTTATTTTTTTTATGTAATTCGATTAGTCGTTTTCAGGACGAAGCTTGCGAACCACTTCTCCGGTGCGCCACATTTCGCTCTCACGCAATGCTTTGAGTTCTTTCTCAAGACCTACGCGATAGTCTGGCTTGGAGTTGGCATCGATAGAAATCTGAGCCTCGTTACCTGTCACCACACTGTGATAGAGCTTTTCAACCACAGGCTTGATAGCGTCGTGGAAAGGACCCATCCAGTCGAGAGCACCACGCTGAGCAGTGGTAGAGCAGTTTGCATACATCCAGTCCATACCATTCTTTGCGAAGAGAGGCATGAGCGACTGAGTCAACTCTTCCACAGTTTCATTGAAAGCCTCTGATGGTGTGTGACCATTCTCACGGAGCACTTCATACTGTGCAAGGAGCAATCCCTGAATAGCACCCATCAATGAACCACGCTCACCAGTGAGGTCGGAAGTAGCTTCACGCTTGAAAGTGGTTTCAAACAAATAGCCCGAACCAATACCAATACCGAAAGCAAGTACCTTCTCAAGTGCATGACCCGAAGCATCCTGATAAACAGCGTATGAAGAATTCAAGCCACGACCTTCAAGGAACATGGTACGAAGCGAAGTACCAGAACCCTTTGGAGCCACCATGATAACATCAATGTCCTTTGGTGGTACCACACCTGTGCGGTCGTTCCAAGTGATTGCAAAACCATGAGAGAAATAGAGAGTCTTGCCAGCTGTGAGATGAGGCTTGATGGATGGCCAAAGTTGCATCTGAGCAGCATCCGAAAGGAGAAGACAAACAATTGTACCCTTTTCAGCAGCCTCTTCCAATGAGAAGAGAGTTTCACCAGGCACCCATCCGTCAGCAACTGCCTTGTCGTAAGTCTTGCCCTGACGCTGACCAACGATGACGTTGAAGCCATTGTCACGAAGGTTACATGCCTGACCTGGACCCTGAACACCATAACCCAAAACGGCGATAGTCTCGTTTTTCAATACTTCACGAGCTTTCTCCAATGGGAACTCTTCACGTGTCATTACCTCTTCGATAACGCCACCAAAATTCATTTTTGCCATTTTAAATAAATTTATGTGTTGAACTAAAATTTTTAGCCTTTTATCTTAAATACTTTGCAAAGATAGTCAAATTCTTGCAAACTTAGGCTTTTTACTTACATTATTATTGAAATTTGAGATGACTTCTTACGATTGTTTCACAACCTTGTTGACATTCGTCAAACCCCGTGTCCTCTGCATTATTATCCACCCTTCTGAGTTTACGAACTTCCACATCGAAAGTGTTTTCATCTATTTCACGCTTATAAAGCAGAAGCTTGTCGCCATAATAGCTTTCAGCCATATAAGCGATTTCCATTCGTTTCAGGTTTCTGCCATTCTCGTATGCTTCCATAGGAAACAAATCCATGATATGCTCCATGTACTTGATGCTATTCACGTGTCCATTCATGTCGATATCAGAATACTCCGTGTCAATCACCTTCACCAAGCAATCATCATCAAGCGGCTTCACCCTACCCTGCTTTTCTATCGGACAAGGAATCTCTGGAGCAAGATATGGTTCAAAATGCTCACCTTCCAAACCCTCCAGATTGGCAGGCTGACGAGTGTCATAATTAATCATCGCCCACACGCTGCGTGCATAGCCATACGCCCTTCCATCCTCACCGACAATGCTGAAATTACGATTTGTGAATAGACGATAAAGATTTTCAATCCAAGTACACACTTCGATTTTCTCATACACTGTTGGCATTTCTTCCATCTCGATGGCGAGACGCGAAAGCACCCATGTGTAGTTCACATCGTTGAGATTCATCATTCCGAAACCACGAGCCTTGGCATGGTTCTCAGCTGCATTCAGCAGTGCCTTTCCCAACGTAGTCCAACTCCAACGCTTCGCAAAGTCGGTGTTGAATGGATCTACAATGATGGGATTCCTATCTACTTTTTGCATTCCTTTTCTTTTTCAACTTCTTAAGATTCTACCCTCGAATGCAAGAATCATTTCTCGTTCTGACGCTCACGTTCGCGCTCAGCCAAATACTCGTCGAGATGCTCAACGCGACTCTTCGTGATAGCAATTCGTCCAGAACGGACAAACTGAAGCACCACACCCAACTGGTTCAAATTGTCGTAAAGCGAAAGAATATCGGCAGTGATGCCCGTTTTCTCCACCGTCGCATACGTTGGATTCACCTCCACGATGTGCGCATCATGCAGACGCACGATTCTTCCCACATTTCTCTCCTGAAGCATCCTTTTCGTGGAAATCTTGATGAGGGAAGTCTCCAAAATGAAAATCTCGTCATCAGTATAGTAATTGGCCTTGAGCACCTCAATGCGCTTCTCTATCTGCTTTGTCAGCATCTTCGCCATTTCCTCCGTGCAATAACTTGTTACGGTGAACTTATGCACTCCAGGAGTAGATGATGCACAGACATTCAGGCTCTCGATATTCACCTGACGACGCGTATAGACCGCTGTGATTTGGCTCAGCAAACCAGGTGTATTCTCCGAATAAATCAGGAACGTATAGAGAGGATTGCCATTGGCATCCAGATTGCTGAGTTTGGCGCGATGCGAAGTTTCTGTCTGCATTTGCTTTTCGTCTGCGTCAGCACATTTTCCACACGCAGAGCAGTCTGTATTTTGATTCACATTATTGTTCATAACAAAATTTCAAGATTTTCATTGGTTTACACTTCAAGCATCATACAATCCACGTCTGCTCCTGGAGGTGTCATTGGCAACACATCGTCTTCCTCCAGCACTGCGCACTGCAACAGATAAGGACCATCCGTGGCAAGCATGTCCTTGATGGCAGCATCCAAGTCCTTGCGTTCCACCACGGTTCTCGCAGGAATGCCGTATGCTTTTGCAATCATATCGTAGTCAGGATTCACCATTGGCGTGAAAGAGTATCTGTGATTGAAGAACATAGCCTGCCACTGACGCACATTGCCAAGGTAGTTGTTGTTCAGCAAGATAATCTTCACGGGAGCACCTTGCTCCATAATGGTTCCCAGTTCCTGTATCGTCATTTGCAAACCACCGTCACCGCAGAACATGCAGACAGTTCGGTCGGGAGCACCGAAGGTGGCACCGATGGCAGCAGGCAAGCCAAAGCCCATCGTACCACATCCGCCTGATGTAACAACACTGCGACCCTTGGTATATTTAAAGTATCGACAACCAAACATCTGGTTCTGGCCAACGTCGGTAACGAGTATCGCTTCGTGATTAGAGGCTTCGCTCACTTTCCGAACCACCTCACCCATGAGTAACGGTCCAGACTTAGGATGGATAGCCTTGTCTATCACCTTATTATATTCTTTCTCCTCGTATGGCTTGAACCCATCAATCCAACTCTTGTGAGTGGTTTCGTCGAGCAATTCAGTCACAGCAGCAAGCGTCTGCTTGCAGTCGCCTAAAACAGCCAAATCCACCTTCACATTCTTATTGATTTCCGAAGGGTCAATGTCGAAGTGAATAATCTTCGCCTGCTTTGCGTATGTTTTCAGATTACCCGTCACGCGGTCGTCGAAACGCATACCCACGGCAATGAGCAAATCGCACTGATTCGTCATCACGTTAGGACCGAGATTTCCATGCATTCCCAACATTCCCTTGTTCAGAGGATGATCCGAAGGCAGTGCAGACAGTCCAAGCAGTGTGCAACCGGCTGGCATCTGAGCCTTCTCAAGGAATTCCCTCAATTCTTCACGGGCATCACCCAACTCTACTCCTTGTCCAACCAGCACGAAAGGTTTCACAGACTCATTAATCATCTTGGCAGCCTGTTTGATGACCTCTTGATTCAAGGCTGGTACAGGTTGATATGAACGGATGAAATCCACCTTGGCAGGTTCATAATCTACCATTGCAGTCTGAGCATTCTTGGCAAAGTCAAGCACCACAGGACCAGGGCGACCACTCTTTGCTATATAGAACGCACGCGACACAGCCCATGCCACATCCTCGGCACGGCGTATCTGGTAGCTCCATTTGGAAATTGGTGAAGTGACACCCACCACATCGACCTCCTGAAATGCGTCTGTACCCAAGAGGGACGTTCCTACCTGACCACAAATCACAACCATCGGAGTGGAGTCTATCATCGCATCAGCAATACCCGTCACCGTATTAGTTGCACCAGGTCCACTGGTCACAATAGCGCAACCCACCTTTCCGCTCACACGAGCAAAACCTTGTGCAGCATGTACTGCACCCTGCTCATGACGAACCAAAATGTGATTGAGCTTATCTCGATAGTCGTAGAGTGCATCATACACGGGCATGATAGCACCGCCTGGGTATCCAAACAGTGTCTCCACGCCTTCGTTCACCAAAGAGCGCATCAATGCCTCTGCACCTGAAATTCTTTCTGCCATAAATACAGATTATCTTATAAATTAACGGAAACGATATCGAAAACGATAACCGCCATTCGGCAAAATCGCTTCACGCTTCATTTTAAACACTAAACATTTTTTTCATTATTCAATGATTCTCACACCGCCCTTATCAGCCGAACTAACACTCTGTGCGTAAGCCTTGAGCGCCTTGCTGATGACTCGATTACGTTTCAGTGGTTGCTGAGGACGTGCAGCCAACTCTTCGTCCGAGAGTTTCACATTGATGGAACGGCTTGGAATATCAATCACAATAATATCACCATCTACCAACTTACCTATGTTTCCACCCGATGCAGCTTCTGGAGAAACGTGTCCAATAGACAAACCTGATGTTCCACCTGAGAAACGTCCATCAGTAATAAGTGCACATTCTTTGCCCATGTGCATGGATTTCAAATAACTTGTAGGATATAGCATTTCCTGCATACCTGGACCACCCTTAGGACCTTCGTGCGTGATAACGACAACATCGCCCTTCTGAACCTTACCGCCCAGAATACCATCACACGCATCTTCCTGAGAGTCGAACACTTTGGCAGGACCTTCAAAGTGCCAGATGCTCTCATCCACGCCTGCCGTCTTCACAACACATCCATCCTGTGCGATATTTCCAAAGAGGACAGCCAAACCACCATCCTTCGTATAAGCATGTTCAATGTCGCGAATACAACCATTAGCACGGTCGCAGTCAAGACTTTCCCATTTCGAATCCTGCACACCCAGTTGGTTGCAGAACACACCAGCAGGAGCACTCTCATAAATGCGCTGAGCCTCTGGGTCAATCTGCTCCTTCAGAATAGAGTATTTCTCAATGTCCTCGGCAAGTGTTGCACCATCCACACGCTTCACGTCCGTCTGAAGCAAACCGCCCTTAGCCAATTCTCCAAGAATACCGAGAATACCGCCTGCACGTCCACATTCCTGCACACTGTACTTCTGCGTATTTGGAGCTAACTTGCAGAGGCAAGGCACCTTGCGACTCAATTGGTCAATATCCGACATCTTGAAATCTACACCTCCTTCTTGAGCGATAGCCAAAAGGTGGAGAATAGTATTAGTAGAACCACCCATAGCAATGTCGAGCGACATGGCATTCAAGAAAGCATCACGAGTAGCAATGTTGCGAGGAAGAACACTTTCGTCTCCATCCTCATAATAAGCCAACGCATTCTTCACAATCTGGCTTGCAGCTTGCTTCATCAGTTCTTTACGATTCACATGAGTGGCAAGAATCGTTCCATTGCCAGGAAGTGATAAACCGATGGCCTCCGTCAAGGAATTCATAGAATTGGCTGTGAACATACCCGAGCAGCAGCCGCATCCAGGACAAGCACGATTCTCTATCTCAGACAATTCATCATCGCTAATCGTCTTGTCAGCACCCTTTACCATAGCAATTACCAAGTCGAGGTTTTCACCCTTCCACTTACCAGCCTCCATCGGACCGCCACTCACAAACACCGCAGGGATATTCAAGCGCATAGCGGCCATCAACATACCAGGCGTAATCTTGTCGCAGTTCGAAATACATATCATCGCATCAGCCTTGTGAGCATTGCACATGTATTCCACAGAGTCGGCAATGATGTCACGGCTTGGCAACGAATACAGCATACCGTCATGTCCCATAGCGATGCCGTCGTCAATGGCTATCGTATTGAACTCCGCTGCATAGCAACCCAGCTTCTCAATCTCTTCCTTCACAATCTGCCCTGCCTCATGCAAGTGCGTGTGCCCTGGAACAAACTGGGTGAACGAATTGACTATGGCAATGATAGGTTTGCCAAACATTTCTCGTTTCATGCCGTTGGCAACCCACAACGCGCGGGCTCCAGCCATGCGGCGACCTTCTGTGCAAACTGCACTTCTTAACTGATGTTTCATATCTATGAGTTTTATTTTTGAATGCAATGGACGAAAACAAACTGAGGCTTACACATCCAAATATCAGTTTCCGTTCTTTTTATCATTTCCACTTGACAACAGAAGTTATAAAAAAGAAGCCCTCCCTGCTTATCGCAAGAAAGGCTCTATATCATGTATGGAGAAATTCATATACAAGCACGCACATTCTCACGACAAGAATCTAAATTCTCGACGACCACTCGTCCCACGACGCTTAGAATAATGCCAGTGCTGTTCAACATCCTAATGATAGTTTTTATACACTTCTTTTATAAAACTTTGCAAAGTTACCATTTTTTTATCATACCGCAAACATTTTCACTGAATATTTATTCAAAAACTAACAATCGCAGACTTTTCCCATCACTTCCACTAATAAATTCACACCATTCAACTACACTTCCGTTCATTTTTGAAAGGAAATACACCAAAAGACCATCACAAATTATACATATTTATATATAAGCAATAACACCATTGCATGAAGAATTCACAATAGTCATCACGTCTATTCAACGATTCAAATAAAACGAGCGCCCATTTTAAGTAAAACGAGCGCCCGTTTTCCCAAAAACGAGCGCCCGTTTTTTCTAACGAACCCCATACTTGAATTCTACAGTACAAAAAGACTGAAAAAAGAAGGAGAAACTAAAGAGTTTCAATACGAAATAAGCCAGATGAAATTGCTAAAATGCATACGCATACGAAAGAAAGAGGCATGAAGAAAGAGACATTCCATACACTCCGAACTATTTATTCATAAAAAAGGAGGAAAGCAACTGAAAACCAGTTGCTTTCCTTCCTGAAAAAACTGAGTGGAGCTGGAGGGGATTGAACCCTCGTCCAAACAAGGAAGCCATACGCTTTCTACATGCTTATTCCAGCCTTGGGTTTTCGTGCAGCAACAAGACCTGGACCACCAATCGCTGCCTTATCCTCTAAGAGTTTCATCCGAGCCGCGAGGCCAACTCGAACTATTCCCGATTTTCCTACACCGCGGGTCTGAACGCTTCGGGACGGATAGCTTTCAGGGCGATGTCTCGTCCCCTCGCCTGGCAAGGGGATAAAGCTGATCTACTGTGCTTCGATCAAGCAGCGAGAGCGTAAGTGTTTTCGCCAGATAATTGTTTGATAACTGAGATTTAAGAGCCTGTTATCAGCGCTCTGCATGCTTACGTACCACCTCATCTTGCTGTCAAATCCATGTCAGCCCCGTGAGTGTTTAGTGTTTAGAGTTAGTGTTTAACGAGAAGCGTGAAGTGATTTTGCCGAATGGCATTTATCATTTTTCACTTTTCTCTTTTCACTTACTATTCGTCGGTATCTTCGTCAATAACATCCAGTGATTCAATGTCCTCCAGATTTGGATTGTCTTCGTCCTCAACGATTTCCTCGTCTTCTTCGTCGTCAAGGCTTTCATCGGAGTTAGCATCATCGTCATCCAGATTGTCGTCATCCAAATCATCAAGTCTGTCATCATCGTCGTCATCTTTCGAATCGCCAAAGTCTGTCTGGGACGAGTAGCGAACTTTTTCCACCTTTGGTTTTTGTTTGAGGAAGATGCCTTCAATCCAGTTGCCACGTGGAATCTCAAGAACGGAGTACCCATCTTCTTTTCTGCGGTCGATGAGTCCACCAGCTCGATGCATGGCATACTCAGGAAGCTCAGCACAATCTACATAAAAAGCCGATCCGATAATGTCCTGAATGGCAAGAGGAAGTCCCTTCCAGCCTGTACCCAGATTCTTTTCGATGAGAGCCAGCACTTCTTCTGGGAGAAGATGGGCAATGTTCTCAAGGGTCAAATCTGTGATTTTGTTGATTTTATGTTTGCGGATAGCAATGGCATTGAACTCTCCCTCGTTGGGAGTTGAGAAGATGTCGTAATGCTCATTTTCGAGTCGATGGACTTGAGCCTCGTCTTTTCGGTCAAGATAGACAATGTCGAAAACGGGACGAATAATATTCATGTAGTGCGTTTCCTTCTCTGCCCATCCTTCATGCTTCTTGCCTTCAATAAGCATTTGATTCAACTCTGTTTCACTGATTGTCCAAATGTTACCCTTTGTGAGATCGTCGATTTTCAGATGTTTCGCCATATATCAGTTTGATTGATTCAATATATAAATAATGTATAGTGGACCTACCCGTAGTGGAATGCCACTCGCAAAATCGAGTGCAAATGTACGTATTTTATTCAAATAAAAGAGTGAAAAAAAGTTTTTTTTGAAAATTTAATAGTAATATATTAGTTTCATTCAAAAAAAATCGTTTTATTTGCAATAGATTTTGTGCTGGAGCAAGAAATTGTTGCTTCAAAACGGAACAAAAAGTGGAAAGAGGAAAGTGAAAAGTGAGAAATGCCATCCGGCAAAATCGCCTCACGCTTCACATTTCACTCTTCACTTTAAACACCAAACACTAATCACTATACGATAAACTTTCAACTAAATAATACGAATAAAACAATGAGCACAGAACAAAACAATTTGTCGGGATTGAAGGCTGCGGACTTCCAGAAAGTGGTAGATGGCAAGCAAACCGACCTTTACATCCTGAAAAACAGCAAGGGCTATGAAGTTGCCGTAACAAACTATGGTGGAGCACTCGTAGCTATAATGGTTCCAGACAGAGATGGAAATGTTGCAAATGTGATTCAAGGTCACGACAACATTGACGATGTTATCTCAAGTCCAGAACCATTTCTTTCTACCCTTATCGGACGTTACGGAAACCGCATCTGCAAGGGTAAGTTCACTCTCGACGGCAAGGAATACAGCCTCGCCATCAACAATGGGCCTAACGCTCTTCACGGTGGTCCAACAGGCTTCCACGCTCGCGTTTGGGACGCTGAACAGAAAGCTGAGAATGCAGTAGAACTGCACTACGTGGCTGCCGACATGGAGGAAGGTTTCCCTGGCACACTCGACATGAAAGTGACTTACACTTGGACTGACGAATGTGAACTGGTGATTGACTACGTAGGTTTCACCGACAAGAAAACCATCGTCAACATGACGAACCACGGTTTCTTCGCTTTGGCTGGAATTGCCAATCCTACTCCTACGATTGACGACCTGATTTGCGAAATCAATGCAGACCACTATGTGCCAATTGACGACACGTCCATTCCTCTCGGAACAATTGACAGCGTAAAGGGAACTCCTTTCGACTTCACCACTCCTAAGCCTGTGGGTCGCGACATCGATGCCGACAATATTCAGTGCAAGAACGGTGCTGGCTATGACCACTGCTGGGTACTCAACAAGAAAGAGCCTGGAGAACTCTCGTTTGCAGCTCGCATTACGGAACCACACTCTGGAAGAACGATGGAATGCTGGACAACGGAACCAGGCGTTCAGTGCTATACAGATAACTGGGCTGATGGCTATCCAGGACAGCACGGTAGCACATTCCCACGCAGAAGTGCCATCTGCTTTGAAGCTCAGCACTTCCCTGACAGTCCAAACCGTCCTTACTTCCCATCGGTGGTTTTGAATCCAGGCGAAACTTATAAGCAGACGACTATTTATAAGTTTGGTGTGGTGAAATAAAACAAAGAACAAATACTAACTAAAAATTTATCAAAATGTCTCAACCAACTCAAAAAACGAACTACACGTTCGCACTTATAGTTGTATTCATCGTGTGCTTCCTCATCGGATTTATCACAACGATGAACAACTCAATGATTGCATTCTGCTCTGAAGCCTTCAACTTGAATGCTCAACAAGGACAATACGTAAACTCAGCATTCTATGGTGCTTACCTGTTGTCCATTCCTTTTGCTTTGTTAATGAGCAAGATTGGCTATAAAGGAACTTTGATTCTTGGTCTTGCAGTAGCAGGTATCGGATTCATCATCAATTCGATGGGTATTTCCAACGCTATTGGCTCGGGAGGCAATGTATATGCAGTATTCCTCGGCTGTATGTGTCTCGTTGCAATGGGTGTTGTGATGCTTCAGAATGTTGCAAACCCATACGTGATGGTACTTGGTAGCCCTGAGAAGGGTGCATTCCGCATGACACTGAGTCAGGCTTTGAACTCTGTTGCTACCACTGTGGCTCCAATGTTCATCACATACGTCATCATCCGTGGACAAGCAGCGAAGCCAGAGGCTGTGCCTGGTCCATTCCTCGGACTTGGTATCTTTACTCTCTTAATCTGCTTGATTCTTGTGTTCTTGAAGTTGCCAAAGATTGACGAAGGCAAGCAGAGCGAGGAAGCTGGCGAGAAGCTCGTGGAGAAGAGCAGTGTTTTCAAATATCCACATGTATGGTTGGGTGCTCTTGGTATCTTCATGTATATGGGTGTTGAAATTGGTGTTCCATCGATGCTCCCTTACAAGATTCAGTCGATTGGCTACAGCGGTGCTGAAGCAACCCAGTTGGCTACTTCTCTCCTCTCTCTCTATTGGGGAGGCATGATGGTAGGTCGTTTCGTTGGTGCAGGTATTCTTGCCAAGTTCCAGCCACGAGCTCTGCTTTCTTGGTGCATCGCTCTTGGTGCATTATGCATCGCTGCATCTTTCGTTCTGCCAGGAATGACAGGTGTTTATGCCATGCTTGCAGCAGGTTTGTTCCACTCTGTGATGTGGCCTCTCGTATTCAACCTCGGTCTTCAGAAGTTGGGTCGTCACACGAAGGCTGCTTCGGGTGTCATCAACACGGGTGTGATTGGTGCTGCTTTGCTGATGCCAGTGATGGGTGCCGTTGTAGGTACAGCAGGTGTTGGAGTAGCAATTGCCATGATGTTCATCTATTATGCTTATCTTATTTGGTTCTGCTGGAAGGGCTCTAAGATTGGCATTGAATAAATAAATTAAAAACAATTCTCTAACTTTTTAAATAACTAACAATTATGAAATTAACAATTGACGATGTAAGAAGTCGTTTCATTAAGCACTTCAATGGTGAAACAGGTTCCATTTATGCAGCCCCTGGTCGTATTAACCTGATTGGTGAGCACACCGATTACAATGGTGGTTTCGTTTTTCCAGGAGCTGTCACTCAGGGCATGATAGCTGAAATCAAGCCTAACGGAACTCGCAAAGTACGTGCATATTCTATCGACTTGAAGGACTACGATGAATTCTCTATCGATGATGAGAAGGGTCCTCGCGCAAGTCACTTCCGCTATATTTTCGGTGTTGTTCGCGAAATGATGGCACTGGGTGTTCCTGTTGAAGGATTCGACACAGCATTTGCAGGGGATGTTCCTAACGGAGCAGGCATGTCTTCATCTGCTGCTCTCGAAAGCTGCTATGCATTTGCGCTGAACGACTTGTTCGGTGACAACAAGATTGACAAGATGACCTTGGCAAAGGTTGGTCAGGCTACAGAGCACAAGTACATCGGTGTGAATTGCGGTATCATGGACCAGTTTGCATCTGTTCATGGCAAGAAAGGCAACTTGATGCGTCTTGACTGTCGTTCGGGCGAATTCGAGTATTTCCCTTGGAATCCAAAGGGTTACAGACTCGTCTTGATTAACTCTTGCGTGAAGCACGAATTGGTTGGTTCTCCATACAACGACCGTCGCAACTCTTGCGAGAAGGTGGCTAAGGCTGTAGCTGCTAAACACCCAGACCGTAAGATTGAAACGCTACGTGACACTACTTGGGAAGACCTCGAAGAGGTGAAGGACGAAGTAGGCGAAGTAGATTACAAGCGTGCAAAGTTCGTTCTTGGTGAGAAGGACCGCGTGCTTGCTGTCTGCGATGCACTTGAAGCAGGTGACTATGAGAAGGTTGGCGAAATGATGTACCAGACTCATGAAGGTCTGAGCAAGGACTATGAAGTTAGCTGCGAAGAACTCGATTTCTTGAACGACGTGGCTCGCGACTGCAGCGTGACAGGTTCTCGTATCATGGGCGGTGGCTTCGGTGGTTGCACAATCAACCTCGTTGCAAATGAGCTCTACCAGAATTTCGTTGACACAGCCAAGAGAGAATTCAAGGCTAAGTACGGCAAAGAACCTATCGTTATCGACGTAGTGATTGGTGATGGTGCTCGTAAACTTTGCTAACAAGTCATCTCGACAAAATCAGAATCAGGCTAACTAACTGAATTGCATTATAATTGTTTTTCGGACTGGATTCAAATGATTTGATTCCAGTCCTTTTTTTATTTGTAGATATGACACTTAAAAACTACAGTTTTAGGATAATTACTATGAAACGCAATAATTATTGAGCTATTTTAGAAAAAAAATGAATTAGAAATTTGTGATTGCTAAAAAAACACTTATATTTGCAGGGTAGTTATATAATAATAAGTCTAATTATTCCGCAAACTACAACAAATACTAACCATTTTTGTAGAAACACACGTTTTAATTGGGCATCATATTATTTGAAAAAACTCCGATGAGATTTTCATTTCGAATTAAATTACAAAGAAAAATTATAATTTTTTAATTACCTAACGTTATGAAGAATTTGAAAAACATTCTCGTGAGTACTGCTACTGCAGTGGCTGTGCTTTGTTCCTGCACCACCCAGAAAGAAAAACAGGAATTGACTGTATCTGGTCTGAATCCTGCTGATTTTGAAATGACGGTTTCAGACGCTGTTCAAGGTGACAAGAAAGTGAGCCTTTACGTTCTGAAAAATGCCAATGGCATGGAGGTATGTATCACCAATTATGGTGGCCGAGTTGTAAGCCTTGTTGTGCCAGACAGAGATGGCAAACCTACGGATGTGGTATTGGGTTACGACAACATTAAGCAGTATGCTGACACATTGAATTCTCCATCGGACTACGGTTCGAGCGTGGGACGCTATGCAAACCGTATCAAAGATGGCAAAATCACAATTGATGGCGTAGAATATCAGTTGCGTCAGAACGATAATGGCAACGGTGCAGCTCACTGCTTACATGGAGGTGGCAACACTGGCTGGATGAATAAAGTTTACGATGCAGAGCAGGTGGATGCTCAGACATTGAAATTAACGATTGTTGCTCCTGATGGTGAAAACGGATTCCCTGGC
>Ga0247608_10004935_pt1 | contig 14668 bp, 12 predicted proteins | sample 176DNAGHGlowgp2_FD_193490 | JGI IMG/M metagenome (GOLD analysis project Ga0247608, IMG submission 193490) | Sheep rumen microbial communities from Palmerston North, Manawatu-Wanganui, New Zealand - 1766 DNA GHGlow gp2 | ecosystem: Host-associated > Mammals > Digestive system > Stomach > Rumen ...
TAGGGTTCCGGGCTTTGCAGACGGCCGTCCAGGCCGCGCACCTTCGGGCCTATCATCCCGACGTCAGGCAACTGCGCCAGACGATCCGCCAGCGCGTCCACGACGTCTTCGCTGGTGAATACGATGTCGTTGTTCACGAACAGGAGGAGATCCGCCCCGAACCTGTCCTTCGCCACTTCGGCGCCGAGGTTGTTTCCCTTCGCGAAGCCCAGATTCTCTCCTGCGGGGACTATCTCCGCAAGGCCGTCAAGACCGTTTTGCAGCGCCTGCAGGCAGCTTTGCCCGGAGCCGTTGTCGACCACCACCACCTTGTGCGGGGAGGCGATCTTCGCGCACTCTTCCTTGACGAAGCGTATGGTACGCTCCGGGCCGCCGTAGTTTATGACTATTACGCCTATCATAAGGACGCGTAGAATTCCTTCAATTTGGCATCGTCCCCCGAGGCATACAGCTCCGTCTCTCCCCTGCCGTCGCCTTTCTCCCTGCCTTCCAGCACCTGCACCAGCCTTTTCGCCACCGCGGGCGCGGGGTCGATGAATTCGACATCGCCGTGCCCGAGTTCCGCCGCCACTTTCCGCAGGGTCTCCAGCAGGAAAGGATAGTGGGTGCATCCGAGAACGATGCGGTCGCAGCCTTCTGCAAGCAGGGGTTCCAGCGCGGGCTTCACGACTTCCTCCGCCTCCGACCCCGTCAGCTTGCCCGCTTCCACCAGTTCCACGAACCCTCGGCCCACGCGTTCCACGATTTTGACATGGTCTTCGAAGCGGCCCTTCGTGTTGAGATATTTGCTGCCTTTGAGAGTGCCCGCGGTTGCCAGGACGCCTATCACGCCCGTCTTGGTATCCAGCGCCGCCGGTTTCACCGCCGGCTCCATGCCCACGAAAGGAATATCGTATTCTTTGCGGAGGCATTCGATGGCCGCGGCCGTAGCGGTATTGCATGCCAGTACGACCGCCACGGCGCCACGGGAGATGAAGAAATCCGTTATCGCGCGAAGGCGTGCCCGGATGTATTCCGGACTCTTCTCGCCGTATGGGCAGTGGGCGTTGTCGGCATAATAGATATAGTGTTCCGACGGCAGGGCTTTGCGTATCTCCCGGAAAACCGAAAGACCTCCCATACCCGAATCCATTACACCTATTGTTGCCATATTGCAAATTTAACAATTTTTCTCATCTGCCGAACGCCTCCCCCCGTCATGGACGCCACCCCCGGTATGCAAAAACGGCCTTTCTGCATACAAACCCCTCGAAAAACAAGCAGCGGTATGCAAAAACCGCCTTTTTGCATACAACCCTGCCAAAAACAAGTGTTCCGTATGCAAAACGGGCTGTTTTGCATACGGAACAAATCTTAATACGCCGTTTATGCGTTCTGGAGCTGTCCGAGAACCTCGAAATAAGGAACTCCGTCGGAAACCGTAGTGCGGTAGATGGTATCGTCCACCTTGTAGTACTCGTTGCCGTCGGCAAGAGTCACGGTCTCATAATCTTCGGGCAGAGCCTTGATGAGAGCGCCTGCAGGAGGAACTATCACCTTGAACTGGCCGCTGGGATCGGTCATGAAGAAGACACCGTCGTCGTAGTAGTACTCCTGTCCGTTGGCGGCGAAGCTCTGGACTAGTCCGAGCCTGGTGGCCAGCTGGTAGGAAGCGTAAGACTTGAGGGTGTTCACATCCACGGTGGGAGTGCTGCTTGCCTGGACGGCCTGCTGACTTGCGATCGTAGCGTTGTTCTGCGCGATTGCGGCGTTCTGGGCCGCGATGGTCGCATTGTTCTGGGCTATGATCTGGTTCTGCTCGTTGATGGTCGCGTAGTTGCTGTTCACCGTATTGTAGGTACGATAGACATTATTGTAGTACGCGAACCTCAGGACGTCGAGCTCGAGGGCGTAAAGGGCGCGGTCGAACAGGATGCCGTAAGGAGGACGGCAGATGTGGTAGACGTGATCCCAATAGCGGTAGTAGATGCCGTTATAGTAGTAGTAGTCGATTCCCCAGTAGCGATATCTGTCGTAATGAGGCAGATGGCGCACGCGGTATCCGTAATAGTGAGGATGGTGGCTGTAGAAGTAACCGGGACGATCGTAAGGCACGGGAGGACGATGCATAGGAGCGATACGCTTGCCGTGATTGTCGAAGCGGACTTCGTTGGGTGCGCCTGCAGTCTGACGGTCGTAGCTGTTGGTAGGATTGACGGTCCTGTTGGTGTTGGCATTGCCCACGCCGCCGACGCTGCTCCTGGAGCCACCGCTGACGGTAGTGGTGGAACGGTTGGTGGAGCCGGCGGATGCGGAGCTGCGGCTGCCACCGGAAGTGGTGGTGCCTCCGCTGCGTGCGGTACTGCTCGAACGGCTGGTAGTAGCGCTTGAGCGGGAAGTGCTGCTGGAGCGGCTGGTGCTTGCGCTGGAACGCGAAGTGCTGCTGCTCGAACGGCTGCTGCTCGCACTGGAGCGGGAAGTGCTGCTCGAACGGCTGCTGCTGGCGCTGGAGCGCGAAGACGAGCTGCCGGAGCTGCTGATTGTGCCGCCCATCGCCCTGGAAGTGGATCCGCTGCTACGGCTCACGCTGGCAGAAGAGCTGCTGCGCGAAGAACCGGAACTGCTGCGGCTCACGCTGGAAGACGAAGAACTGCGGGAAACACTGCCCGAAGAACTTCTGGACGAGCTGCCGGAAGAACTGCTGCGAGAGCTGGTCTGGCTCGAAGATGAACGGCTGCTTCCGCCGCTGCGGGATTGGGCATTAACTGGAGATATTGCGAGCGCCATAGCTGCTACGGCTGCGAGCGCGAGTTTAAATGTAGTTTTCATAATGCTCAATTTTAGTGTCCGTAAATATAGTCTTTCTATTTGGATATTGCATATATCGTACCAATTTTTTATTTCCGGCCGTATCCGGGATCTATCCCCGACGGCAGAATGGCCGTCACAGCCACCGTCGCAAGGCAGCAGACCATCACCAGGACGAAGAATCCGGAATAGCCCAGGGCCTCCTGCAGCATCCCCGCGAAAAAGCCCGGCACCATCATGCTGAGCGCCATGAAAGCGGTGCAGATGGCATAGTGCGAGGTGCTGTACTCCCCTCTCGAGAAATACATCATATAGAGCATGTAGGCGGTGAATCCGAATCCGTAGCCGAACTGGTCGAGGGCCACGCAAAAGTAGATGACGAGGAGGTTCTGCGGCTGCGCGAGAGCCATGTAGAGATAGACGGAGCAAGGCAGGGCGAGGGCGAGAGCCATGGGCCAGAGGGCCTTTCGGAGGCCTACCTTCGCACTCCAGACTCCCCCGATTATCCCGCCGAGAGTAAGGGCGATGACCCCGACCGTGCCGTACACGAGCCCGGACTGGGCGGTGCTGAGGCCGAGGCCTCCGTCTCCGACAGCGTCCAGCATGAAGGGAGTGAGCATCTTCACGGAAAGGGCTTCCGGCAGGCGGTAGAGGAGCATGAAAACGATGGCGACCCACACTCCTTTCTTCCGGAAAAAGGTCGCAAAAGCTTCCCCGATGCTGCGCGTCGAAGAATCTTTCCGGCTGCCGGCATCTTCGCCGCTCAAGCCAGAGAAAGACGCCCGCGCCGGAGCACCGGCCAGCCGGCCACCATTTTCCGACGGCAGGATGAATTGATGCCAGACGGTCACCACGAGGAAGAGGACGGAACTGGCAAGAAGGGTGGTGTTCCAGGCGCGGGGAATGTCGCCGAAGCGGTTCTCGAGCAGCCCGGCCACAACCACTATCACCCCCTGCCCGAACACCGATGCGATGCGGTAGAAGGTGCTCCTGATGCCCACGAAAAGGCTCTGCCGGTGTTCATCCAGCGCCAGCATATAGTATCCGTCCGCGGCTATGTCGTGCGTGGCGGAGAGCATTGCGGTGATGTAGAAGAAGATCAGGGAGAAGGCGAAGGCCCCGACGGGTTCGCCTGTACGATGCGGCAGCGAGAGGGCGATGGCGGCGAAGCAGACGGTCATCAGCGCCTGCATCATCACTATCCACCAGCGCTTGGTGTGCACCACGTCCACCAGCGGACTCCAGAGGGGTTTTATCACCCACGGGAGATAGAGGAGGCTGGTATACATCGCAAGGTCGGCGTTGCCCATGCCCATACGCTTGAACATGGTGACCGACACCACGTTGACTATGAAATAGGGTATGCCCTCCGCGAAGTATAGCGTGGGGACCCAGAGCCATGGCGTCACGTTCTTTTTCATCTTCCTTGCAGTTCAGAGATTTCAGTCCCGGGGTAGTAGTGGCGAAGAATCCGCGCACAGTCATATCCCTTCGAAGCCATCACCGCGGCGCCTATCTGGCAGAGGCCGACTCCGTGGCCCCAGCCTTTCCCATGGAGTATGCATTCGTCACCTTTCCACTCGATTTCGAAGGCCGAGCTCTTGAGGCAGCTGTCGCTGAGGGCCTTGCGTATGGCCAGTTCCTTCCCCAGCACGACGCGGCCACCGTCGCCGACGACTTCCAGTTCGACTATCCTCCCAGAAGGGCCGCGCTTGAGGGCCTTCAACTCCCGCACGGTGCCGATTCCGGCAGCAGAGGGCTCCTGCGGAGCATTTTCCCGTACAGGGTTGCGCAGCAACGCGGAGCAGGAGCCCTCTGCTGCCGGGATCCTGCCTATCAGTGCCGAGAGTTCGTCGCGGGTGTAACGGACCGTCCAGCGATAGAAGTCCCGCGTCTTCAGGTCGTAATCGTTAAGCACCTTGCGGAGAATCTCATCGTCGTCGGTATCGCAGAAAGGGCGGCCCCCCTCTTCCGGCACGTCCGGGACCGCCTGCAGATAAGGATAGTCCCTGTCTTCCCAGCAGCTGCTGTATAGTTCGGAAGTGCCTCCGCAGCACTTGGAATAGCGTGCGTCGCAGAGTTCTCCCTTATATGTAAGGACACTGCCCCAGGTCCTGTCGACCGCATCGCGTACGTTCTGCCCGACGGCACCGTCCAGTCCCTGATAGCGCTGGCAGTGGTCGTCTGCGCACACGTCGAAGCACCCGTGGGAGTGCAGATTGCTCATCACCCACGAACGGGAGATGACGGCGTGAGCCTTGAGGAACTCCAGCGGAGCATCCGCGTGCATCTCGGAAGATATTACGCTCAGCAGGTAGTCCTCCAGCCCTATCCGGTTCACCGCCCTTATCCTGTCCCCCTCCACTATGAAGCGCAGGCGCCCGGCGAAACGGCGGGTAATCTTCTGCTCCCAGTGGAATCCTATGCCTATGGGCATGTCGTGCAGGATGAAGGTAGGCTCGCTGAAGAGGGTGGAGCGCGTCACCGCGTCGAAGGTGAGCTCGTCGTAGAGGGAGCCGTTGTAGTTGATCTTCCCGTCCGCCCAACTCACGCGCTGGGGGCCGGCTCCGTCGGAGATGATCTCGAAGACTATCTCCCGTGCGGCCATTATGCCTACGTCGATCTTGGGCTGGGTGCGGGTGAGGCGCCATACCACGAGCGCATCGTCCTCCTCGCTCACGGACACCTCGTCCACCATCTGCCGGAGCTGTTCCTCGGTGATCTTCCGGAAATCCTCCTCCCTGGGGACGACGAAGTATCCCGCCATGTCGGCGGCGCCGGGGCTCATCGTAAGATGCTCCTCCCCTTCCGCGAAGTAATGATGGGAGCGCAGGTTGGAGCGCAGGACCACAGCGGTGCGGAACTCGCCGTTCTTGTACCAGGAATAGAGGTTGAAGCGTGGTTCGCTCTCCCCTTCCCTGCGCGGAGAGCATTCCAGCAGGCGGTAGAAGAGCTTGGCCATCGACTTCTGGGTAGTGGCCTTGAGGATGTATACCCCGCGGGTGAAGCCTTCGAACTTGTAGAGAGTGGCGTCCTGCACGCGTTCGAGCTCGCCGGTGGCGCTGTCCAGGGCCTTGTCCGCTGCCAGTTCGAGGGGCAGGATCTCCCTCGGGCAGGCCTGGAAATGCAGATGGTCCGGGGCGGACGCGCCGCTCATCGGGCCGTTGTAGAACACCGTGAAGTCCTGATACATCTTCGTAAAGAGCAGCATGTCCGGGAAGTGATGCCAGATGGTCTGGGGAAGATGCTGGTCGCGGGCGACGACCAGATGGTTGCGGAAGATGGGATAGGGGTTCACCTGCACATTGTAGCCGCGGTGTTTCTTGCCCTCGTACTTTACGTGGAACTGTTCCTTGGGGCGGTTTGCGGGGCAGAGGAAACAGGGCCTCGCGGCGATGGACTTTTCGTCTACTTCGGCCGTGGAGGAGATAATGCGGCAGGGGTTCATCTGAAGGGTCACCTCAAGTCCTCCCACATCCATGTATCTGTATTCCGCATTCTTCAGGGAACGGAAATTCGCGGCCGCAAGAGGCCATACCGACAGCTGGTCCTTTATGAATTTGTGTATGTCCGCCATATTATAACAAGGAAAAGAGTCTGCCTTCAATCCTTCTGTACTCCTGCTCGAACTGGGGGGTGAATATCTCCTTCCCCATGGACTGGCCCACTTCGGCGCGAGTCCACCAGCGGCCCTCGTCCACTTCGTCGTTGTCCGGGGCGATGGCCCTGTCGGTCACGGTGGCGAAGATGTTAACCATCTCCGACTCGACGGGGCTGCGCCAGATGTAACTTTCGAGGAAGGAGGGGTTGAAGTCGACGAACGCAAGTTCCTCGCCGGCTTCGCGGAAAAGGGCTTCCATCAGGCTTTCGCCATAGGTGACGTGGCCTCCCACGGCGGTGTCCCAGCGTCCCGGGAACAGGTCCTTTGTCCTGGAGCGTTTCTGAAGGTAGATTCTGTCGTAAGGGTCGATGATATGAAGGTGAACCACCGGGTGGAGCAGGTCCGGATGGCTGTGGCATGCCTTGCGCGTGCTACGGCCGGTCACCAGTCCGCTGGGGTCTATCACAGGGAGTATTTCGGTGTTGCCACGGACGGATTTGACTGCTACCAGGGGTGCGGGTTCAAGAGGATACAGAAGTTCGGACATTTGCTACTGGTAATTGATTATCCGGAGTTCCTCGGGGGTGTATAGTATCGAGTCGATAAAGTCGGGTGCGGCCTGCGCAAGGATCACGAATGCAGCCAGGGCAACCGCTGCCAGCGCCACAAGCACCAGGATTACTATCAGTGTGGTTTTCAGCCACTTGGGAAGAGGTCTGCGCACTTTCGGCGCCTTGACCTTCTTCGGCCTTGCCGGCTTTTCCGGCGCGGGGGGATCGGGTTCCGCTATCTCCAAAAGCGGAGTTTCCTCGATGGCGGCCGGCACCTCCTCGACGGGAAGTTCCGCAGGAGCGGAGCCATCCACCAGCGACACCAACTCCTCCACCTTTCCACGCACCTCCTCCTTGGTTTCCAGATGATTCTTCAGCGACACCGCCGGGAGCCCGAAGCCATCGGGGAAGATATCCAGATCCTCGTCGGTAATAAAGAAGAAATTGTTCTGACGGGTGGAACGCAGACGCCCTAGTCCGGGAAAAACCACGACTTTCTTTTCGAGAAGTTCCCTCTTCGCCTCCTCCAGAAAGTGCTGGAGAATGGCCTTGGACTGGTCGTAATCTATGCCGTTGCTTTGGGCATAAAGCTCCACCAGAGAATCGTCTTCGGACCTGCTCGGAATGAATGTGACACGCCTGTAGGGAGGATTTATGGTATAGCCCCTGTCGGAGAAACTGGCAGGCACCATCTCGGCCAGGAAGGCGCCGAGCCCCGGAAGGCCCACCTCCTCGTGGTCGAGCAGGAGCTCGCCGATCATCTTCGAAAGTAATGCAATATCCATAAAACTACCGAACTACAAATATAGATAAAAAAACACTGTGAAAAAAGTTAAAAAAAAGTTTTGCACTCTAAACTTTTTGTACTACCTTTGCAGTCCACAAAATTCCTCCTTAGCTCAGTTGGTTAGAGCACCTGACTGTTAATCAGGGGGTCCTGGGTTCAAGTCCCCGAGGGGGAGCCAAAGCGGACAAATTGGTTGAATAATCAGTTTGTCCGTTTTGTTTTTTTTCGTAACCGACTGAATTCAAGTCATATACAAATAGGAACTCGTTTTTGGAAAGAGGTTCAATAATCTCGTTTTCTTTATCCCATACAACTCCGTCAGGAAATGCGAGATTTTGAAGGGCGCGCTTGTGTGGCAAACTTGCTATCTGCCACAATTTCAACATATTATCTTTGAGATTTAGTGCGTAATCAATGTATTCGTCGAGGTTCAATAATGATTTGTCCTTATCTACCAGTTCACGCTGGATTGCCTCCTTCTCTGCCTCCAACTTCTCAAGATGCTGTATACAGATTTCCTGCACCTTTGCCGTAGGGGCTGTAGCAAGGTTATATTCGACCCGGGAAATCTCTGTCTCCTTGTGAGCCAAGTTCGTTTTCAGCGCCGTTATCTCCTCTGCGCCCTCCTGGTTGAGGATATGGAAAGCCTTCTTGAGCTGAGCCCGTAACGCGTCAGTATAAGCGTCCGGCAGAGCCATACAACTGAGCAACTGCTCAAAGCCAGCATTCGCCTTCTTCGTGGAGACGTTGCACTTGCAATTCTTCCGGCCGCACATGTAGTAGCCAACCTCACGACCATATTTCTTGCGCATTTTGGTTGAGAGGGAAGCCGTGAGATTATGCCCGCATACGGGACACCGTATCACGCCAAGAAGCGGAGCATATTCTCTCTCTCCCTTGATTTCATATCCCCGGCTATGGCTCTGCTGAACGATGCCGTTGATTTTCAGAAAGTCCTCCAACGATACCAAAGGTTCGTGAGGGCCCTTGACTATATCTCCCTCCAAGAACGGATGGGAGAAATACCCAGCGTAAAATATATTCCGGAATATTTTTGACCAGCGCTGCTTGATAAGGTCCAAGCCCAATATTTTCATTCTATCCCGGATCTCTTCGTTGGATAAGTTCTCGTTCGCCTTCATAGCGAAGGCTTTTTGTATCAGCCTGCCTTCAGCAGTAACGGTAATCGTCTGTTTCACCCGCGTTGTTTTCATATCGTAGCCACGGGGCGGAGCCTGTATCCACCTACCGCTCCTCAACGCTCTTGCTCCATTATCTTTTACCGCTTGAGACTTGATAGAATTCTCGTGTTCCGCCATTAGCAATTCCATCCCCTGTATCATCCTTCCGTCTGCAGTCCTCGCGTCATAAGACGAAGTTGCCGAGAATATTGGGATTTTCTTTTCCCGCAATTCGTCAACTATTGAGAAGGATTTATCTCCTGTCCTTGAAAATCGGCTTGTCATGTAGACAATAACTGCATCAATCCGATTTCTCTTCTCCTTAACGAATTTTAGCATCTCGTTGAAACGCTTACGGTCTGAATCGCTTTTAGCGCTCTCATGTGCACCAGAATATTCTTTGACTACTTCGAACCCGTGGCTCGCAGCCCACTCATAGCACTTTTCTAACTGTGTCTCAGGACTGAAACCATCCTCTTGCTCTTTGCTGCTGACACGTTGGTAAATAACTGCCCTGCCTCCTTTTTTGAGAATTGTTTTTTCGCCCTTGACAAAGGGTTTAAGCATATTATTCAACTCTTCTGTCATAGCCGTTTCATTGCGTCATACACTATTATTGCATAAAGCGTCAGGCAGTCTATCAACTGTCCCGCCTGCTCGTCCGTAAGAGTACTACAGTTATGAATCTTGCGAAGTTCATCCTTTGTCAGTTTGAAGTTAATTTTTTCTATTTCATTCACTTATGCGTTTGGTTACTGCTCGCCAGCAGGGATTATCGGCTCTCACGAGCTTCTGTTCCAAACGTACAAGAAATAATTTTATTGTTTCAAAATGATCAAACGACAAATTGGGATTTAATTTTTCTGAGAGTGTTGATGCTGGTTGTGGTGATGGCACTCACATTGCGCAGGCTGAGCCCTTTACGGAGCAACTTGATTTCATTTTGGTACTGGGCCCGCATCTGCTCGCTGGTCTTCCTGTAACCAACCTTTCTTCCAACCTGGCCGCCAAGGCTGCGGTAGTGGTTGTACCCACTTTCCATGCGCGAGCGTATGAGCGAGCGTTCCATAGAGTTAAACTGAGCAAGGATGCCAAGAACCAGCTGAGCAATAGGGTTGGGGGTTCCGTTGGGGAGCAGGGTTTCCAGCCCATTCTGGTGGATATAAACACTTATCTTCTTTTCTGTAAGAGCCTCAACAATGGAAAGAAAATCCACAGCCCGGCGGGAAAGGCGGCTGCACTCGTATATAAGAACCTTATCCACATGATGCTCCTCAACGTAAGCCAGCAATTCCACCAGAGCCTCCCTTTCTTCAACCTTCTTTGCCCCGCTTATCTTTTCGGAGAACTCTTTCACCACCTGATACCCCATGCGGTCGGCATACTGCCTAAGTTCCGAAATTTGACGATCATATTCCTGCCCTTTGGTGCTTACTCGAGCGTAGATGCATGTATTTATTCGTTCCATTTGATCAAATAAATTGATTTATATTGAGGACATATCCTATTACAAATATACATATAAGTTAAGTTACATCCAAATTAAATTTTAAATATATTTGATTTATATTGAGGACTTATTAATTATTATTTGATTTTTATGTATATTTAACGAAGTTTTGACAACATAGACTATGGCTACGATTGATACAATTCGCGACAACGTGTTGTTTTACTGCCGGGAGCAGAAACTGACCCAGCGAAAACTGGCAAAGAAACTTAATATGCAAGAGGCCGCTCTGTCTCGAGCGCTATCGGGGAACCCTGAACTCAAAACGATTGAAAGGATTGCAGAGGCCTTGGGCGTTCCGGTCCGTGCCCTGTTCCAAGATATTAGAACCGTTGAAGGCTTTGTTTCTATCAATGGGAGCCTTTATCGTTTCCATACAAAGGAAGAATTGGAAGCTATGATCACGAAGAAGTTGAAATAATTTGCTAATTTTGCGAAAATTGATTAAAAGATAACGCCGATGTAGAATTAAGATACTCTATAAGACATACATAAAAGGCATTAGTCCTTCAAGGCTTACAAACTACCACAATCTGTAATTCCCCCTTGAACGATTAATGTCCGCGCGTTGAGCGTGGGCACTATTATTCGTTGACGTTGGGGAAAGCTGTGGTAGGCTGTAAGCAACTGAGAATAGTATTGCTTACGCTCTTTGTTTATCAAGTATCATAATATATGGAATCCAACACAAGTACCTTGAAAAGAGAGTTCGTCTCTCCGGAAGTAAAGATTCTTCCAATCAACATGTCAAAAGTATTAATGATGAGTAACGAGCAGACCCATGAAGAAGATTTATTTTAACCTTACAAGTTTTGCCCTTGCCAGCATTTCCATTGCCTTTGCGGCATGTACCAATGAGCCTGCAGCTTTAATTGAGCAGGCGGAGTCCAACGCTCCAATAATCTACGCCAGCCAAGAGCTTCAAGCCAAATCTTCGATTACCGTGGATGGTGAAGGGGTTGGCACTATATATTGGAGCCCGGCGGATAATATCAGCATCTTCTATGGTGCCTCAACGCCAGTGCTTTATACATCGACGAATCTTGCTCCTGAAACGACTGCAGCCTTTACGACCAGCGCGATTATAGGGAGCACAGAACTTGCGTCGACTAATATCTGGGGACTGTACCCACACAACCCTTCTGCAGTTTGTGATGGGTCTTCCATAAGCACTACATTGCCATCTACGCAATACGGAGTCTCTGATACTTTCGATGATGATTTGTTTATGACGGTAGCGCACTCTGACGACACCAACCTTCATTTTTATAATGTGTGCGGGGGTATCAAGTTCAGCCTCTCCCGCGATGATATTACCGCTATCACTTTCTCAGGCAATAATAGTGAGGATATTGCCGGAGACATTACTGTGTCATTTGTTGAGGGATTACCGAAAGTATCTGTCGACAGGGGTGAGAAAACCATCACCGTAACTCCCAAAGGTGGTGGCACATTCGCCAGCGACACATATTACTACATCGTTGCCCTACCTCAAACTCTTTCCGGAGGTTTTACGATGACATTTGAAACAGAAACTCAAATCGGTACTTTTGAATACAACGCCAAGGCCGTCACGATAAAGCGCTCAGTATTTGGCAAGAAGGACGATATTGATGGGTATGCGGTATTTACTTCTAAACCCACGCCGATTGTTAATCTATCTTCCGCTGGTACTGCAAATTGCTACATTGTTTCCGCGGCTGGTAAATACAAGTTTAAGGCTGTTCAAGGGAATAGTGATACTTCCGTAGAGGATATAAAGGGAGTAAAAGTGTTGTGGGAGACATTTGGTACTAGCAGTGCTCCTTCTATGGGCGATTTAATAAAACCAGATGTTTCTTTTGTAGATGGTTTTATTATTTTTAGCACCAACGATTCCTATCAAAAAGGGAATGCCTTGATTGCTGCATATAGTGATGTAGATTGTACTTATGGAAAGATTCTATGGAGTTGGCATATTTGGTGCACGGATCAGCCTGTAGAGCATACTTATAATAACGGTGCGGGTATAATGATGGATCGGAATCTTGGTGCCACATCGGCAGGAATAAACAACGTGGGTTCCATTGGTTTATTCTATCAATGGGGAAGGAAGGATCCTTTTCTTGGTGGATCATCTTTTTCATATGCCAGCATCTACAATCAAGACAAAGCGTTATCTACTTTCGACTGGCCATCTCCTGAAGAAGCAAATAATCACCTGTCGGATAATACAACTCTGGCCTATTCACAATCGCATCCTTCAACTTTTTTATATTCAACAAACACGCCAGACGACTGGTATTGTTCATCCCAAGCATATCAAAACGATGCTCTTTGGGGAGCAGAAAAAACCATCTATGATCCTTGCCCTGCAGGTTGGCATGTGCCGGCCAGTTGCTATGAGCTATCAGATATTAACTCGAACGGTATTTGGGCCGATGCTTTCAATAACGGCGAAAGGTCCTTCCAGATAAGTATTTCGACACGACAATATGGCTATAATTATGGCATTAATAGTCTTTTGGGTCAATATTCTACAATCTGGTATCCGGCTACAGGAATGTTGTTCGGGAAAAATTCCCCAGAAAAACAACCCGGTGGATCTCTTTGTTTTACAGGAGATAGAGCAGATTACTGGGCATTTACTTATAGCTCTTTTTATCCAAACACACACAATTCACATGTTTTATATTTCTTTGTAGATGGTTTATACAATAAAGTAAATATTGATCTTTATTATTCCTGTCGGTCAAATGGCCATTCTGTTCGTTGTGAAAAAATTTAAAACTAAACAATAATAAGTGAGCAGCATTTATTTACCCTATCAGAATTATTTCTAGTCGATCATAGTCATCCAACATAACCAGAAACTTAATCTTTTAAGTTATATTGCCACTGGCCGACGGACTTTTAAAGCCCGTCGGTTTGGTTATATTGACGCGTTTCTATATTGATACACATATCTGCAACTCTTTCAATCCTTTGGGCTCAAAAGTAATGCACTGGTAGGGTATGTTGTTATTCTATACTCTGCCACCGCATTGGATTATATCCCGCCAAGCCAATGGCTTCCTTCCTCGTGTAAACCTCAACACTGCGCCAAGATGGTAGAAGAATAAATCTGCCAGAAACTCCGGAACCAGCAATACATCTACCGACTGGGGAATGCCGGCTTTCCGGAAATAGTCTTGCAGTTCTTGGTAGTTGAGGCGCACCTCAAGGCGGTAAAGGTATCTTGGGTTATCGTACCTATCAAGGATATACCCTTTGCCTGAACTGCACTCAATTTCAGCCCTCTTATCATAACTTTGGATAGTTATACCCTTCGCCTTGTTCTTCGTCGCCTTTGCCTGCTTTATAGTGATTGTCGGGCAATGGAGGCGTGAAAGGGAACTTGAGTAATCAAACGATATCCCCTTGATTACGGCTTTCCGGTCTTTCACCGCCCTGCCGTTGAGGATGGTGGTTACCTTCTCGTTACGCATCATCCGCTTAATGATGGCGCTGAAGTTCTTTGAGTGATCCAGCGCAATATCCAAGGCAGTAATATCGTTGAAATAAAGCCCAAGTGTTTCCGGCAACCCCAGTGCTTGTCCTAATTTCTCCCGGTCGTACAAAATGGGGTTGTTTACACGATAAAATACTTGGTTCGTGCTATCTCTGCCATATCTACCAAATTTAATTTTACCAATTTCCATTCTCGCTTCAGTATCTTCTACAAAGGCAACGTATGTATATTCAAATCTATCCCCACCGATACGGACAAGAGTGTATTCCCCAAATACTGCAGAGAGCCCGATGGGAATACCTGCTAGCTCTAAAAGCAAGGAAGGCTCTGCCACGTAGCAAAGCCTCAACTCGTCGATAACCGGCACTCCTAACAAACTCCTACCCTTCATTATCCTTGTCTCCATCATCAACCCCAAGGAATTCATCCATTGTCATACCCTCATTCCCCGGCTTATGCGGCACGCCTCGCCAATAGTCTATAAGAGATTGGCTGATATGCTCCTTATGCGCTGCACTTTTTGGCTTGTTCTTGGAGGACTGGCTTATCCGTTCTTTGGTTTCGTCACTCAATTCACGCCACTGACGTTTATATCTTTTCATAGTATAGTTCAGGCGCTATTATGCCTGCTCCTAACTATAAATATGGGAAGCAAGGGAAAAGTTATAAGAATGGTAGAAATTTATTTTCGTTGTTTTACATCGAGATTATGCACGTTTGGCTATCCCCCACCTACCATGCATACCAAAATCGCAAGTATA
>Ga0247608_10004937_pt1 | contig 14665 bp, 15 predicted proteins | sample 176DNAGHGlowgp2_FD_193490 | JGI IMG/M metagenome (GOLD analysis project Ga0247608, IMG submission 193490) | Sheep rumen microbial communities from Palmerston North, Manawatu-Wanganui, New Zealand - 1766 DNA GHGlow gp2 | ecosystem: Host-associated > Mammals > Digestive system > Stomach > Rumen ...
ACCTGGGGCTGGGCTGATGGTTACGTATGGCGCGTAGTGATAATTCTCGTATTTTATTGCCTCGCCCTGTTCTGCATCGAAGAAGTCCTTGCGGTCGGTGATAATCAACTGCTTTGTGGCCATGTCAATCTTTGCGGCAAGTCCCTGGCTGAACAGGGCAAAGCCTATTACCGCGTCGTGGCGGAAAGACCGTGAAAGTACAGATGAGGGCGCTTCTGTCACTGCGTAGTCGGAAATCTCCACCGAACCGATGGTGAACGGCGGCAGGGTGACGGTACGGACTGATGTCCTCTGCCCGGCGCCATCTACAGACTTCACATCGCCAAGAACCGTCTGATGACTTACGGCTCCGTTCTCATAAATCACTCCGAATCCGCTGCCTGTGTCCAGTTTGAAGAGGCGCGTCTGATCTCCAATCTTAACGGGGATAAGAATCTGTTGCTGACGGTCTATGACAAGTTGTATCGTGTCAGCGAAGTCGGTACGCGACAAGCGGAAACGATGTTTCCCGAGGTCGAACTTGCGGGCAAATCCAAAGATGCTGACGCAAGTGAGCGCTATGAAAAGGGCAAATCTCCGCATCGTGGCTATTCAATGGTCATAAAATAGCACAACTTATAAAATTGGAAGAGGTGGAGACTCGGATGGCGGCTGAGGAGGTTGCGGCGAATGAGATTGCGCGAGGAGTTGAAAATCTTGAGCGTTGCGGGTGCGAGGCCGCGCTTCCTGAGCCACTTGGCAGTCTGTGCCAGAGTACTGTAATCTGTCGCTTTGCCACCAAGCTTGTGCAGGGTGCGCAGAGCTGTCTCCGTCTTCCCGAGGAATTCCTCGTTGGTGTCTATACCCATGTGAACCAACGGGTTTTCTATATGCGTGATCTGAATCCCGTGCGATTCCAGAACAACTCCAAAGAGCATATCCTCGTAACCGTATTCGGTGCATCGCTCGTCGAATCCGCCCACTTCGTGGAACAGCTTAGCATTGACCAGGAAATTGAATGTGCTGAGCTGACGGTTGGGGTGAGCCGAACGCTGGGCTGCCAGACGGTGGCGGTCGGCGCTGCGCTCGTATCTGTATCTAAGCGTTCCCTGTGGGTTCGGGTTCTCGGCAGGAGTCCGCAGTCCTCCGCAGACAGCTTTCGCCTTTCTTATTACCTGCAGATATGGTAGGAAAGAGAAGTCGTAATCCACTCGGGCGTCGCTGTCAACGAACAGCAGCCACTCTCCGTGGGCGGCTTTTGCCATTCGGTTACAGATATAAGCACGCCCCTCGTTCGCCGGACTGTGCAGTATGCGCACACGTTTCCATTGCGATACCTCGTCCATCCACTCCCGTTCTTCAGTTGAAGCATCATCACCCACAATAATCTCGAATGAGATATTCTCGCGATAGGCCAGATCCCTTAAATCTGTGACCAATGTGCGCGCGTTGTAATTATATGTGGGGATTAAGATGCTTAGCATGTCAGAATTCCACGATGATTTGATATGAGGTCTGCCAGATGTCGCCCGGAGGCACTTCTACAGTAAACGGACGTTGCTCGAAGTCGCCATCGTAACCCTCTGTGTCACAGCATCCCTGCCAAGGCTCAATGCATACGAACGGAGCCTTGCCACCGCAGGGCGACCACAGGGCCGTCACGGGCATCTCATGCTTCAGAGTAATCCATGGGCGGCCCTCTTTCGTGTGCAGAGTGATGCGGTGAATCTGTCCGGTGATATCCAGGATGGTGTCGCAGTCGAAGGTGTTATTAGTCAGAGGCAGAAGCCCGTCTGAGTTGAGTTCTATGGCCTCGGAGTCTGCTGTTGCATATCCGCCCGGAGTCAGCAGTGTGTTGTCTATCTGTTTGGGTTTATCGAAGGACATATAACCGTGCACTTCGTCATCTGCCTTGAAGCGCGGATAGGCGAAGGCTGGATGCCCGCCGATGTGGAAGTACATTGTGCGGTCGCTCTTGTTCTTCACTATCCAGCCCACAGTCAGTACGTTACGGAGCAGACGGTAATCCACTGTCAGTGAGAAGTCGAACGGGAAACAGGTGCGTGTCTGCTCGTCTGCCTCACAGGTGAAGGCCATGTGTCGGTCTTCGTCAGTCGTCTTCTCGAAATGCATGTCGCGGGCGAAACCGTGCTTACTTATATTATATGTGCCCGTTTCCATGTGCGCCTCGCCCTTCCACAGGTTACCGACTATGGGGAAGAGTAGGGGAGCACGCCTGTTCCAATAGGCCGGGTCGCCCTGCCATATATACTCTGTGGGCGCTGTCACACGTCTGAGACTGTTGATTTCCGCTCCGTGCTCAGAAATCAACACCTCCAATATTCCATTGCTCAGTATATGTTCCATTTGCGGGTCGGTTGTTTAGGGTTGAGTTGGTTCGTTGGCTTCTACAGATGTTGTGTCTCTCTGAGCAGCTAACCGCGCGGCACGCTTTTTCTGCACATCTATGGCTGCGTAGGCCTCGGTGATAAAACGTCCGTCGGCGTGCTGAGCCACATAATTCTCGTATGCTTTAATGGACTTGCTTGTGTTCGTGCTGTCAGCATTTGTGACAGCGGCAACCCAGTCAAGAGAGTCAATCAGAGCCAGCGCTTCGTTGCGTCGTGGAGACTCGGGGTGTGCATTGATAAAGTCTTGCAGAGCCGCTGAAGACATGGCTTTGTACGCCTCGGCCCACTCCTTGTGAATCTGTCTCAGCTGATTCAGCCGCGCCTGCACGTCTGTCTGATGTTCGCTGTCCGGAAAGTTCGCCAGAAAATCCTCATACGAGAGGGTGTCATTGCAATTCTCGAGAAGCATATAGGCTTCGGTCTCCTTCGCACGCTGATTCATGTATTCCCAGTACAAATAGCAGCCGGCAACACAAGCCACTATGAGTAACGCAAGAACATACCAAACCCAAGCGTGGCTGCTCTTCTGCTTCTGCGGCTGATCCTTCACAGGAGGCAGCGGAGCCTCGCCATTAACGGGCTCGACTGGTTCTTGGGGTTCCTTTTCTTCACGCTCCACAAGGAAACGTGCATCACAATTGGGGCAGGTCTCGGCGTCCATAAGCACAAAACTGCCACATGCGGGACACCTCTTCACATTCCCGGCTATATCAACTCCGCAATTCGGACATGTCTTGGCGCGGCTTGAGACCTGATGATGACATTCTGGACAAATAATCAGAGACATTATGTTGGGGTTTTAAGATATTTAATGATTTTGTCTTTTTGCTCTATTGCAGTGCAAAGATATGCTTTTTCTCTTATGTGAAGAAAAAAAGAGGGAAAAAATTTGCTGAAATAAGGATTTTGCCGTACCTTTGCAGCGCAATTCGGCAAAACGAGTGCTTTTTTATGGGGCATTAGCTCATCTGGCTAGAGCGTTTGACTGGCAGTCAAGAGGTGACGAGTTCGAGTCTCGTATGCTCCACAAATCCAAAAGACAACCCGCTGATATCCAGCGGGTTTCTTCTTTCTTTCACGCAGAGGTTCCGTTTGAGGTTCTGTTTTTATTGTGATTTACCCATGTTAACATTGCCACCCTCTCTGAGGTCTATGTGGTGAAAGAAGTTGCCGTAGATGCCAGCGTGACAGGGTTATACACCCGCAGCGGAGCAGGAACAGAAGCAAGACCGTTTATCTACACTGATGCCGAAGGCACAGCCTCTGCGGACGATACCAACTACGAGAAGAAGATAGCCCAAGGTGTTGACATCCGGGGCAATGTCTATGGCGGAGGTAACAATGCCGTGGTTACAGGTGATGCCAAGGTGAAGATTGGCAAGAAAGAAGTGGGCGAGTAATCAGTCTCTCGTAATCATTCAGTTGTGTCATATCCTATCGGACGGAACTGTTTTTGCTCCTCGCTGAACACAAATCCATGTCCGTAAAGGTATTCCTTTATCTCTTTGGGTTCTGTCCCGAAGTTATAACACAACGATTCCAGAGAGTCAACTCTTCATCTCTCAGAAGCATATTGACGCTCGATACTAATATTGCAGGGTCTTTGGGTAGATAGTCCATGTGTGATGTTCTATTTATTTTCTGTGCGCAAAGGTAATCTTTTAAATTCATAATTCTTAATTCTTCTTCATTATTTTTGTTTTCCCCTCATTTTTACCTTTTCTTTTATTTTTTCTCTGAATAACTCTTTTTCCTCTTTTCCCGCTTGCAAAAGAACAACGAAATCACGACAAGCACACACGGCCGTCGGGATTTTTTAATAATTAGCTGAAGGGGTGATTCTTGGGCTTTATAGGCTTTATAGGCAGAGTGGGCTTTTATGGATTGCTTGGAGCTGCTTGTTTTTTGCCCATTAACCCCATTTTAACCCCATTAAACCCATCCGTCATCGCTTTCTTCCTTCATAGGGAATCGCCCCATAAGCATCGTTCTTTTTCTGCCATTCCTTACGGGCACGGTACATCTCTTCTTTTATTCCGCCTTTCTCTATGAACGCACGTTTCTTCCACTCTATGAGTCCGCGAATAAGAATATCGCATTGATGTATGAGCGTGATGGCGATATTTGCTATAGTCTCGTCTGAACGCTCCTTTATCTTTTCCCGGAATATGGCAGAATCAAGATGAGCTTTGCAGAACGCTCGAGTCTGCACACATCGTGGGTCGTCATACTTCCATTGTTCCAGTCCTCTCACCCGCAGATAATCCTCGTAGTCCAGAAGAAGTTCATGAAGAGATGCTCGATTTACGTTTGTCAGTTTCAGCTCCATTTCTCGAGAGGTTATCCCATCAATATTCCCTTCCGCCAGGTTCTGCTTGCCTGAGCGGGCAGCCTGTACCATCTGGTCAATCGTACGGTCTCCTACGGCAAGGAACTTGTGAGCGAAATAGAATGTCACGTCGTAGATGCATTCCGCCTTCTGGAATGCCTTCAGTGTACGATAGTTGTTATCTTGACGCAGAAACTCTTTATCTTCGTCCATATTATTAATTGGATACTAGATTCCCTTTTTCTGTGCGCAAAGGTAAATCAATGATATGAAACCTGCAAAAGAAAATCGATAAAATATCCTTTACCACCAGCAAAAGTAAAACGAAATCCCAACACCACTCACGGCTGTCGGGATTTTTTGATTATTAGCAGAAGGGGTGGGAGATTAGTTACCCCCTTATTTCTTTTCCCAATAAATCTACAATCTTGAACCAGATGGATAAAGTGAACTTCGTATGGCGAGAGGGCTGTTTGGCCAATCCGAATTTGTTGATAGTATCAATATCTTCTTTAACATCAATAATTCTTCTAAATCCCTTTGTTATACATTGTTCCAATTCACTTTGAGTTAATATATTCAGTTCAACCAATTTTCTTAATTGGGTATAAAGAGAGATAATCGTAGGGGGAGGCGCGGTTGCTTCCCCTGCTCTTTTTTGAATAGCAGAGTCTTCAACTGGTTTGCTTATTCGGGAATGGAGTTTGTCCTCTTCTTCTTGCATTTTCTTTTTACGAGATTCTTCTAATTCGGCGCATTCTTTCCTTATCAAAGACAGGTGCTCTTGCAGTCTTTTCTCGTCTGCATCGCTTAGCGTTATTAATCTACCAGATCTTTTCCCTTTCTTGACTTTTGTTTCTGATTGTTTTGTTATTGTTTGTGAAGATGGCTTTACTTTTGGTTTTAGAATTTCCTTTTGCTGTTTAGCTTTTACTATTAATTCTGCAAGCTTATTTATTGAGTCATGTCTTCTTTTCTTCAACCTTTCTATTATTTCGGAAACAGATTCTTCATCTTGCTCTTCTATTTCTTCGCCTTCTTCATGTTTTTGTTTTTTTCTATAGACTCCTAATACTTTTCTAAGTGTTCTTATGCCTTTCCACAAAATCTGTCTGATACGTTCCCGAGTCAGGTTATACTGCTCTCCGATTTCCTCTAAAGTCATTTCTTCGCATCCTAAGCCATAGTATTTAACAATGATATCTTCGCTTCTTTTGTCCAAAAGACTTGTTAAAGAACGAACATATTGTCTTTGAGACTCTTGCATAAGTGGCGCATCTGTCAGAAAACTGTCACTCTCAAAGGAATCCATATCATCTACATGGACATCTATCGTCAAGAGGTCGTGCGGTAAACATTTGTAAACTGACGCGTCTTTTGTTCCAATTATGCTTTCCAGCTCTTCTTCTGAGAGCAGCGGCTCAAATTCGTATTGCTGTTCCAGACGCTCTAAATGCTTACGTACTTTCCAATGACGTGATATCGCACTAAATGGAATCTTCATCGAATAAGGTAAGATTTGAAGAGCATTGCCAATACTCTGAAATATACTCTTCTTTGCGTATTCAATAAAGCTCTTGTTGTATGTATAGTCGTATTGCTCAACTGCAATTAAGAGGCCGTAGTTACCTTCTTGTATTAGATCCCTGAAAGGAACACCCTTATGTCTATACTTTCGAGCAATATTCACGACAAGTTTCAGATGTCCCTTTACAATCATTTCAAACGCATTTGTATCATCATCCACTCTATAACGTTCAAACAATTGGTTCGTTTCTATATAAGAATAAGTGGGGAAAGATAAAACTTGTTTTAAATAAAAACGTAGGCCCTCATCAGACTCTGTGTAAATATACTTTTCAGCGTTATAGCCAGTGACGCTCTTAATCTGTTTCGCTAATTTGTCTTCTTGTTTATCTGCCTCAACAGTTAACGCACCATCTTTGGGAAACCATAGAGAAGAATCATTTTGATACCAATACTTGCTACATTCTTCAGAGAACAATAATTCTGCCAACTGGATTTTATCCAAGCCTAATTCCGTGGCAATATCCCTTATCTTGAGGCCATTGCTTCGCGAGAGCAGAGTGTATATTCTCTTTATATCCTCCATTTCCTTTTAAGAGATGCCTTTCATGTGTTCAATTATTTCTTCACACCAACCTATCAGACATCTTGTGCGTCTGTCAATAACAGCTTCGCCATAATCGGGATACAAAGACCTTATCAATTGCTTACTTTCTTTCACAGCAATATGTTTAGGATACAATGCTCTTTTGGCAAATATCTGGCCCAGCAATTCATGTTCGATTATTAACTCGTAAATCCTGACTTTTGCTTTCTTGGGCTCTTCCATAATTTCTTCGCCCAAAGGAGTCAGATGAAGTTCATCATCAATCAAATCCAAGAAATAACAGGCATTTGAATAGTAGGCAGCCTGACGTTTCTCAAACTGATTAAACTCAGCTATATCGTCCAAACTACAATCTGATATGTTACCGATAAGTTTGAATGTCCTAATTACTGTGGCCAAAGTGTTAGCCTGAGGAAGAAGTTTCTTCATGTTAATTCGTCAATTAAATCATTGGAGACTAACATCATATAATAATTAAGCAGAATGGTGAAGCGGTCATTCTTGGCTTTATCAACAAAGTCAACACCCAGTTTCTTACACAGAATCGGGAATCCGCCATTAGCATAGAATTCAAATGCTTGGTACATCTTATTGCGCTCTGGATCATCCTTGCTTCGCTCCTGCAAGATGGATTGATTTCCCTCATGCATATATGCCAGGAAGTTCATTATCTCCTTCTCTCTGTCTTCAAAGAAGGTTACCTGAACGGGTTCTGCTTTGCTGGTGAAAGGAACGTATGCGTCATTAACATATCCGATTAAAGCGGAGATTGTTAATATTTGAGGATAGCCTCCAAATATTTTTAAATCTCTGACTAAATATCGCATCTGTTCATCTTGATCAGGATTTCGATTGATACGATATGTGCTATCTATATTTATTGGCATAGTCTAATTATTTTACGTATGTTATACCTTTGTTCTTATCTTTAACAAGTTGTGTTTTTGTATTCACGTAAGAAGCTAGCAAACTTTCAATACCTGCATAACTTGTATCGTCAGCCATAATAAGAACTTGTTTGGCAAATGTGTGAATATGTTTGGCAACATTTGTCAGATTCTCATCGCTAAGTTCAGTGAATGGTGAATCAATCAGGAAGGGGTAGTCGTGCGAAACTTTCAGCTCGTCCGCACTTCTGTCTGCATTGGAGTATTCCAAGATGGCTTTCGCAAATGCCAACGAATTAATCTTACTCTGACCTGTAGATTTGCCTTCTGCAACTTCCGTTACCAGTTTCTCGTGAATCTCACCTTCTGATAAGCCCGCGCTCTCGTATTTCCTTAGATGTCCTTCATTAATCCAGCGAATACGCATCTCGTCGTATTTGCTCTGGAAGTAAGTCAAAAGACCATATTTTCCTTTTTTATCGAATTGGCACAGATAGAGGCGTCTCCCTGTGTCTTCGCTTAAACGTGTATAAGCGCGTGAGAGATATTCGTTTATACTGATTAAAGATAGCTCTTTGTTCCGCTCACCAATTTTTTTTATTGCTTCTTTGAATAACTCCAAAACATTTGCCTGAGCCATCAGTTCAGTTATACGTTCGAGATTTCCAGCAACATCATCCAGTTCCTTTTGTGCTTCTTTTAGTCGTTTTTTCTTTCGTTCGATCTCCAGTCCAAGCGTCTCAATATTAGCATTATAGACACCTTGCGATTGAATTAAGATATTGCGTTCTTTTTCTAATTTCTTTACACTTTCAGAAACGCTCGTAACTAATGATGACGAGATTTCAGCTAATTTTGCTTTTAAATCTGTCAACTCTTCTCTCTTCTCCATCAAAGCATCGTAGCTTTCTTTTAGTAAATCCTTAGCTCTTCTTTTCTCATGCTCAAATTGATTGGCCATATATAGGATGTTACTACTAATGTTATCCGGAGGAAGAGTAGAGAGCAAACTAGTAAGGCGAGCCCGAATATCATCATCCATATCACATCCGCAAATACATTTCGGGCGTTTCATTATACTTTTTACTGCTTCAACTGTTAATCCTGCAGGGACATCTATTGTGTCCAATGATTCTTTTACATTAGATATCAATTGGTCTGTTGCAAGGAAATATCCATCTATTAGCCTTTTGGCGAAAGTGTCCAAATTTTGGTCACATTCTTTTTTTACTTTATCGAAGTCTTTTTGCAAACCAATACGTCTTTGTTCTAATTCCTTCGCTTCTTCTAATTGTTCTAATTGCTGTGAGATATCTTCTATTTTTGCTTCAACTTTCTCTAGATTCTTTTTAGCTCCAATTATTTGAGTCTCTGCGTCATCAATATCGTCTTTTAATTCATTGATTTCTTTTTCCAAATCTTCAGCAGTTGCATTACCTAAGCTTCTATTTATTCTGATTCTTTCCCTGCTCACATCACCGCTGACATCCTTGATTTCTGTCAGACAGAGTTCAAAGAGCCGTTCGTTAGTGACAAGGGAAATAACATTCTCAATGACTTTTTTCGACTGGTCATCTGCGATATTGAGTTTCTTCATTCGCTCGCCGTCGAACGTTATTCCTTCCAAGATTGATTTAGGGATAATTCGCATCAAACGCTCTTCGACTATGGTCTTATCCTTTTCGGGAGCAGTCCTTTCGCCATTAGGCAAGGTCTGACTCAAGGATACCATTTGAGAAGACACTATTTTATCATTCTCGCGTCTGAACAATTCCGTTCGTTTCATGAAGTATTCAGAACCTTTGTATGTAAATGAGAGTTCCACCCAACACTCAACAGATTGAGCATTGCGTTTTGCTAGCAACTCATGATAGAGACCAGAGTTAAGTGAGTAGGGAGTTTCGTCCTTTTCCCGTAAGCTCTTGAAATCGAACCCATATAAAACCCATTGGAAAGAAAAAAGCATTTCAGTCTTTCCCGATCCATTCACGCCTAAAACAAGAGCAACATTTTTCTTGTCCGTTGTGTCAAACCTCACCTTTACATCCTGGAAGCAACGGTAATTGTGATAATGTATGTAGTTAATTTTCATAAGGCACTCATTTTGATGTTATTCCCCTAACGATTTGTTCTAATTGGGATTTTAGTTGCTTATTGTTGCCAGTTTCTTGACAAGTCTTCGCATATCTTAGGAATTTCAGGAAACCCTCCTTCTGAGCTTCTGTGAAATTCAACTCTTTCAAGACATCTTCAATCGGGTTCTGTTTCATAATCAATTTGTTCATTTAGAGTTATATGATATTTTTGTTCTATCTCTCGGAAAGTTAATTCATTAGTTTCTTTATTCAGGGCAAGCCTATTATATTCTCTGGCTCGTGATAATTCTATCTTCAATAGACCTTCACAGCCATAAGAACCTGCTGTAAGAGCGGGTAAGACAAGCATATCGTAGATGTAAGCGATAGTCTTACCGCTCTCTTTACATTTACGCAAAACGCGACCACGCCGTTGAACGGTTTGCCTCAAAGCACTGTCGCTTGCCATAATGTAAATCTTGTCTAACTTGGGAACATCCACACCCTCGTCAAAGCACTTGATTGCCACAAGAGTATCGAAATAGCCATGCTCAAACTCATATAGGACGCGCTTGCGGTCTTTTGTGTTGCTAGTAAACTGGGAAACTACAAGATTGTTTTCATATAATATGTGTGTTACAGCATCTATAATTCTTTCTCCATCCTCGTCTTTACCTTGCCCACAATAAACCACAGAATTGACAAAATTGTATCCGCTTGTTGTCAACTCACTCAGCTTTGTTAGCTTCTCAGAAGCCTGTTTTAAGATGAGGCTCCTTTCTCTGCGTAGTTTATCGATAACTTCCGGGTCGCGGTCTTTTTCTTTTTTATTAAGTTCTTGTGCCAAGAGTCTGCTTTTTAACTGAAATGCTTCAGTCTCATCTTCAGTCAACCGAACGATAATGGGATAATACTCATATTGTGAGAGGAAGTTATTCTCTATTGCATCTTCAATACCATAATAGAATGTTTCGTTGGGTGTGAAGAACTTCGCAATCTCCAAGGATTCGGCTTCGCTGAATCTTTGTATTGTTGCACTTAGCCCAAGTTTATATTGTGGATTGAGTTCCTTTAGTATGCCAAGATTTCCCTTCGTAAGATTGTGCGCTTCATCTACAATGATAAACAATGGAGCTAAACGCTGTAGCTTAGTATAGACTTTTGAGAAGAATGTGTCAAAGACAGCCACACATATTACGTCAAAGTCACCTGTGCAAAAAGCGATGGTTGCTTGCGCTATTGTCTGGTCAAAAGAAGAACATAAGCCTCCAAAAAGGAATATCTTGTCGTAACCTTCTTCTCGAAGAGCAGCTTCCCACTGTGTCTGCAAATCAATCTGCGGCACAACAATGATAACGAATTTCTTTTCCGCTCGTTCCTTTCTTAAGGCTTCTATTGTCTTTATGGCTGTAAACGTTTTTCCTGTTCCTGTAGCCATCTCATAGAAATGATGATAGCCATTTGCGCAGAACTGTTCTATAGCTTTTTGCTGATAAGAGAAGAGGGTCTTCTTTTCTGGTACAGCATGTGTGATTATATAATTGTCTATTGCTTCGGAAAGAGTGTGACTTCTCTTGTAATAAGTCAGTAATTGCTCCTGAACGGCTTCCGGGAAATCCATTATAACAACAGATTCTTCTTCGCCATTCCATAGCCTGTTAAAGTCAGCAAGTTCATTTTCAGCAGTCAGCCTATTCGTCTCGCTATCCCATGAAGGTAGAACCAAAATGCTTTCGTGATTATGAATGAAAGCGTATTTCGTTTCATTGAGAGAACCGTTGAAATATATCTTATCCCCTAGCTCGTCAACAAAAATACCATATTTCTCATGATAGATACCCATCGGTTGAAATGCAATCTTAATCGAAAGCTGCCCTTCGCTTAGCATATTGCATATAATATCCAGTTGACAGATTTCTTCATCAGTTAGCTTACTGCCAGTTATCACATCAATTAATGATTTTGTGATATGCTCTTTATCTAAACTTACACAAGCATCAATTAACTCGGCATCAGATTGAGTTAGTTCAGGACTACAAATGAGTTCTATCTTTCCGTCATTTTTTATAAAACGAATCAATCCATCAATTGACAAGACCAAGGAATGCAACGAGAAATATCCTGCTGCTCTGTAAAGAGCAATGCTCTCTGAGAAACAAGGTACATAGAAATCTTTGTCTATGGAATCCTTGTATGTCCGATAAACCGATTTGTATTTATTCCTCTTGAGCATAGCGGTCTAATAATTAAAGATAACGATTTCGGATAGATTTTGTCTTAACTCTGCACGTGCATTTATAAACCTCGGAGCAGAGATACGAGTGATATCATATCCTGCATAAAGGCCTTCAAAATAAGAAGTTCCATCTTCATTTCTGCTGTCCGAATTGCTTAGCATAACTAAGCATCCGAGATTAGAAAGATGGGCAAACAGATTCCTGAGTTCCTCCTGCTGAACATCTCCAAACGGAGAATTTGAATATGCTCTAAAGCTGGAGGTAACGCTTAAAGGACGATACGGGGGATCAAAATAGATGAAGTTAGGGTTATACCTGCTCAGATTTCTACTGATGAGTTTGTAATCTCCAGGCTTTCGGATTATGAGTTCAACGGAAGACAATAGCCTGTGGTCTGCCATTATCAATTCCTCGTTGCAAATAACGGGATGCTTGTATCGTCCAAACGGGACATTGAACTTACCCCTTGAATTTACTCTGAACAGTCCGTTAAAACAAGTGTGATTCAGGAATATCAATATAGCAGCACGCTCGTCAGGGTGAACATTATCACTATTGAACATCGTCCGGTAGGCGTAATAAACATCTTTCTGAGCAGATAGGCTTACACTGTAAAAATTCCGTTCGATGTCCTTCAAACGCTCGATAAGTTCCTTGGGAGCCTTTGCTATCAGTTCATAACAATGTATGAGGTCTGGATTGATGTCATTAATCACAGCCCTCTTGATGCATTTGTGGTTCCTAAGCATATGGAACAACATAGCACCACCTCCTACAAAGGGCTCGATATAAGTGACATTTTTGAGATCGTCGAAATCTGTTGGCAGTAAATCTTCCAACATCAGAAGTAAATTACTCTTTCCACCAGCCCATTTTACGAAGGGCTTGGTTTCTATTCTACTGGCCACTTCGACGTCTTATCTCATATGGCTGCGGCTCCTACAACCTTGTACTCTGGTATATACATCTTTGTGTACACACATAAAAAACGTGGAGCCAGCTCTGCCGCTCGTTCCACTGCTCGAAGGCTTTAGCACTTGCCCTGTTCGTTAAACGAGCAACGTGCTTAAGCCCCACGCAGATGTATATAATAAACCCTTTTGGCTATAGGCCAGTAAGGGCTGTTATATAAACATCCTAAGGGGCGTTGCCCGTTGCTTTGTTTTTGACAAACAGTTCTGAATGTGCTAAATTCTCAAGCAGTCAAAATCAAAGCGTTAGATAACGCCTTCTATGTATGCAGTCCGCCTTCCAAGTCGGTCTCTTCAAGCCGCATATAGCTCTTCAACCCCTTCTTTTCGGGTTAGGACGCTGCAAATGTAGATAAAAGTGAGCGAAATGCAAAAGAAAACCTCGTTTTATTTTCATCGCTTGATAAAAGAGTCTCCGAATTTGGTTAGAAGTAACACAAAAATCATGAGATTAGAGGCAATAGATCAAAACTTAACAAAAATGATCAAAATAGATCTAAATCATTTGCTCGTTTTGGTGTGATCTCCGACCTTTGCCGAAAAAATGAGTAATACGGCGTTTATGTCTGTCTGCATCGTGGGTGACAGACGGCAAATGAGGTCGCTGTATGGGAAGATGCTGCGACTACAGAACAGAAAGAGGCCTTTGGTTGAAAACGGTTTCTACTATCCCAAGCGATGGCTGGGCAATTTGGTCGTGAGGCTGGGAGCCGACTGCCACGAGGTGTATTGTCGAGGCACTTGGGATAACCTAAGAATTGACAAGTCGGTACTTAGTTTCTGTACGGAATCGGCGTGGCAGGCTCCTTTTGAGGTGTTGTAACTGATTCAGAAGGTGTATCCGCGGCTGGAGATTTTCTTCTCGGCTGTAGGCGACGGTTGGGATTTTTATCTGACAAACGATAAAGAGGGGCGTTTCTTTTCTTCGCGCTTCGAGCTGGATATGCCGCCGGAGAATGACTATTACGACACAATAGAAGAGGTGGCGGAGCGTATCGGTGCCTACATCGGTCGTGACATCGAGCCCTCCAAAGAGGCAGTATATGCCGCAATCGATGAGTTTGATGAGACGAATGAAGACATGGATGCGTATATCAATCTGAAAGAATTCGAGGTGGTGGAATTTTGGGGATGAGGTTGGAGTTATTGCGTCTGCCTAGCTTGGTCCTTCGGCTCGCGGCGGGTGTCCCAGAAAGCGGCTATGTGAAGTATGTCCCCTTTGACGTAATAGACCATTTTGCTCAGACCATTGATAATGACGCTACGGTAAGTCCTGGCTCGGTGGGCAAATAGCGAATCAATAAAGCCAGCGTTCGGGCTTAATCTAATTATCTGCACGGTCTCGTCAACTTCCTGCATGAATATCTCCATGCGATTGTAGCCAAAGCGCCAACGGATGTAGTCTGCAATCTTATCTTTTTCTTTTTCTGCTCTTGGATGCCAAATAACGTTCATACTGCTTCGGCCATTTCAGTCTGTTTCTCGTAAGCCACTCTCTCTTTCCATCTTCGCATAACTTCTTCGTGAGGGATGCCCAATCCTGCATCGAAGTCGGCCTCGGCCTCATCTAGTATATCGTCAATCTCCTTCATGGTGAAGGGACGCAGTTGCTCTTCCTCTTCCTTCTTGGCATATTCTGTAA
>Ga0247608_10004938_pt1 | contig 14664 bp, 9 predicted proteins | sample 176DNAGHGlowgp2_FD_193490 | JGI IMG/M metagenome (GOLD analysis project Ga0247608, IMG submission 193490) | Sheep rumen microbial communities from Palmerston North, Manawatu-Wanganui, New Zealand - 1766 DNA GHGlow gp2 | ecosystem: Host-associated > Mammals > Digestive system > Stomach > Rumen ...
CGCCTGGCGAAGCAGCGATTAACAAGGCTCCACGGGAGATGATTCGTCAGAACTTAGAGTCTTATGGTGTGCCTTTGCAAGTAACGATCTCCGTACCTGAGGGCGCTGAGATAGCCCGCAGGACCTTCAATCCCCGTCTGGGTATCGAAGGAGGTATCTCGATTATCGGTGTATCTGGTATCGTCAAGCCTTTTTCTGAGGAGGCTTTCATCGATAGTATCCGTAAGTGTATGACTGTAGCAAAGGCCTCGGGCTCAGACCGTGTGGTGATCAATAGTGGTGGCAAGAGTGAACGCTTTGTCAAGGCTCTCTATCCAGATCTGCCACGACAGGCTTTTGTGGAATATGGCAACTATATCGGTGAGACATTGAAGATGGCTCACGAACTTCATTTTGAGAACGTCACCCTGGGCGTGATGCTGGGCAAGGCCGTCAAACTGGCTGCGGGCCATCTCGACACTCATAGTCGTAAGACCACGATGGACAAGGCGTTCATCCAAAAGATGCTACATGAAGCCTCGTGTGATATCGATATCAGTGGCATCACGCTGGCCAGAGAACTGTGGGATATGGTACCTTCTGACAGACTCAACAACGTAGCCTGTACCATCATCAGCCATTGCCGCGAGCATTGCGAATCACTTCTTCCTGACAGCTCGCTCACCATCCTGCTCATCGACGACAACGGGCATATCTATCCTCAATAAATCTTTAATTTTCAATTCTCAATCTTCAATGTATAAAGATCTTTTTATCGACTTCGACGATACGCTCTACGACACCTACGGCAATGCCGTTATTGCCTTGCAGGAAACATTTGAGGCTTTCCGCCTTGATCGTTATTTCGATACCCCTCAGACGTTCTATGATGCATACTGGGCAGCAAACATCGATCTGTGGTCGCGTTACTCGAAGGGAGAGATCGACCGTCCGTTCCTCATTGTGGAGCGCTTCCGTCGTCCGTTGAGTGTTGGCAAAGGCCTTGATGTCACCGAAAAACTCTGTTTGGAGATGAGCGACAGGTTCCTCGACTTCTGTTCTTCTAAGCCTGGGGTGGTGGATGGCGCTCACGAGTTGATGGACTATCTGAAACAGAAAGGCTATCGGATGCACATGACGAGCAACGGCTTCCACGAGGTGCAATATAAGAAACTGGCCGCCTGTGGACTCCGTGATTATTTCGACACCATCATCCTCAGCGAAGATGCTGGTGTCAACAAGCCCTCGCCCCTCTACTTTGACTATGCCCTCAAAGTCTCAGGCGCCAACAAAGAAACGACCCTGATGATTGGCGACAACCTTCAGACGGATGTCCTTGGAGCCCTCAACGCAGGCCTCGATGCGATGCTCGTCAATCGTTGGAACATCGAAAAAACAGACATCCCGAATACCGTCACCTTCGTCATGGACAGCCTGCGTGACATTATGGCCATTCTGTAAACTGTAAACCGTAAACTGTAAACGAAATTACTCTCCTACTTCATCCTTCCTCCTTCGGAAGAGAACCATTGCAATGACGGGAGCTCCCACGAGGGCTGTGACGCTGTTGACAGGTAGGGCGCCCTCAAAGCCAGGCATACGGGCGATGAGATTGCAAAGCAGCGCTAAAGCTGCACCACACAGGGTTGTGGCAGGCATCAGGATGCGATGATCGGAAGTGCGGAAGATGGCACGCGCCAGATGGGGAACCGCCAAACCAATGAACATAATAGGACCGCAATAGGCTGTGACGATGGCCACGAGAACACCACTGGAGACAATGACCAGCATACGACTGCGATGGATGTTCAAACCGAGGTTGGCTGCATAACGGTCGCCTAACAAAAGAAGGTTCATCGGCTTCACCAATAGATAGGCCATCGGCAGCAGGATGCACATCAGTACGATAAACAGCACCATCTCGTCGCCAGAGACACGAGAGAACGATCCCAGTCCCCATACCACGAAGGCCTTCACATCCTCCTCTGGCGACAGGAACTTCAGCACGCCGATGATTGCATTGGCCAGATAGCCGATCATCACACCAATTATTAATAAGGTGACGTTACCCTTCACCTTCTGCGAGATCCACACAATGAGCATCATCACCGCCAAAGCACCAACGATAGCCGCCACACTCATCGCCGCATCACCAAGATATCCCAATCGACTCAAAGCCACACCGCCTAATCTTCCAGACAACAGCACCACGAAGGCTACACCAAGGGCAGAACCATTCGAGATACCCAATACCGAAGGGCCTGCCAGGGGATTGCGGAACACCGTCTGCATCTGCAATCCGCTGACTGCCAAACCTGCACCAGCCATGATAGCCGTCAAGGCCTGTGGCAGACGACTGCTGAAGATGATGTTTGTCCAGATTTCATTCCTATCTTCGCCCATCAGAATGCGACAAACCTCTGCTATAGGAATCCTAACGGAACCAATGAGCAAGTTGGCTACCAAAACCACAACGATGGCTGCCAGTAATATGATGAACTTAGAGACTTTCACTTTACTTCAACAGTTTGTAGTATTTGGGTTCGTAGTCAGGTTCAATGAGTTCTGGGTGGAAAATGGCTACAAAGTCCTTCAACAACACATCGGGCTGTACGGGAGAGATCTCGTAATAAGGCGTCTGCTTCATGTTGCAGTAAATCACCTTCCGCTCCTTGAAGGCCTTGAACAGTTCGTTGCGAGGCTCCGAGGCCTTCAGCGCCTCATACGAGAACTCGCCTGGAAAACTGTTCAGGATGCGCCAGTAGTCGGCATTGGCGGCCAGCGAGTACATCTTCTCAAACTCCAGATTCTCGCCACTCGTCTCCTCATCGTTAATCACGTAGTCTGCTCCAGCATCGCGGAATATCTGAGCCAGATAGTTCTTGCCGCCCACAGCATGCCAGTTACCATAGTGCATCTCGCCGCTCAGCACCGTGGGACGTGTAGTCGCAGTAGCAGCTTTCTCCTTAAGGGTGTTATAGCGACTCTCGATGCCGGCAAATACCTCATTGGCCTCTTGCTCCTTACCTATGAACATTCCCACGAACTTGATCCATTCAGCCTGACCCAGTGGATCAAGTTCCTGATAGCCTAGATGGGGCACCAGCGTGATGCCCGTCTCCTTGATGGCATCATAGCCGCCACGCTTCGAGGGCGAGATGAAGATGACCTGCGGATTGGCTGCCAGCACCATCTCTGTATCGAAGTTGCCCTCCATGCCGATCTTCACGATGCGCCCGTCCTTCACCCGTTGGAGGATATCCTTGTTGAAGAGGTTCTTCGTGCCCGTCAGTCCCTTCACCACGTCGTGGGCATCGAGGATGGTGAAGTTCGACAGCTGCAACGACGTCATACAGATGGTGTTTTTAATAGGTACGCGCACCTTCGTGTAGCCATCAGGAACATGTTGCTCATCTGACGTTACTAACGCAAAGTGATAGTCTTTCCCAACGTCCACCAGTCGCATGCCATTCTGGCTCTTTACCTGATAGCCAGTAGCATATCTTGGACACAGAAGACTGTCAGCACTTGTCGTATCGCCAGACACTGCCTGGCCTTTTTGATGGCATGAACATAATAATAGCAGTGCCATGCAAAACAACTCTAAAACAACTCTTTTCTTCATCATAGGTGCATGGGGGAATCAAGCAGTTCAGAGGCTGCTTAGTTCTTTACAAGTCTTACTTCGTAAATCTCTCCGATTTGTCTTCGGGGTTTGGCAACGAACTTCACACGTACCTGCTGCTTGCCTTTCAATAGGTCGGCAGGCACAGGATAGGTCTCGTACTTGAACTCAGAAATGCGGTACTTGCCAGTATTGTTGACCTCCTTCACCAGTACGTCGTCGATGAGGATGTCAAACTCATGAGTTTTCCACTCACCCACACCCCAATACTTGAGCCGCAGGCTGAGGTCAGTCTGTCCTCCGGTCTGCATCAGATAGCTGAAGTAATGTCCGTCTCTGGCATCACGATAGAATACATCGTTGGAGTTTCCCACCTGCGACTGATCCGTTTCCATCTGATGGTCTGTCTCAGGCTGCTGCTCACCGGGTTGCACTTTGTCAACGGTGCGCGCCTCCAAGGCTTGTCGCTCTTGCTCTGCCTTGGCAAGACCGTCAAGATAACCTTTGTAGCTTTGTTCCGAAAGGGCAAGCCAGTAGATCATATAACGGCTGTCGTGGATTTCGAAGAATGGTTGAAGTTCATAAGCCTTGTTGGTATCACCATTAACGACTTTCGTCTCCAGCATAAAGTGTAATGGTCGTGAATCGATTGTCGTCAGCTGTTCTGCAATCGCATCGATGTTGTCGTTGATGAGGATGGGGGCCTCGTTGATAGGCAGTTTCTTACCGCTGGCATATTGTCCGAAGCGGCTGTCGTCGGCCACGAGGTGCGCCAGATCTTCGGTACCCGTCTTCATACCGAGCAGAATGGGACCATGCATGAGGGCGATGTACTGTGGTACGTTGGGCAGATACTTCACGCTGTTGTACATCGGGAAGGTGATGTCAATGACGTCGCCCTTTTTCCACTTGCGTTCGATGGTGACGTAGCTGGATGGTCCCGTGATGATGTCGACGTCCTGTCCATTCACCTTCACAGAGAAGGATCCTGGCTTCACCCACCCTGGATAGCGCACAAGAATCGGGAATTGGCCTTTTCCATTGGTAATGGTGATGCGACTCGTTTCTGCATAAGGGAATTCGGTTTCTTGATGCAGGGTGAGACCTTTCTCACGCCAGTTCAGTTCAGAAGCTACAAAGAGGTTCACGTAGAGGGCATTTCCCACGTGGGTATAGATGAATTGTCCGTATTTACTATGATTTTCCATACCTGTGCCCACACAGCACCACATAGCCTCGTTGGGGGCTGAGTAGTTGCGGTAGTGGCGTGGACGTGCAGGGGTGAAATAGACGTATCCACCGTGCTCTGGATGTTGTGAGGAAAGGATGTGGTTGAACGTAGCCAACTCGTAGTAGTCGGCATAACGAGCCTCGGGATTACGTCGATGCATATCCTCGGTGAGCTTGAGCATGTTGTTGGTGTTACAAGTCTCCGGACCGTCGATGTCGTTGATGAAGTCCATACAGGCTTCCTTGCTGGGGAAGTGCTCACGACGTGAGTTTCCGCCAAAAGCGAGTGACCGTTCTCCTGTCACGATATCCCAGAAGAAGTTTGCTGCTTCATGGTAGTGAGAAAGGTTTGCGAGTTCGCTGATGCGCTCGAAACCCACAACCTTCGGCACCTGTGTGTTAGCATGCATGTTGTCAAGACAATCTTGCCGCTGTGACATCGGAGTGAGTAGTTTGCGGTGAGAGAACCGCATGGCAACCTGTAGGTATTTGGGCTCTTGAGTCATGGCGTAAGCATCGGCCAGCACTTCGTTCATGCCACCATGCTCGTTGCCTAACATATTCTCCATCTGCTCGTTGTTGAGGCCTGCCGTCAGGTCGATGGCCCAGTCGCAGAAGCCGAGGAAGAGCGTCTTTGCTTGCTCATTGCCACAATAAACCCACGCATCGCGCAATCCCGCATACATTTTATGCAGATTGTAGAACGGTGCCCACGAACTGAAATAGACACTGAAGTCACCCTTTTTGAAGGTGCTCCAGATGCGTTCGCTGTTAGGCATTCCGCCAACGTAACCTTTTCCCCATTCAGCATGGTTTTGGGCATTGGCATCTGCGCAGAGCTGCAACTCACTGATCATATACTCCATCCGCTGCCGACAGTCATCGTTGCCTGTGGCAGCGTTCATGGCCATGGCCGTCAGGTAGTGACCGCCTACATGGCCGTCCAGTCCGTCCCAGTTGGGGTAGGTCTTGGCCTTCGGCGTGAGTCCTGCCTCTTTACGGTAAGGTGCCAACAGACGGTCGCAGTCATATTGCAACAGCGTCTTGATGTTCAAGTCGCGAGCCTTCTTTAGAGGTCCGTCTAACAACGTTACGTCGCTGATGGGAAACTCGTCGCTGTAGAGCTTGTCTTGTGCGCCAACCTTCGTGCCAAAGACTAATAGTGCGAAGATGATGAAGTATCTGATGTTCATGATATGGGGCCGTTATTGCATGTCGTAAACTACCTGCATGAGCTGCTTACCAAGGTCGTCAGCCTGCTCGATGGTCTTGGCTTCGCTATAGACGCGGATGATGGGTTCTGTGTTCGATTTGCGCAGATGTACCCAACGGTCAGGGAAGTCGATCTTCACGCCGTCGATGTCGTTGACAGTGGCGGAGTTGTCCTTGGCGAAAAGTTCCTTGACACGCACCAGGATGGCATCTACATCGATCTCAGGAGTGAGGTCTATGCGGTTCTTCGCAATCTGGTAGTCTGGGAAGGTACGGCGCAGTTCGCTGACGGTGCAGCCCTTCTGGGCGAGACTGGAGAGAAAGAGGGCGATGCCCACAAGGGCGTCACGACCGTAGTGGCTCTCGGGATAGATGACTCCACCGTTGCCTTCACCGCCAATAACGGCACCCACTTCTTTCATCTTTGTGGTGACGTTGACCTCGCCGACGGCAGCGGCTGTGTATTGGCCGCCGTGTTTCTCTGTTACATCGCGTAAAGCACGTGTACTGCTAAGATTGCTGACCGTATTTCCAACGGTGTGGCTCAGCACGTAGTCAGCAACGCTGACCAGCGTATATTCCTCACCGAACATCGTGCCATCCTCGCTGATGAAGGCCAGCCGGTCCACATCAGGGTCTACAACGATGCCAAGGTCGAAGTTCCCGTTTTTCATACGGTCCATGATGCCATGCAGGTTTTTCTCCAGCGGCTCGGGGTTGTGGGCGAAATCGCCTGTACACTCACCGTTCAGTATTTCGTAGTCTACGCCGAGGGCCTGAAACAGCTCTGGCAGAATGATGCCGCCCACGCTGTTGATGGTGTCGACACAGACGCGGAAATGACGTTTACGGATTGCATCGACATCTACAAGTTTCAACGCCAACACAGCATTGATATGGCGACGGTTAAACGTGTCATCGAGGGTACAACTACCCAGATGGTCTACCTCAGCATAATCGAAATCTTCAGCTTCTGCGATGCGGAGCACCTCTGCGCCGTCAGCGGCAGTCAGGAACTCCCCTTCACTGTTGAGCAGCTTCAAGGCATTCCACTGGCGTGGGTTATGCGAAGCTGTGATAATGATGCCGCCATCAGCCTCGGCCATGCGTACGGCCAGTTCTGTGGTTGGTGTGGTGGCATAACCGATGTCAAGAACGTCATAACCCATGCCCATGAGCGTTCCAACGACCACGTTGCGCACCATCAGGCCAGAGATGCGGCCGTCGCGGCCAACCACGATCTTTCCGGATGTTCCAGACCTTTTTGAGATGAAAGTGGCATAAGCCGTGGTGAACTTGACAATGTCTAAAGGATTGAGGGTGTCTCCAGTATGTCCGCCAATTGTACCGCGGATACCTGAAATGGATTTAATAAGTGTCATATTGTGGTTAATTTATAATTCGCGCTGGAAAGTGATGGTATAAAAATAGGGACATACATTGGAAGATGCATAGGCATGTCCCTGCGTGTGCGGTACGATGAGACGTACTTTTGCACACTCCTCAGTCATCGATTGCGGGCGTCCTACCTTTATGTACGAAAATGGTACGAGCCAACCTGCGGGCACGGAGGTGCTATAGACATTCGTCATGAGCCCGCTGATAAAACTGGCGGTGTATGTGCCTGAGGTGCGGGTGACAGCCATACGGTCAGGCATGGAAGCATAAGCTACGGTGGTGTTGTAAATCGTCGAGGTGTCGTTGAGAATGTCGAATTCTGTGAAACGACAATCAATGGTGAGACTCTCACCGTCTTTAATCATGTCGCCACAACCCTCACGGACAATCTGCATATAGACACCGCTCTTGTCGAGCTTAACAAACTCACGACGCGAAAGGTCAGTCTTGTTGCCATTCTTCACAAACTGCTCTTCAGAGATGATGGTGAAGGCAGAGTCGGCAATAAACTTCGAGATAGCATTACGCTCCTTCTCTTTCTTGTCGCCGTATGTCTCATAGTCATTGCAGCTGGCCAAGAACGCAACGGCTGCTATGATGATCAAAACTATTTTCTTCATATCGTCTGCAAAGGTACGAAAAACCATGAATATTGAACATTGAACATTGAACAATTTTTCATACCTTGTTGTTTTTTAACTATTTTAGTAGGTCAGAGTATGCTGTTACGGCCTGACTCACTACCTTGACTGCCTCGTCAATGGTCATGTCGAGATGACCGCCAGAGGCATTGAGATGACCACCGCCGTTGAAAAACTCGGCTGCCATCTTGTTACAAGGGAAGTTGTCGACCGAACGCAGAGATACCCAAACCAGATTCGGTTTCTCAGAGTCCTCTCGCAGCGAGATGGAGAGACGGAGTCCCTTGATTTGCTGGGGAATATTAACCAGTCCCTCGGCATCTCCCTTGACGAAGTGGAAACGTTTTTGTTCCTCTTTCGTAAGGGTATAGAAGGCTGTGTGAAAGTCGGACAGATAGACGAGTTTCTCGTACATCACATAGCCCATCAGCCGGATGCGATCCTCGGAATAGTTGTGGTAGACGTTTCGGTAGATACGGTCCTTATCAATGTGTTTTGTGAGCAATTCGCCTATGATGAAGTAAATCTCAGGACGACTGCTGTTGTATAAGAATCCTCCCGTGTCTGTCATCATGCCACAATAGACTGGGATGGCGAATTGTCGGGAAAGATCCTTGAAACCGTCCAGTTGCCACACGATGCGGAAGATTAGTTCGCTGGTGCTGCAGGCCTCGGGGTGGGAGACGGTGAGCACGGCAGGCACATCAGGGTCAAGGTGGTGGTCGATGAGTACTTTCAGAGCCTGGGAACCAACGAGGGCCTGCTCCATCTCATTGACACGACTTGGCGTATTGAAGTCGAGACAGAACACAAGATCGGCTATCTTGAAGAGCATATCGCATTTCTCGCGGTGTTTGTCGTAGCGTACTATCTTCTCCGTGTTGGGCATCCACAACAGGAAGTCGGGAAACTGGTCGGGTACGATGACTGTAGGCTCTTTGCCGCGCGAACGCAGGTACTCCGCCCAACCAAGACAGGAGCCGATGGCATCGCCGTCGGGACTCTTGTGACAGGTAACAATGATGTTCTGTGCATCAGAAATCAGCTGGTCCAACTGGGCCAGCTGACTATCATTGAGAATGTCGATATTCATTTAGAAGAGTTTGTTTGGATATATTCCCTCATCAACGAGCTGCTGGATGCGGGCGACGGTCGACTCACGGTCGGCAGCATAGGTTACACCAAACCACTTGCTGGTGGTATCAAGAACCTCGACTGTAGCAGTGCCATTGGTGATCAACTTATTTACCATCAGGGGAATAAAGAACTCAGCCTTCAGGTTCTCCATGTTCTTTGGGTCACTGAGGAACACCTTGAACTCTTCTTCTGAATAGTCGAAATAGTCGGGTGTGAATCCCCACATGTTCATGGAAACAGGTGTGTTGTCGTCAACGATCACCCACTTACCCTCTTCGTCCTTATAACGAATAGGCTCTGTGGCAGCACCGGCATTTGAGCCGTCAGCAGCACAGCGGACTATTTCGGTGCGCTCTACAACGGTCGTGAGATGTCCTTGATCGTTCTTTGAGCAGATACCACGGGCTACAGTGCCGTTCTCCGAGAGTGTGTTACCTACGCGGAAGCCCACCATCGCATACTGGTTCTTGGCTCCTTCGGGCAGATTAGCCAGGAATTTCCCGATGACCATAAAGGCATCGCGGTTGTAGAAGTCATCACAGTTGATGACACAGAATGGTTCCTTGATGACATCCTTACCCATAAGTACTGCGTGGTTTGTACCCCAAGGCTTCTGACGACCTTCGGGAACGTTGAAGCCCTCGGGCAGGGCATCAAGGCCCTGGAAACAGAGCTCACAGGGTATGTGTCCCTCATACTTGGCGAGGATCTGGGTACGGAACTGTTCCTCGAAATCTTTGCGGATGACCCATACAATCTTGCCGAATCCGGCCTGGATGGCATCGTAGATACTATAGTCCATGATGGTCTCGCCGTTAGGACCCAGACCGTCGAGTTGCTTCAGGCCGCCGTAACGGCTACCCATACCTGCTGCAAGCAGAAAAAGCGTTGGTTTCATAATGTCGTTATTTGAGTTATATTTGAATTTGCGTGCAAAGGTACAACTTTTTTCTTAAACAGAAGAACATTTTTAGACATAATAACAATTAGGGACGGAGTGATTGTCTAGAACGGATAGCCGATGGCAAAATGGAGGGTGTGGGAATCCTTGAAGCGACGGATGTTGAAGTAACCAGACTTTCCTGTGTCGTATGGGGAGTGGAGGGCCAGACCCCAGTCGAAGCGCACCACGAGGAATCCTAAGTTGTAGCGCAGTCCGATACCAGTGCCGAGGGCAATGTCGTTGAAGAACTCAGAGGCTTTGAAGTCCATCTGTTTATAGGCTGCCAGGGCTGTTTCATACTCATCTTCAGAGTCGTAATCAGATCTGTCGATGAGATTGGAAAATCCCAGGCGCCACACGTTACCTGCATCGAGGAAGAGTGCGCCTTCGAGGTTTCCGAACAATGGGGTACGATATTCTAAATTTGCCACCAGCTTGAAGTCACCGTTGCGCAAAACGTATGAGGCCTGTCGGTTGCCTCCGAAGTCCAGCAGTCGGCCAGGACCGATGTCGCGCATGAGGTAGGCCCTGATGCTGTTGGCACCGCCTACATAGAAGAGTTCTGTGAAAGGGGCATCGTCGCAGTTGCCGTAATTATAGATGATACCGGTATTGAGGTGGCCCACAAGTTTCGATACAAGACCTAACGACCAGGTCTTCGTAAGGTCGGTCTCCACCTTAAGGAACTGCGTATAGGGGGCTTTGAAGAAAGTCTTATATTTTTCGCTGAACGTGTTACCACGGACGAGGTCGATGAGCGACGTGACGGCTCCGCTCTCCTCTAAGGTCGTCTCCCAGCGAATGGGATTGCGCAGAGTGGCAGGGCTGGTGTAGGTGTATGTGTAGCGCATCTTGGGGATGAGGTAGTCCATCATCGACGCACTGATATACAAGTTGTTTTCTATCACGGAGTCGTATTTCTCAGTGGTAGTATTCTTGAATTGGTATTTCACCGTCAGGGGCGAGAATTCATGGCGGCTGCTGGCTGTGGGCTGCCAACGGTAGGTCCACTCGCCGCTGGCCACATGCATACGGTAGTAGTCTGGACGCTGTACGATGTCGAACGACAACTTCGCCAGGGTGGTAGGTGCGGCGTATGGCCTGCGACGGCGTATGCGACGGCCGTTCTTGTCGCGACGCACACGGTCGCTGTTGTAGAAGGGCGCAATGATACGTGGGAACTCGATGGAGGCATCGGCACCATATTGGTAGGTGGCAGAGTTCTCACCTCCGCCGTGCTGCCACTCGTAGGAGCCGTGGAGGTTGATATCGAGCTTCTCACCGCCATGAAAAAGGTTCCGGCGCGTGAAACCGATCTTCATCTCAGGACCATAGCGACCACTAGTTCGTCCAATGGCGTTGGCCTCAATATAGAAGTCGTAGGGCTTCTCAAACACGCAGTTCAGCAGGAGGTCAAGCGTGTCAGTATCCTGACGGGGGGTGAACAGGAATTCGGTAGAAGAGAAGACTCCTGTAGCGTTGATCTTATTGGCTGATTCGAGATAGTTGTCGTAGCTGAATTCCTGACGAGGACGCAAACGGAGGTCTTTCAATATGGTGTTCGGACGGATAGGAGGCTTCTTGCCGTTGAAGCGGATGGTCAGGTGACGACGCTGCACGCTGTCGGCGAGTTGTTCTCGCATCCTTTTACGGAATTGTATGGCAATGTTGCCGATATACCATTTCCTGAGGGCCTCCGACGGCAATCCGTCGGCCATTTGGAAACGCAGTTGTGACTTTCCTGCCACGTTGATAGTGTCGGCGAGGTAGGAGGCGTAGTTGCTGTTGTAGTAATAGTAACCGTTGTTGCGGAACAGGTTAGTGACACGGGTACGTTCTCCGTCGAGGGATGACACGCAGAATGGCTCTCCGTGTTTGATGAGTGCCTCTTCATGGGTGGAATCGATCAGAGCCTGGAGCTTCTCCGGGAAGTTGATGTATGCCACGCTGTCGAGGGTGAAGAGCGTGTCGAGACGGATGGTGTAGCCTATCTTGCATTTCTTGGGATTCTTCTTGGTAATGGTCTCGTAGGACACGTCACCACGGAAATAACCGTTGTTCATGAGCACCGAGCGAGCCACTGAGGCACGGAGGGCGGGGTTCACCTGACTCATCAGCACTGGTGCACGACCGAAGGACTTGGTCATCCAGCGGGCGAATTTCGTGTCTTTGTTGGCGTAGGTGTTGTAGACCCAGAGTCGCCATGACCAGGGACTGTGATAGTAGCTGCTGCCGAAGAGCGATCCGTTGGGTGTGGTGGCCAGGGCTGCCTCCAGCTCTTCTTTCGTGGCGGTAAGATGGTCTTCGTAGGGGTTATCCTTCGGCTCATCCACATAGACGATCTTTGTCAGACCGGTGAACAGCTGGTCATCCTCGGGGATGTTCTTCGTCATCGAACAAGAAACGAAGAAAAGTGAAAGGGTGAAAAGGTGAAAGGGTGAAAATGTCTGCGCCTTCACCTTCTGCCAAATTCTATTAGACATTAATGTTCTCATATCTTTATTCACTTTTCACTGATTCACCTTTTCATCTTTCACTTCTACACTGTCGCGAGGCGCTGCCGTTGGAGTCCTGGGTCTGAAGGGCGTGGGCTGCTGCTCTTTGCGCCAGAAACGGAAGATGTCCAAGAAGTTGTCGAGTTTACGTCGCCAGACGAAGCCCACACCGTATTCGCTGTTGTAGCCCTCGAGCCAGTCGTAGACGTTCTGCTTATAGAACATCTTCAGGTTCTGCGTAGCGTTCTGGTTCAGACGGTATTCCATCGACACGTTGTCGAAGAACGACTGCTTCTGTCCCATGGCGGTGTTGTCGCCTGACGACACCAGTCCGCCAATCTCAATCTTCAGACGGTTGTTGAGGAATCGCTTGGCAAACTTGAAGGAGTAGTCTGTGTGCATCGTGCCGCTGGCATCGGTGGTGTTGTCGATGCCGATGCTGACGTCGAGCGTTTTCAGGGCTGAGCCTGTGATGTTGTTAATCTCACTCTGCAGGAAGGAACTGAGGGCTGCGTTCATCGAGAAGCCGTTGGTGTTGCCGTCGGCCAGGTACATGCCTGTGGTGAGCATCGTGACGGCAATCTTTCCGCGTTCCTCTTCCGACATGCTGTTGAGCTCACCGTTGATAGTGTTATCCTCTGGAGCGCTGATGATGAACTTCAAACCCATGTCATTGAGTGTCTTGCTAATCTCCACTCCACAATCGAAGACCACACTCCGGCTCACGCCACTCTCGTCTGATACGCTTGCCTTGGTGCGCTCGGTGGCGGTGATGTTCAGCTTGGGATTCATGGGGTCGACAGAGAACGCGACGGAACTGCCGTCCTGAATGGTGAAGGTCTTCAACGGGATGATGGGCAGTGAGTATTTCATTTCGCCGTTGGAGAGGGTATAGTCGCCATCCAGTTTGAGACCCTCGGAGCCGTAATTCAGATGCAGTTTGCCACCACCTGTCAAGTCTACGTAGTTGGTCTGTTCGGGGTTGAGGTTACAGACGAAGTGTGCGCCTTGTGACACGTTGATGTTCAGGTCGACGGTCAGTCCTGTGGGGATGGGGCGTGTGATGACGGTCTGTGTGGAGTCGCTGAAGTCGGTGAACTTCACCAGCTCGTCCAGACGGTTATCGGTGGAGAGCGGGGAGTCGAGCAACAGATAGGTCATGTCTGTAGAACCAAGCACCTCGAGTCTGCCTCGAACATGCATAGCGTCTAACGGTCCTTGCATGTGGGCAAAGAAGTTGACAAAGGCTTTGCCCCAGGCGATGGACTTCGTATCTTGCTTGGCGTTGATGAGCAATAAGTCCTGGGCCCTTACCCGTAGGTCAGCCATGATCTTGTCGGTGTTCGAGAAATCGATGCTGCCCATCATGTTCAGAGGCTCGTTGTTGTAGGCGTAGAGTCCGAAGTTCTCCAGCAGCAGCTTGCTGCCGACGATGCGCACGGGGTCGTTGTCGAAGCGCATACGGATGCCGTAGGGGATACTGATGAGATGGGCATCGTCGACATAAATCTCTCCGTTGACATCGGGATGTGTCGTGGTACCACGTATGCTCATACTGCCTTCAGCGTAGCCATCGAGTCCTACAATCTGGTCAGGCACAAAGCCGTTGACGAGTGACAGGGGCATACGTGTCATGTCGAAGGTGGCGTCGATCAGTCCCTCGCGATAGTAGGAGCCATTCAACAAACCGAACTCCTCGTCGTTGAGCATCAGACGGGCTTCGATGGCATGGGTGTCACCATCTTTCTGCAGGTATACCATCTCCGTACTGAGGTCGCCGATGGACGCTCCTTCAAAGGTCATGCCCATCACGGCCATGTCGGAGGCCACGGAGATGTGTTCCTCCTGATCCATCAAGATGTGGTAGTCGCCGTTGAGTTTACCAGTGAGATGTGGCATATAGGGTATCACCGACGACAGCTCATCGAGGTCTATGCGGTTCAGCGATACCGTCAGGTCCTGCAGCATCGTGGAGTCCTGGTTCTCAGAGTAGATCTTCATGCC
>Ga0247608_10004939_pt1 | contig 14664 bp, 11 predicted proteins | sample 176DNAGHGlowgp2_FD_193490 | JGI IMG/M metagenome (GOLD analysis project Ga0247608, IMG submission 193490) | Sheep rumen microbial communities from Palmerston North, Manawatu-Wanganui, New Zealand - 1766 DNA GHGlow gp2 | ecosystem: Host-associated > Mammals > Digestive system > Stomach > Rumen ...
TGGACCCACCAAATAGTCAGCCCATTTTTATCCATACAAATACAGATATTACTATTTCTTCATATCAAATCCAAGGCGAATTCCGTCATAATTTTTTGATAGTTCTCCAACTTTTTTTACTGTATCATTACCGCTCATTGTCGCAAGGATTTGGAGCATGTTAAGAAGTTTCTTCGATTCGAATAGCAAGGCTATTCCACCATATTCACGCTTTGCATAGCAATTGATAGTGAGTAAAAGTGTCTTCATAGACACCTTGGCCGTTTCTTCATCCAAAGTCCATGTTCCGCTAATATTTTTACCGGCTATAGTGGCTTTGAAAGTACCGTCTTCATTGAAAGAAACAAAAGTGTTTTGGGCTGATAGACCTGTTTTCTGCAAATATGGTGCCAGTTCTTGCTCAATTTTGGTGGCAGCTACCTCTCCGCCGGCTTTTGCCAAAAGGTTCTTGGAGGTGAATGCGCATCCTGGACCATCGTATTTCCATGTCCCGACAAGTCCTTGCTTTGTTACTTTGTCCAGGCCTATTACGCTGGTAAATGCGTTTGCCAGTGTTCCGCCGCTCCCGATGGTTTGAAGTAGGCTACCTGCACCGCATGAAGCTAGTGTCACGCTTGTTGTTATAGCGAAAACCACAACAGCGCTGAAAGTCTTGATTTTTCTCATCTTATTTTATGTGTTAAATGTTAATGCATCCTTGTCGCTTGCTTTATTGATGTAGATGGTAGCGCCTTTAGGCAGGTCGCCATTCACAATAAGCTCTGAAATACCATCCTCAATGTAGTTTTGAATAGCTCTTTTCAAAGGACGGGCGCCGAATTGAACGTCGTAGCCTTTTTCTGCAACGTACTGTTTGGCTTCTTCAGAGAGATTGATATTGTAGCCCAGTGAACTGATACGATTGTAAAGACTCTTCAATTCGATGTCTATTATTTGTTTGATGGCAGCAAGATCTAACTGGTCGAAGGTTATAATTTCGTCAAGGCGATTGAGGAACTCTGGCGAGAATTGTTTTGAAAGTGCTTTTTGTACTATCTGACGGGCATGTTCCTTGTCTTTCTCGTCAAGCATGAATGCCGAGTCGTTTTTGGTGTTGAAACCAACCCCGCGTCCGAAATCCTTCAACTGACGTGTCCCTGCATTAGATGTCATAATAATAACTGTATTGCGGAAGTCCACAAAGCGTCCGTTACCATCTGTCAGTCGTCCTTCGTCAAGCACCTGTAGCAGTAGATTGAAAACGTTCCCGTGAGCTTTCTCTATTTCGTCGAGAAGAACGATAGAATAGGGGTGACGGCGCACTCGTTCTGTCAGTTGCCCTCCTTCTTCGTAACCTACATATCCAGGAGGAGCTCCTATAAGTCTCGACACATTAAATGACTCTGTATATTCTGACATGTCGATGCGAATTAGAGCGTCTGGAGAGCCAAACATAAACTCTGCAAGCTTCTTTGCCAGATAGGTTTTGCCGACACCAGTAGGACCAAGGAACATAAAAACTCCAATAGGGTGGTTGGGGTCTTTCAGTCCTACTCGATTGCGCTGAATGGCACGCACCATCTTTTCTATTGCTTTGTCTTGCGCAATGACACACGATTTCAGTTCTTGAGCCATTCCCTTCAATCGAATACCTTCCTCCTGTGCTATTCGTTGTACAGGTACGCCGGTCATCATTGATACTACGTCGGCAACCTGTTCTGGAGTCACCGTTTGCCGTACGTCAACCTCGCCACTGAGCCATTTCTGATTTAACTGCTGTAAGTCCCGTTCCAATTGAGTTTGTCGGTCACGATACCCTGCAGCAAGTTCAAAGTTTTGGTTACTTACGGCTAAGGTTTTCTTCTCCTTGATATGTTCCAGTTCTTTCTCTTTTTCGCTGATTTCAGGAGGAATATTGGCATTTTTCAGATGTACGCGGGAGCCAGTCTCGTCCATGGCGTCAATGGCTTTGTCGGGCATGAAACGGTCTGTAACGTAGCGGTCAGTCAGTCTGACGCAGGCTTCCAATGCTTCGTCAGTATAGCTAACATGGTGATGAAACTCATAGCGGTCCCTTATGTTCTTTAATATTTGCAGTGTCTCTTCGTTCGTAGTAGGTTCTACCAGTACTTTCTGGAAACGACGTTCAAGGGCACCGTCTTTCTCGATAGAATTTCGGTATTCATCCAAAGTTGTGGCTCCAATACATTGAATGGTGCCTCGGGCCAAGGCGGGTTTTAATATGTTGGCCGCATCCATAGAACCGGGCGTAGAGCCTGCGCCAATCATAGTATGTATCTCGTCGATAAATATAATGATATCAAGGTTTTGTTCCAACTCCTTGACGAGCATCTTCATTCTCTCTTCGAACTGTCCTCTATATTTAGTTCCTGCCACCACTCCGGTCATATCGAGTGTTACCAGTCGCTTGTTGAAAAGCATGGGTGAACAATGGCGTGATGCTATCATCTGTGCCAGTCCCTCGACAATGGCACTTTTACCCACACCGGGTTCGCCAATGAGAATGGGATTATTTTTCTTACGTCGTCCCAGAATCTCTATGACGCGCTGTATTTCGTTTTCGCGGCCAACGCAAGGATCGAGTTTTCCTTCAAGTGCCTGCTTTGTTAGGTCAGTACCGAAGTTATCCAGAACAGGTGTCTTTGACTTTGCCTGTTTGGTCTGCGTGGTGGTATGAGTATTCGATGTGGTGTTGTGGGACGACTCTGCATTGCCGGTCTCCTCCTCTTCGTAGTCCTCATCGGGAAGCCCAATGCCGTTTTTGACGCTCAGTAGCGTCAAGGCGTCTTCGTAGTTCATGTTATTCATTTCCAATACTAGTTTTGCTCCATTATTTACTTGGTCGTGCAATATGGCCAGAAGAAGGTGTTGTTCTTCCACACGGTTGGTACGTTGAATACGCGCTTCAAGTACAGCCAGTTTCAAAATGTTGCTTGCTTTTTCGTTCAGTACTAATTGCTGGGTATAAATGGGTTGACCGATTTCATCCTCTCGCACACGGTTCTCTAACTCAGACTTTACGCTCTGTAGATTGATGTCGAGTCGTTGGAATACGCTCATCACGGGACCGTCCTTCATGCGTAGCAAGCCCAACAGAAGGTGTTCGGGTGCTACAGAACGACTGGCTAACCGTGCTGCCTCTTCACGTGAAAAGGCGAGGATTTCGGATACTTTGGGTGAAAATTGGCTTGTCACTACTATTTACGATTTGACTTTTTACTATAAACTATTTCTTGCAGCTATTAATAGGAGTTACAAATTCCGTGCCAAAAACTTCTGATGAGTGATGACAGAGGGTAATTCCTCCTGATAGTGAGTGACCATTATCAAGGTCTTATTCCGTCGCTGACAAAATGTCTCGATAATGTCTTTCACCAGCCTGCGATTCCATAAGTCAAGTCCATGTAGCGGCTCGTCAAGAATCAGCAGCTGGGGGTCTTTTACAAAGGCTCTGGCTAGTAGTACAAGTCGTTGCTCGCCACTGGATAACGTTAGGAATGGACGATCTGCCAAATCGGCAATGCCGAACAAGTCGAGCCACCACTTACAGCGTTCGTAGTCCTTTTCATCGGGCGTTGCGTACAGCCCGATGCTGTCCATCAGCCCGCTGGCAACGATACGGATGGCAGGCAGGTTACGCTTATATGAGCGGTGCATCTCGGGTGATACATAGCCTATATGTTTCTTGATGTCCCAGATGCTCTCCCCAGACCCTCTTGGACGATCGAAGAGTGTGATGTCGCAGGCATAGCTCTGAGGATTGTCGGCACATATCAGTGATAGTAAAGTCGACTTCCCGCTGCCATTCTGTCCTGACAATGCCCACCGCTCGCCGTTCATTACTGTCCAGTTGATATTTTTCAAAATAGTGCGCTCGCCATAGCGTACACTGACGTTCTTCATGTTTACGACACATTGGCAGTCGTAGTCTTTGTCTTGGTAAGGCAACGTAAGCAGGGACTCTTGCTTGTAGTCAGACAGTACATGTATAGGCACCTTTTCCTGATGCTTTAGGTAAAAGGGGAGTTTACCTAAGGTAAAAGGCACTTTTACCTTAGGTAAAAGATTCTCTTGCTTTGGGCTCTTTTTAAATTCGATGACATCGGTCACATAATCCGGAATGTCATCAGTCTTTGCTATAACCAGCATCAGTTCCATGTCGCGTTTCTCTGCCAGTAACCGAAGTAGTTTGTTCAGTTGGTTACGCGTCTCAGCGTCAAGGCCAATAAAAGGATTGTCCATGATGAGTAGCTGAGGGTTTGCAAACAGGGTCTTTGTCAGTTGGAACTTTCTAAGTTCGCCGCTCGACAAAGTTATGATGTACTTGTCAAGCAGACCTTCCATATGGAACAGTTCATATAGTTGAGCTTTTAGGTTTCGCCGTTTCTCCGTGTCCTCACCTGTCAAGAGGTAGGAACGTTGTAACAGTTCGCCTACGGTGGGTGTCTCATGGTCTATGTCATGCTGGTTCCATCGCAGTTGCAGGTAGTACTGGCCGTCTACGTTGACACCATACGAGTCGGCAAAGGCAATATATCTTATATGGTCCGAGGCCAGTGTCTTGCGCAGCTGGTCAATGTAAAGCGTCTTACCGCTTCCGTTACGTCCTACGACGGCTGTTACTTTCACTTCTTTATTCGTGTTTGGTTCTTTATAACGAAGTCTTTCCATCCTTTGTAGTGCACCTGACTTTCTGGACGGTTCATCTGCATATAGTGGCAATAGGCGGCAGCGAGTGCATCGGTAGCATCCATGAATTTGGTCAGCGCGTCCTTGTCGAACTTGAGCAGTCGCTGTAGCATTCCTGCTACCTGTTCCTTCGAGGCGGCTCCATTACCTGTGATGGCCATCTTGATTTTCATAGGCGCATATTCATGTACGGGCACTCCATGGTGCACGGCTGCGGCAATAGCGGTACCCTGGGCACGGCCCAACTTCAGCGTGGTCTGTACATTCTTTTGCAAGAAAGGAGCCTCAATGGCCATCTCATCAGGCAGGTAACCGTCAATGATTCCTGTCACCCGTTCAAAGATATGTCCCAGCTTCAGATAACCATCGCCAAACTTCCGCAGGTCAATGACACCCATCGTTACCATTTCAGCACGTCCGTCAGTCACCTTGATGACGCCGTATCCCATGATGTTAGTGCCAGGGTCTATACCCAAAATGATTTTTTCCATGACCGTTTAGTGTCGTTTGATAGTAAAGAAGCCTATACGGTGCATAATACCCTTCCTATTTAAGGTACGCAACTCGTAAATGCCATCAGGCAGTGTCTTGATATCAATCTGCTGTCGGTGCATGCAAGTGTGTACCATGTTGCCCTGAAGGGTCAGTATGGCCAACAGTTCTGCGTCAGAACTCCCAGTAGAGGGGACATGTAGTGTGCTGCCATCATTAGGAATCATGGAGGTGGCAGAAACTGTAGCTGTTTTACCTGTCGGGCTTTCATAAATAGCAGGACTTTCATTGCCATAACGGTCAACAGCCGTTACAGCATAGTGCAGGGGCAGAGAAACGGATGCATTAGGCACAGTCATACGCTGCCACAGGTAGCGGGTGGCAATGAGGTTTGCAGGATTACTGATGTCGACAGGTTCTTCTGCTGACGCATAAACATTATACATCAAGTAAGGACCGTCACTGTAGTCGTGTGCGCCTCCCCACATTAGCAGTATGCCCGTGTCTGTCTGCCTGACGGTCAGATAATCTGGAGCCGAGGGGGCTCGGTGGCCGGCCCAGGTCATAGGAGGAATGAGTGCCGGGTGACGGTCGAAGCAGCTGGCAAGGCGATAAATCCCTTTTATGTCGTCCAGAAGGAATTTGGCACGGAAATAACAATGCCCTATGCCAATTTGTCGGCTCACATTTAATTGCCGTTCCACTTCTGTCAGCGGCCAGTTACGTTCACGAGGGTGTAGCATGTAAACACCCAAACCAGAAACAATGGTACGTCCATAGCTGTTTTCCTGCCAGTCAATGGCGAAAGGATAGTAGTTGTTGCCTTGGAAATACATCATCGGGTACAACTGGTCCATCAGGCCTTCGCGGAGCCATCCTTGTGCGTCTTGAGCCACTTGTCGGCGAGCGTTCCAACCGCGCGAGGAATAACGGCTAAGGTCGTCATATTTTCCTATAGGCGAACAGCTTATTTTCACCCAGGGCTTATGCGCCTTGACCTGCTGATGAATGCGTCGGACAATACGTGTTATGTTTTCCATAGACTTCTGGCCTCGCCACGTTTCAGGGTAGCGAATATAGTCCAAATGAATACCGTCAATATCGTATCTGCGGGTGATTTCTTCGCACATACTGGCTATGTATTCAGCCGTGGCAGGCGACTCAGGGTTCATATAGCCTTCATCCCCGATCTTCTTGATGAGTGAGCCGTATCGGCGTCTTAATTGTTGACACCCGTAGGTATTCCATTTACCGACAGGAATGGTGACGACCCAAGCATGGAGCTCCATACCACGAAGATGACACTCGTCGATGGCAAACTGAAGCGCATCGTAGCCAGGTGAGCGTCCTGGCTTCCCAGACAGGCATCCGTCCCATGGCTCAATGTCTGAAGGGTATATGGTTGTTGCCCGAACGCGTGTTTGCAACAATACAGTATTGACATTAGCGGCCTTCAGTCTGTCAAGTATGTTGATGAGTTGTCGCTTTTGTTCGTTGATACCCATGCCGTCATGAGCGTACGATGAAGGCCAGTCTATACCTCCTATGGTAGTAAGCCAAACAGCTCTGACTTCATGCTTGGGTTGTGCGTTGAGTCCTGTCAGGATGACGAGCAGGAATATATAAAATAATGTTAATCGCTTCATTTCGTTTGCAAAGGTAATCGTTTTTCGCGGAAAAAGTGTACCTTTGCAGAAGAATTTTAATTATAGTAAGAAATGATAACGTTTTGTGTGAGCCTCTTGGCGCTTGTTTTAGGCTATTTCCTCTACGGCCGATTTGTGGAGAAGGTATTTGGTCCCGACGACCGTACCACACCGGCAGTGGCGAAGGCAGATGGTGTAGATTTCATTGTGCTGCCTGGTTGGAAGGTGTTTATGATTCAGTTTCTCAATATCGCAGGAACAGGCCCTATCTTCGGAGCTATCATGGGTGCAAAGTTCGGACCGGCAGCCTACCTTTGGATTGTCCTCGGCTGTATTTTTGCAGGCGCCGTTCATGATTACCTTAGCGGTATGCTGTCAATGCGTAATGGTGGTGCCGGTCAGCCAGAACTGATAGGTCTCTATCTGGGACAGCCCACAAAGAAAGTCATGCTGGTATTCTCTGTGTTTCTACTGATGATGGTGGGAGCCGTCTTTGTATATAGCCCAGCACTTATTCTTGGTAAGCTGTGCAGCGACGATCTGCTATGGGTATACATCTGGTGTGGCATTATCTTCCTCTACTACATTATTGCCACGATGCTGCCTATTGATAAAATCATAGGTAAGATATATCCGCTGTTTGCCATTTCCATGCTCTTTATGGCTGTGGCTTTAATGGCAGTTCTCTTCATCAAGTGGCCCAGTTTGCCTGAACTTTACAATGGTATTAGCGGTGACGGCTTTAATACCCCCATATTCCCAGCGTTGTTTATTACGATAGCCTGCGGGGCCATCAGTGGTTTCCATGCTACTCAAACCCCGCTTATGGCACGCTGTGTGAAGAATGAACATATGGGACGTCCCTTGTTCTACGGTGCCATGATTACCGAAGGCCTTGTGGCTCTGATCTGGGCTACCGTTTCAATGTATTTCTTTTATGGTGGCGCCGCAGGGGAGTTAGGACAGCCTCTGTCATTACAAGCTCCTGAAGTGGTGACGGCTGTCAGCCAAGGATGGCTGGGTACGTTTGGCGGCATTCTGGCCCTGCTGGGTGTGGTGGCAGCGCCTATTACCAGCGGTGATACTGCATTGCGTTCGGCCCGTCTTATCATTGCCGAGTTCATGCACATGGAGCAAAAGTCTATCATGAAACGAATTTGGATATGTATTCCCCTTTTCGGTGCTACATTCTTACTTCTTTATTATAATATATCCAATCCTGATGGATTCAATGTCATCTGGAGCTATTTCGGATGGGCCAACCAAACGCTAGCGGTATTCACCCTCTGGGCTATCACTGTCTATCTGGTGCGTGAGCATAAACCCTATTGGATAACCCTTTTGCCTGCCATCTTTATGACAGTGGTATGTTCAACGTTCCTGATGGTATCGAAGAATGCCCTTGGCTTCGACATGATGATAGGTTATGGAGTAGGGGGCGCAGCCCTTATCGTCTCAACAGCATGGTTCATTATGTGGAAGAACAAAGACTCGAAGATTCATTCAAATAAATAATTAACGACTATGAAAAAGATTGCATTGTTAGTAGTAGCGCTGGTGATGTCTATGGCCGCCAACGCGCAGTTTGAAAAAGGTAAGGGCTATCTTGGCGCTTCGTTGTCAGGCATAGAACTCGAAAGCGTTGCCAAACAATTCCATTTTGGTGTCGATGCCAAGGCTGGTTATCTGTTTGCTGACAATCTGATGGGACTGGCCGAGGTTGGTTATAACCATTGGAAGGATGCAAGTGACCAGTTCAAATTAGGAGCCTATGGCCGTTACTACATCATTCAGAACGGTCTTTATCTTGGTGCGGGACTGAAGTTCAAGCACAGTAAGGATTACAACGATTTGCTGCCTGGAGTGCAAGTAGGTTATGCATTCTTCATCAGTCGTACTGTTACCTTCGAACCCGAGCTCTACTTCGACCTTTCTACAAAGAGTTCCAATTACTCATCCTACGGCCTGCGTATTGGCGTTGGTGTATATTTGTTCAACGACCAACTTACTCTCAAACGCTAAGTCCTATGTTGAGTATCGATTTCTATAGGCCTAACTATGAGATGGACGTCAAGGAACTAGTAGACCGCCTTATAGACCTCTCTTTTGCTGAAGATATTGGCGATGGCGACCATACCACACTGTGTTGTATACCGGAGGGCGCCATGGGCAAGAGCCATCTGCTCATTAAGGAGGATGGCATTCTGGCAGGGGTAGAGGTGGCCAAGGAGGTCTTCTACCGATTTGACCCTGAGATGCAGGTCGAAGTACTGATGGGAGATGGCGCCAGGGTAAAGAAGGGCGACATTGCCATGGTTGTCTCGGGCAAGGTACGCTCGTTGCTGCAAACCGAGCGTCTTATGCTGAATATTATGCAGCGCATGAGCGGTATTGCCACCATGACTGACAAGTATGTTCAGCGTCTGCAGGGCACTAAGACCCGTGTGCTCGACACGCGTAAGACAACTCCTGGCATGCGCATGCTGGAGAAACAGGCTGTCAAGATAGGTGGAGGCTGTAACCACCGCATTGGGCTATTTGACATGATACTCCTGAAAGACAACCATGTTGACTTTGCCGGAGGCATCGTCAACGCCATTGACCGTTGTCATCAGTATCTGAAGGAGAAAGGTTTGGCCTTGAAGATAGAGATTGAGGTACGTTCTTTCAACGAACTACAGCAAGTGTTAGACCATGGAGGCGTAGACCGTATTATGCTTGACAACTTCAGCGTGTCAGACACGAAGAAAGCCGTAGATATGATTAACGGACGCTATGAGACGGAGTCCAGTGGTGGTATCAACTTCGATACCATCCGTGACTATGCAGAACAAGGTGTAGACTTTATTTCCGTCGGAGCATTAACTCACTCGGTGAAAGGCTTGGACATGAGTTTTAAGGCATGCTAAGACTTGTCTTCGCTTCGTGTGCCATAATGTTGTTGATAGGCTGTGGCTCTGATGGAGCCGAGCCTGTCAGCAATGTTGTTTGTGACTATCAGTCACCTGTGGACTACGACATTGTCCTTGCTGGCAACTTCGGTGAACCACGCCCTTGGCATTTCCATGGAGGCATTGATGTGAAGACTAACAATCAAGAAGGCAAGCAGATATTTTCCATTGCCGAAGGATATGTTTCACGCCTTACCGTCAACAAGTACGGCTTTGGCAATGCCATCTACGTGAACCATCCTGACGGACTGACGAGCGTCTATTGCCACTTGAAGCGTTTTGCTGACCGGTACGAAGCCCTGCTACGGCGTACGGGGTGGCGTGATACATTGGACTTTCAGTTTTCAGAGGGGAAACTGCCTGTCAAGGCCGGAGACCTGATAGCCATCAGTGGTAACACGGGACATTCCACTGGGCCTCATCTTCATCTGGAACTTCATAACACCCGTACCTGGGTGATGCGTGACCCCATGGAGAGACTCGGACGCTTCATCGCTGACACCGTAGCCCCGCAGGCCCATTCCTTCATGGCTATTCCTGTAGATGGAGAGGGCGTTTTCAATGGTAGCGGTAACAAGCAGACCTTTGGATTCGGACAACCGGACGTAAAGAAACAACATACTATTTGGAGCTTATCACGCGATTTCACGGCGTGGGGCAGGGTAGGCTTTGCACTTTGGGCCGACGACTATTCTGAAGCTACCTATAACCATTACGGTGTGCGCCACACGAAGCTTCTGGTAGACGGGCGTGAAGTATTCCGGGCTGATGTCGACAGCATCCCCGTCAGTTGCCAATCGGAGGTAAACCTATGGGGCGACTACAAACACTGGCGGCGCACGCACGTGTGGTACCTGAAGTCCTTTCGTGAGCCAGGCATGCGCCTGCCCATTGTGCATACAGGCTTTGACCGTGGCATCATCAACTTCGACGAGGAACGCCCCTACAGGCTTACCTATGTGCTACGCGACTATCAGGGCAATGAGTCGCGCTACCACTTCACCGTCCGTGGGGTCAGGAATAATCAAATAAGAATTTTTAAACATCATAAGTTATGGAACGAATATCTTTATTGGCAGCAGTGCTTGTGGCCTCTGTATACGCCTCGGCCTGCACGAACTTTATTGTAGGAAAGAAAGCGTCGGCGGACGGCAGCGTCATCTGCTCTTATAATGCCGACTCCTACGGGGCCTTTATGAATCTGGCTCACTATCCGGCCGGCAAGCACCAGAAAGGGGAGATGCGAAAAATTTACGAATGGGATACGAACAAGTATCTGGGCGAGATTCCCGAGGCCGAGGAGACCTATAACGTCGTTGGCAATATCAACGAATGGCAGGTCACCATCGGCGAGACTACCTACGGCGGACGCGAAGAGATGGTAGACTCGACGGGACTCATCGACTACGGCTCACTGATCTATATTGGACTACAGCGTTCGAAGACGGCCCGCGAGGCCATCAGTGTTATGACCTCGTTGGTCGAGAAGTATGGCTACTACTCGGAGGGCGAGACCTTTACCATTTGCGACCCCAACGAGGCGTGGATATTGGAGATGCAGGGATGTGGATCTGACCGCACGAAGTCGAAGGAACGTGTCGTCTGGGTAGCACGCCGTATCCCAGACGAGGCCATCTGTGGTCATGCCAATCAAAGCCGTATCGGAAAGTTTCCACTGAAGGATAAAGAGAATGTGCTCTACTCAAAGAATGCCATCAAGTATGCACGTAAGATGGGATGGTATGAAGGCCGTGACGAGGACTTCTCATGGAAGAATGCATACGCTTTTCCCGATTTTGGGGGCCGCCGCATTTGTGATGCCCGCGTGTGGAGCTTCTTCAACCACCATGTCAAGGGTATGGACCGCTATCTGCCCTGGGCAATGGGCATTGACAAGGATGCAGAAGACATGCCCCTGTGGGTCGTTCCCGACAAGAAGGTGAGCGTAGCCGACGTCATGGCAGACATGCGCGACCACTACGAGGGCACGCCGCTTGCCATCGACTCTACCGACGTCGGTGGCGGCATCTGGCAGATGCCTTACCGGCCTACGCCACTGTACTTCACTGTGGACGGGAAAAAGTATTTCAACGAGCGTCCTGTCTCGACTCAGCAGACGGCATGGAGCTTTGTCAGCCAGATGCGCTCGTGGCTGCCACGCCAGGTGGGCGGATGCTTCTGGTTTGGCAACGACGACGGCAACATGGTGGCCTATACCCCTGTCTACTGTTCGATGACCGTACGCCCGGAGTGCTATAACACCCCTGGTGCAGATGAGCTCAACTTCTCGATGGACAATGCTTTCTGGGTAGAGAACTGGGTGAGCAACATGGTCTACCCGCGCTATAGCCAGCTCTTCCCGTCGCTCCAAGCAGTGCGCGATTCGCTGCAGCAGGCCTATTTCCGTCAACAGCCCGCCGTCGAGGCCAAGGCCAGGCAGATGCAGCCCGCTGAAATGCAGAAGTTCCTCAACGATTACAGCGTACAGCAGGCCCGGCAGATGCTGGCACGCTGGAAACAGCTGGCCATCTATCTGGTGGTGAAGTATAACGACATGGCCGTCAAACCTGAGGAGAATGGCCGGTTCACACGTTCCAAGTACGGACAGGGGGCTACAGTAAAACGCCCTGGCTATCCCGTACCCTTCGCCCGTGCCCTGGTGAAGCAGGCTGGCGATCGCTATGCCGTACCTGAATAAGCGCAGTCGTCGAGTATGTGTCAAAATGTAACTACTTCCCCTGTTGGTTACATTTTGACATACTCGTTGTTGCAAATTTTATTTGGGTATAACTTTGCAACAGACAAAACATGGCTCTCCTCACGGTTTGTAGGGACTTTCATCGGGGCAAAGCAGGACTTTCATCGGACGAAAGTCTTGTTTTGCCTTATGTAAAGCAGGACATTCCACAAAACAAAAGCGGATGTATCAAAATGCGGTAACTTATTCCTCCTACTTTTGACACATCCGCCTTTTTTTTCTATTCCTTAGAGGGGGTACTCGTCAAAAGCGTAGAGTACGGTCGAGAGATAGCGCTCGCCAGTATCTGGCAACAGCACGACTGTCTTCTTTCCTTTGTTCTCTGGCCTCTTGGCCACTTCTGAAGCCGCATAGAGAGCTGCACCGGCAGAGATGCCCACGAGTAATCCTTCCTGACGGGCTATCTCGCGACCCGTACGAATGGCATCGTCGTTCTCTACATCGAATACCTCATCCACACTGTCGCCACTATAGGTTTGGGGTACGAATCCTGCACCGATGCCCTGTATCTTGTGAGGACCGCTCTGACCACCGTTCAGTACCGGACTCGACTTGGGCTCCACGGCAACAATCTTTACTGACGGCTTCTTCTCTTTCAGGAATTTTGCCACGCCGGATATAGTACCTCCAGTGCCCACGCCTGCCACGAAGATGTCTACCTCTCCATCGGTCTGTGTCCAGATTTCAGGGCCTGTCGTGGCATAGTGCTTCAAGGGGTTGGCCTGATTTTCAAACTGCTGCAGGATGATGCTGCCGGGAATGGTTTCGCGAAGGGCCTCGGCAGCGCGGATGGCGCCGGGCATACCATCCTTACCTGGGGTCAGACGCACCTCGGCACCATAGGCCTTCACCAGGTTGCGACGCTCTATGCTCATCGTCTCTGGCATGGTCAGAATGAGCTTGTAGCCCTTGACGGCAGAGACCAGTGCCAAGCCTACACCTGTGTTGCCGCTGGTGGGTTCGATGATGGTAGCACCAGGCTTCAGAATACCTTTCTCTTCAGCGTCTTCTATCATGGCCAGGGCTATACGGTCTTTCACGCTGCCACCAGGATTGAAGTATTCTACCTTTGCGATGATGGGGGTGTCAATACCCTTTTCATGCGAAAACTTGTTGAGCTCAAGAAGTGGTGTGTTGCCGATGAGCTCGGTCAGCTGTTTTGCAATGTTTGCCATATTCTTTATTTTTAAATTCTAAATTTTGTCAAATGCTTGTCTGAGGTCATCAAGAATGTCGTCAATGTGCTCTGTGCCAATGCTCAGGCGCACCGTGGAAGGTGTGATATGCTGCTGTTTCAGCTCCTCTGGAGTCATCTGTGAGTGTGTAGTGGTGTAGGGATGTATCACCAGACTCTTCACATCGGCCACGTTGGCTAGCAGTGAGAATATCTCCAGCGAGTCTATGAACTTCCAGGCTTCCTGCTCGCCGCCTTTTATCTCGAAAGTGAAGATGCTGCCAGCTCCCTTGGGGAAGTACTTCTTGTACAGCTCATGGTCGGGGTGCGAGGACAGGCTGGGATGGTTGACGCTGGCTACCTTGGGTTGATGTGTCAGAAAGTCGACAACCTTTAGTGCATTCTCGACGTGGCGCTCCACGCGTAGACTCAGAGTCTCTAATCCCTGCAATAGTATAAACGCATTAAAGGGCGAAATTGTTGCACCAGTGTCCCTTAAAATTACGGCACGTATGCGTGTGACGAAAGCTGCTGCACCAGCTACATCTGCAAAAATGGCTCCATGATACGACGGATCGGGCTTGCCCAGTGTGGGGAATTTGTCTGCATTGGCTTTCCAGTCGAAATTACCACTATCTACGATGACGCCGCCCAAACTGGAACCATGACCGCCGATGAACTTTGTGGCAGAGTGTACTACGATGTCGGCACCGTGCTCAATGGGACGTATGAGATAGGGCGTGCCAAAGGTATTGTCAATAATGAGGGGCAAGTGGTGACGGTGTGCCACTTCGGCCAATGCATCGATGTTGGTAATGTCGCTATTGGGATTGCCGAAGGTCTCTGCATAGATGGCGCGGGTGTTGGGCCGGATGGCTGTCTCTACAGCCTGAAGGTCGTTGACATTGACTATGGTGTTCTGAACACCCTGATTGGCCAGCGTGTGGGTTATCA
>Ga0247608_10004941_pt1 | contig 14658 bp, 9 predicted proteins | sample 176DNAGHGlowgp2_FD_193490 | JGI IMG/M metagenome (GOLD analysis project Ga0247608, IMG submission 193490) | Sheep rumen microbial communities from Palmerston North, Manawatu-Wanganui, New Zealand - 1766 DNA GHGlow gp2 | ecosystem: Host-associated > Mammals > Digestive system > Stomach > Rumen ...
TTCCGGCGGGAAGAAGTGACAGGATCTCATCCGCGGTATAGTCCATGGCGCTGTCGTAGCGTATTTCCTGAATGCCTTTCAGCAGGGGAATCATGCGGTCGCGTTCCCGGGCCGCCGCCTTCAAAGCTGTTGCAGCAGTAATATAATCACTGACTTTGAAATTTCTGACGTACTGTTTCCGTTTCTTTGAATTGCCGTCATGCTCGTAATAGGGTATCTGAACGACATATGCAACTGTTTTGTCTTCTCTTCCTTTGACGGTACTCTTTCTTTCATAGATGAATTTTTCTTTTTCCATGATCGATAGCCTCCTGAATTGATAAAAGGAAGAGATATTGCTGCTTAAATGCTAAATTACTGTTTCTTTGTGCGTTGCCTTCTGATCATCAGACAGCGTATTTTTTTCTTGCGGCCTCCGGTGTTAATTCCCTGAAATGCCAGAAGTCCTGGCCAAGATTCTTGAGGATAAAGTTATTGATATCCTCTTCTGAATACATCCAGTATTTGGCAAAACGGGTGCCGCGGATCAGTCCGTGCTGGCGCAGATGCGCGACTTGATGGGTGGAGCAATGCAGTTTTTCTGCAACTTCTTTTGTTGTCAGTAATTTAATTTCCATGGTAACCTCCTTATTTCGATCACTGATATGTGTAACTGACCGGAAAAAGAAAAACCGGACAGATACAGACTGTATATAAAACAGTGCGTTATCTGTTCCGGTATTACTCATTATGGGTTCCATGCCATAAAGGTTTACTCAAAAACAAATATCAATATTTATAGACCGGTATTCTCTGTTGATCAGCAGTGGAACGTATATTACCTTCGCTGGATGTGTTCTGCAAGGTCATATAAGTCGTTCTGCTGCAGGAAGACCTGGTGCGGCAGCAGGATCAACCAGTAGTTCTTTCGCGGTTATACACCTGCTGTAAGAGCTCATCCAAAAGGATTTCGCAGTTCTTAGCCACAAGGATCCGGCTGCCGTCTTCTGCAATTCTGTACATGCAGAAGAGCTTGCCATCTTTTGACTCGATTCGTTTTTCTGTATTTTTGTCTTTCATTTTCACTGCTCTTTCTTGTTTGGTACGAGCATTGCACCAAACGGATATTCTCCGACTTTATTGTCTCCGAATTCCGGCAGCTGGAAGATACTGATGGCAGGGGAATTATCGAACTCCTCTGCATTCAGCAATTTGCGTACGCCATTCTCATTTCTTTCCCCGTAAACCGGATCGACCTGCATACTCATCCATTTTGCGAATTCAGGATAAGCTTCAGTACATTTCCGATAAATCTGTTCTGAATAGTAATCGTCGAGTTTGTCACATGGTACATTTCCTAACACCAGAAAATGCGGCGCATGATACTGATTTTTACGGTCACGGATTTCAATGACATAAACGTTCCGGCACTGACTGGGCTTCACTGTTTCAATAATAATCCAGTCAGCAGGAAAGACCACATAACCTTCTTTCAGGTCGATGCGCTTCATCGGCTGCTTCTGCTTTGGAGGATTCTGGTATGACCGGAAGTTGTTAAACAGATTGACAAGTTTTTCGTATTGCTGTGCTTTATTATTCCGATCAGCTTTTTCAAATCCCTGTGACTTCTCGGCTTCAGCATAGTAAGTTTTCATCTGGTCATAGCAGAATGCATATAACTCCTCGCGGACAGTGTCATCAATGTCGATGACGGATTCCACCAGATAATTGACGATGTAGCCTTTGTTTATCACAGTGTTCGGGGCAACCGTTTCAAGCGAACTGATAAACGTATCCAGGCGATCATAGTTAGACTGCCAAAAATCGATGCTCAGCTTTTTCTTTAAAGGCAACTTCATACCATATTCCCCCATGCAAAACATCGTTGCATTATTATAATAACACGTAAGTGTTATATGTCAATTCAATGGAAACTGAAATTCCATAAAACGTGAGAAAAACAAAACGTTGTTTGGTGCAGGTAGAGCAAAATCCTGTACTCTGAAAGAACCGACTCTTACCTGTCAGCGGTGTTTGAGAACATTGCTGACTTATGTGATTGATTTTGAACAAAAGCAACATAAATGATCCTTATTGTTATATTTAAGACACCTTTAGATTTAATGGTTGTTATACAAGTTTTGCAAATAATTGCAGTATCGCTAAATAGTTAGTGTCAAAGCAAACAGAAAAGACCCTGTTTTCCAGGGTCTTCTGTGTTTTTATTGTTGGACTATGAAGCAATACTTTCACGGAAGCTAAACGAATCCTGCACGTATCTTCACTTTTAGTCGTTATTTCTGCTCTTCATTGTTGGAACATGAATGCAGAAGAACCTCATCTGATGAAACGGCAAAACCGCCCGGGACAGGGCGGTCTTGCACATGCGAGTATGTGTCCGTAAGAATTCAGGACTATTCAACATCCTGGAGGGCGTCATAGCCTTCTTCGGATGTACGGACCTTGATGACATTCTCAACGTCATATACAAAGATCTTTCCGTCTCCGATATGACCGGTGTAGAGAACTTTTTTGGCGGTTTCAATGACTGTGCGCACAGGCACTTTGGAAACGACTATATCGAACTGCACCTTGGGAAGCAGGCTGGCTTCCGTGGCGATTCCTCTGTAATACTCCGGCCTGCCTTTCTGCATGCCGCAGCCAAGAACGTGGGTGATTGTCATGCCGGTGATACCGATGTTGACAAGGGCGTTTTTCAATGCTTCCACAGAGGCCTCGCGGCAGATGATTTCGACCTTGGAAATCTTCGGTGTGCCCGGTTCATGTTCTTTTTGCACATGGATGACAGCCGGTTCATTTTCAGTATAGACAGGCACTGTTTCTGTCACGACAGGAAGGCCTTCCTCCAGATATTCCGGAACCATGGCAAAGCCGGCATAGGCACTGGCAAGACCGTGTTCAGTGACGTCAAGACCAAGTCTTTCCTCTTCTTCACTGACACGCAGACCGAAGACCGCCTTGATGGCGAAGAAGACAGCAGTCATTGTGACAAATGTCCAGGCAGCCACTGACAGCACGCCCGTCAGCTGAATGCCCAGCAGTTTGAATCCGCCGCCATAGAACAATCCGGTCATGACGGTTGATGAGGCATCGGCGATGCCATAGGCGGGAGCGGCGTCAGTCGCGAACAGACCGACAGCGATTGTTCCCCAGAGGCCGTTGCAGCAATGCACCGCGACAGCACCGACAGGATCGTCAATATGAAGCACACAGTCAAGCAGCCAGACGCCAAAGACAACCAGCAGACCCGCGACGGTTCCGATGATCAGTGAACCGAAGGCGTCGGTGACGTCGCATCCGGCTGTGATCGCGACCAGACCCGCCAGCGAGGCGTTCAGGCACATTGACACATCCGGTTTGCCATAGCGCAGCCATGTGTAAATCATGCAGACGACCGTTGCCGCGGAAGGGGCGATCGTTGTCGTCAGAAAGATCGATCCCAGCTGCGGAACATCAGTGGCAGCGGCACCGTTGAATCCGTACCAGCCCACCCAGAGGATGAAGCAGCCAAGGGCGCCAAAGGTGATGTTGTGACCGGGAATCGCGTTGACCTTGATGATCTTTCCATCCTGATCCTTCTGGTATTTACCGATTCTTGGTCCCAGAATCTTTGCGCCGATCAAGGCGGAGATGCCGCCGACCATATGAATTGCACAGGAGCCGGCAAAATCATGGAAGCCGATCTGTGAAAGCCAGCCGCCGCCCCAGATCCAGTGCGCCTCAATGGGATAGATCAAAGCTGAAATGACAGCAGAATAGACACAGTATGACAGGAACTTTGTCCTTTCCGCCATCGCGCCTGAGACAATCGTCGCGGTGGTGGCACAGAAGACAAGGTTGAAGACAAAGGCCGAATAATCAAATCCCTGATAGGCGGTTAACAGATCGAAGCCGGGTCTGCCGATGAAGCCGGCAAGATCTTCTCCCATAAGAAGGCCATACCCGATCAGTATGAAGACGATTGTTCCGATGCAGAAATCCATCAGGTTCTTCATCAGAATGTTGCCGGTGTTTTTGGCTCTTGTGAAGCCTGCCTCCACCATGGCGAAACCGGCCTGCATCCAGAAGACCAGCGCGGCTCCGGCCAGGAACCAGACACTGAATACTTCTGAGCTTACGAGTGTCCGCAATGTTTCATCCATCATTCTTTCCTCCTCAAATCATTTGAAAAAACAGTGGTCACATATGTGAAGTGCGGTTCCCTATCAGCCTGTTCAACAAGAAAAGGCAGGGGCACCTTGTGGGCACCCTTGCCTCAATACGTAAATATTACACACCGCAAAATCCGGTGTCAACGCTTTTTTTTCAGACCTTTTCCGCGTATTTAAAGCAAATTGAACTGCCTGTTTCCTTATTAAAAGAACAGCTGAAAAAATTTACAAAAAATGTAAAAACAAGATACAAAATTTCAGAAAATAAATGAAAAAAGATTGACGGGAAGGCGGAACTGAAGATAGAATGCATGTATACAAAAAAAGCGGAGCGGAAGAGGAGTACATCCGTTATTTCATTTCAAGAGAGCGGGCGCTGGTGGGAATCCCGCATGAAACCGGTATGGAAAAACACTTCCAAGTCCGACCTGAACGTCAAAGGTGATCAGTAGGGAAGGCGTGAAGAGCGGCACGTTATCCCCGCAAAGGTTTGATGGAACCTATGAGAAGCAAATCAGGTGGCACCACGGAGAGGCAGCCTTCGTCCTGAATCATTTCAGGATGACTGCCGATACCGGAGGTGCCGTTTTATGTGTTCAATCTTCACTGTACTGTCAAAAGATGTTCCTTATGACAAGCTGAAAGAATGTTTTGAGGAAACCAGATCCAGAGGTCCGGACATGAGCCGGCTCATTGAATTTCAAAAAGGCTGGATGGGATTCCACCGCCTTGCCATCATGGGACTGGATGAAAAGGGAATGCAGCCGTTTGAGATGAACGGCGACTTGGCCGTGTGCAATGGCGAACTCTATGGTTTCAGACCCATCCGTGAAAGGCTGATGGAGGAACATCCTCTTGTCTCCGGTTCGGACTGTGAAATCATCCTGCCGCTGTATTACGAATATGGAACAGACCTGTTCAAAACCCTCGACGCTGAATTCGCCATGATCATCTATGACCATAAGGAAGACATGGTCATTGCCGCAAGAGACCCGATCGGCATCCGTCCGCTGTATTACGGAAAGCTGGATGACGGCTCTTACGCATTTGCCAGCGAACCGAAAAACCTGACGGGTCTCTGCGCGACAATCACTCCGTTTCCGCCCGGCCACTACTGGAGTGAAAAGGACGGGTTTGTCCGCTATTGCGACCCGGCTGCTGTCGGCCAGTTCACGATGAAAGATGAAGAAGCCATTTCCCATAAACTGAACAGACTGCTCTGTGAAGCGGTTGAAAAACGTCTCGACGCTGACGCGCCTGTCGGTTTCCTGCTTTCCGGGGGCCTGGACTCATCGCTTGTGTGCGCCATTGCCCAGAAGCTGAGCAGAAAGCCGATCCGCACATTCGCCATCGGTATGGACACCGACGCGATTGATCTGCGCTATGCCCGCATGGCGGCTGAGTACATCGGCTCAGACCATACCGAAGTCATCATGACAAAGGAAGAAGTTCTTTCTTCCCTCGAGGATGTTGTCAGGCTGCTAGGCACCTGGGACATCACAACCATCCGCGCCTCCATGGGCATGTACCTTGTCTGCAAATACATCCATGAAAACACGGATATCAGGGTGCTGCTGACGGGGGAAATCTCCGATGAACTGTTCGGCTACAAATATACCGATTTTGCGCCGGACGCAAACGCCTTTCAGAAAGAAGCGGAAAAGCGGATCAGGGAGCTGCACATGTATGACGTGCTGCGGGCTGACCGCTGCATTTCCGTCAACTCACTGGAGGCCAGGGTTCCTTTCGGCGATCTCAAATTCGTCCGCTACGCAATGGCCATTGACCCGGTTCTGAAAATGAACCGGTACCACATGGGCAAGTACCTGCTCAGAAAAGCATTTGAAGATGATCACATCCTTCCGGATGAGATTCTCTGGAGACAGAAGGCCGCTTTCTCCGACGCCGTCGGCCATTCCATGGTCGATGACATCAAGGCCTATGCCGAAGAGCTTTACACCGATGAAGAATTCAGGGAAAAGTGCGCCTCTTTCACATACTGTCCGCCTTTTACAAAAGAGAGTCTTCTTTACCGTGAACTGTTTGAAAAATACTATCCCAGCCAGGCAGGCATGATCGCTGATTTCTGGATGCCCAACAAAGAGTGGAAAGGCTGCGATGTCAATGATCCAAGCGCCCGCGTGCTTTCCAACTACGGCGACAGCGGAAAATAACGATACGTAAGGAGAAGATTGATATGTGCGGAATTGTCGGATACACCGGCGTGCAAAGTGCGGCGCCGATCCTGCTGGACGGGCTGAAAAAGCTGGAGTACAGGGGCTATGACTCTGCCGGCGTTGCGGTGATGGATCAAAACGTGATCGCTGTGCATAAAGTGCGTGGGCGGATCGCCGCTTTGTGCGAGAAGATCCAGGACGGGGCAGCGGTCCCGGGCTTTACGGGGATCGGCCACACCCGCTGGGCTACCCACGGCGCCCCCACGGAGGAGAACGCCCACCCCCACCTGAGCAACGACGGCCGCTTTGCCGTGGTGCATAACGGGATCATTGAAAACTATCTTCCCCTTCGGGAGGAGTTGATCCGGGAGGGATATCACTTTCAGAGCGAGACGGATACCGAGGTGATCGTCCACCTGATGGAACGGTATTATAAAGGAAACGTGCGGCAGGCGCTCATCAAGACCGCCAACCGGCTGCAGGGTTCCTATGCTCTGGGGGTGATCTGCTCGGAAGAGCCGGGCAGGATCTATGCGGTCCGGGAGGCCAGCCCTCTGATCCTGGGGATGGGGGTGGAGGAGAATTTCTTTGCCTCCGACGTGACGGCGCTGGTGAACCGCTCCCGCAACGTCATCTATCTGGAGGACGGAGAGTTTGCGGAGCTCTCAAAGGAATCCATCCGCATTTTTGACTGCACCGGTCGACAGATCGACAAAAAAGCCACCCGTATTCTGTGGGACGTCCAGGCTGCGGAAAAGGGTGGCTATGAGCATTTTATGCTCAAGGAGATCATGGAACAGCCGGGAGCGGTCAAAGCCACCCTGGCTCCCAGACTCAAGAACGGGGGAGTGGAGTTTGAGGAACTGGCCGGACTTGTGCCCCAACTTGCTTCTCTTCGTAAAATCGTCATTACCGCCTGCGGTTCCGCCTATTATGCCGGGTGTGCCGGGCGGTACGCTCTGGAGCGTCTGTGTGGGATCCCGGTGGAGGTGGAGTTGGCCAGCGAACTGCGCTACAGCGATCCGCTGATCGACGAACACACCCTGCTGATCCTCATCTCCCAATCGGGGGAGACGGCGGACACCATTGCCGCCCTGCGGGAGTGTAAGGCAAAAGGGGCCAAAACCCTTGCCGTCGTGAACGTGGTGGGCAGTTCCGTCGCCACCCTCGCCGACTACACGGTTTACACCTGGGCCGGGCCGGAGATCGCCGTGGCCACCACCAAAGGCTATACCACCCAGGTGGCGGTGCTGTATCTGCTCGCCCTCTTTTTTGCCCGCTGCCTGAACAGGGCCGGCGACGGCTGGGAGCGGATGATCGAGGCTGTACAGTCCCTGCCCCGCAGGATCCAACAGGCCATTGATATGAACGCCTCCATTCCGGCTCTCGCTAAAAAGTACCATAAAAATCCGGACATCTTCTTTATCGGGCGGAATACGGATTACGCCGTGGCGCTGGAGGGGGCGCTGAAAATGAAGGAGATCTCCTACCTTCACGCGGAGGCTTATGCGGCGGGGGAATTGAAGCACGGCACCATTGCCCTGATCGAAGAGCATCAGCCGGTGATCGCCCTGTGCTGTAATCCCGCCATAATGGAGAAGACCCTGAGCAACGTGGTGGAGGTCAAGTCCCGGGGGGCGGAGGTGCTGGCGCTGACCTACCGGGACAATCAGAAGATCCTTTCGGTGGCGGACGATCTGTTGTTCATTCCCCGGGTGGATCCCCTCTTCTCCGCCGCGGTGGAGATCCTGCCGCTCCAGCTGTTGGCCTACTACGTAGCGAAGGAGAACGGCTGCGATATCGATAAACCCAAAAATCTTGCCAAATCCGTTACGGTGGAATAAAAAGGAGGAAAAAGAAGATGAAGTATATTTTTGTGACCGGCGGCGTCGTATCGGGGCTCGGCAAGGGGATCACAGCCGCCTCGCTTGGACGGCTGCTCAAAGCGCGGGGGCTGAAGGTCGCGGCGCAGAAGCTTGATCCGTATATCAACGTTGACCCCGGCACGATGAGCCCGTATCAGCACGGCGAGGTCTACGTGACGGAGGACGGCGCGGAGACCGATCTCGATCTCGGTCACTACGAGCGTTTTATCGACGAGGATCTGAACAAGTATTCCAACCTGACGACCGGCAAGGTCTACTGGAACGTACTGAACAAGGAGCGGCACGGCGAATATTTAGGCTCCACGGTACAGGTCATCCCCCATATTACGAACGAGATAAAGAACTTTGTATATAACGTCGGCAAACACTCGGACGCGGACGTTGTCATCACCGAGATTGGCGGCACGATCGGCGACATAGAATCCCAGCCGTTCATCGAGGCGGTGCGTCAGATCTCGCTTGAGGTCGGGCGTGAAAACAGCCTCTTCATCCACGTGACGCTCGTTCCGTATCTGCACGGCTCGGAGGAGCACAAAACAAAGCCGACGCAGCATTCGGTAAAAGAATTGCAGGGCATGGGTGTCAACCCCAATATCATCATCCTCCGCTGCGACGAGCCGCTGGAGGAGGCGATCTTCGGCAAGATATCACTTTTCTGCAACGTCAAAAAAGATTGCGTGATCGAAAACATCACGCTGCCGAATCTGTACGAGGCGCCTCTGATGCTTGAAAAATCAGGTTTTTCGTCAGTCGTATGCCGCGAGTTGGGGATCGACGCGCCGGATCCCGACCTTGACAATTGGGCGGCGATGGTGGAGCGAATCAAAGCGAGACCTTATACGGTACATATCGGGCTTGTGGGCAAATACGTGGGGCTCCATGACGCTTATCTTTCCGTTGCGGAGGCGCTCCGCCACGCCGGATATACTCATAATACGCATATAAAAATACACTGGATCGATTCGGAGACTCTCACGGACGATGGCGCCGACGGAACGCTCTCCGGGCTTGACGGTATCATCGTCCCGGGCGGCTTCGGCTCCCGGGGGATCGAGGGTATGATTCTTGCCGCGCAGTACGCAAGGGAGCATGACGTGCCGTATTTCGGCATCTGTCTCGGGATGCAGATAGCGGTGATCGAATACGCCCGCCACGCCGCAGGGATCGCCGACGCCAACTCCGGTGAATTCGACGAACAATGCAAAAACAAGGTCATCGACTTTATGCCCGGTCAAAGCGAGGACGTGGACAAGGGCGGCACGCTGCGGCTCGGCGCCTATCCCTGCGTGATTGTGCCCGGTACGACGATGGAGCGGTGCTACGGAAAGCAAACGATCAGCGAACGCCACCGCCACCGCTACGAATTCAACAACGATTACCGGGATGTTCTCAGATCTCACGGGCTCACCCTCTCCGGCACGTCGCCCGATGGGCTTCTTGTCGAGACGGTCGAGCTTACCGACCGCGATTTCTTCGTCGGCGTGCAGTATCATCCTGAGTTCAAATCCCGCCCGAACAAGCCGCATCCGCTGTTTCTCGGATTTATCGGTGCGGCGCTGAAACGGCAGGGTGAGAAGGATATATGAGCATACATGAGGAATGCGGTGTTTTCGGCGTGATGGCGGACAAACCGATCGACGCGGCGCATATTTGCTATTACGGTCTTTACGCCTTGCAGCACCGGGGGCAGGAAAGCTGCGGCATCGTGGTGAATGACGACGGCGTTTTTGTTTCACATAAGGACGTGGGCCTTGTAAGCGACGTGTTTGCAGGAAATGCATTGTCTTCTTTTCCGAAAGCCGCCATGGCGGTGGCGCATACCCGCTACGGTACGACAGGCGGTACGAACCGCAGCAACTGCCAGCCGATCGAAGTAAATCATCAAAAAGGGCGTATGGCGTTAGCCCATAACGGCAACCTTTCCAACGCGGCAAAACTCCGAAACGAACTGGAGTTGAACGGGGCGATCTTTCACACTACTAGCGATACCGAAACCATCGCCTATATCGTGACAAGAGAGCGTTTGCGCTCTCCCTCAATAGAAGATGCTCTCAGCCGGGCGATGAATAAGCTGGAAGGCGCCTATTCTCTTGTCCTGATGTCTCCGCAAAAGCTGATCGCGGCAAGGGATCCTTTCGGTTTTCGTCCCCTCTGTTACGGCAAAACATCAGACGGCATGTACGTTGTCGCATCGGAAAGCTGCGCGCTTACCGCCGTTGGCGCAGAATTCATTCGGGACGTTGAGCCGGGTGAGATTTTGATCTTCGGAAAAGACGGGATCGTTTCCAGAAAAGAGCATTGCGGGAAGCGGGAAAAGAAACTCTGCGTTTTTGAATACATTTACTTTGCCCGCCCCGATTCGGTGATCGACGGTCGGTCGGTGCACACGGCACGGATAAACGCCGGGGCGATACTGGCAAAGAGCCATCCCGTACAGGCGGATATCGTGATCGGCGTTCCCGATTCCGGGCTTGACGCCGCCCTCGGTTACAGCCGCGCGTCCGGCATTCCCTACGAGATCGGGCTTATCAAAAACAAGTATATCGGAAGAACGTTCATCTCGCCGGGCGACCGTACCGGGCAGGTGAATATCAAACTCTCCGCCGTTTCGGATGCGGTAAAAGGCAAAAAAGTCGTTCTGATCGACGATTCCATCGTGCGGGGGACCACAAGCGGGCGTATCGTCACACTGCTTCGAAACGCCGGAGCGAGGGAGATCCACATGCGCGTTTCCGCTCCTCCGTTTTTATACCCCTGCTTTTACGGCACGGATATTGATTCAAAAGAAAACCTCGTCGCCTGTCACCATTCGGCGGATGAGATCGCAAAAATGATCGGCGCCGATTCCCTCGGCTTCCTTCCGGTGGAGTGTCTGGGTGAATTGACCGGCGGCCGAAGCTGCTGCAGCGCCTGTTTTGACGGCGAATATCCCACGGATATTCCGGCAGATACAAGAAAAAACCGCTTTGAACAACGACTTTCCAAGCGCACAAAGTGAGGACATCGCTATGAAAAAACAACCCGATAAAAAAATCATTCTGGAGGATGGACAGGAGTATTACGGCTATTCCTTCGGATCGGATACCGATAAGATCCTGGAGATCGTGTTCAATACTTCGTTGGTGGGATATCAGGAGATCCTCTCCGATCCTTCCTACACCGATCAGGCGGTAGTGATGACCTATCCTCTCATCGGCAATTACGGTATGACGGAAGACGATTATGAGACCGAGACCCCGTCGATCGGCGCGCTGATCGTGCGGGAATACAACGATGAGCCGTCCAATTTTCGGTCGGCGCACACCCTCGGCGAAGTGATGGAACGGTACGGAGTTGCCGGTGTCAGCGGCGTGGATACGAGGAAATTGAACCGTTCCATCCGTGATTTCGGAAGCAGAAAGGCTCTTTTGACCTCCTCTTCCACACCTCTTGCCGACGGCTTGCGGCGGCTCGAGAATTATGAAATGAAAAAGGACGCCGTCTCCCGGGTCAGCTGCCGGGAACCGTGGACGGCAGGGGCAGACAGCGCACGCTTTCACGTGGTCGCCGTCGACTGCGGGATAAAACGGAATATCCTCCGTTCCCTCATCAAACGGGACTGCCGTGTCACGGTCGTGCCATGGAATACGCCGGCAGAGACCGTTGAGCGCCTTCACCCGGACGGGATCTTTCTTTCAAACGGGCCGGGCGATCCGGCGGACGTACCCCAAACGGCGGTTACCGTAAAAGCGCTGCTCGGTAGATACCCGATATTCGGCATCTGTCTTGGGCATCAGATCCTGTCCCTCGCTTACGGCGCCGAGACCTATAAACTCAAATTCGGGCATCGGGGAGGCAACCATCCGGTAAAGGATCTGGAAACCGGAAAGATCGAGATCACCTCTCAGAACCATTCCTATGCGGTAGATGAGGAAAGCCTGAAAACCACGCAGCTTGCAGTGACACATCGCAATCTGCTGGACGGCACGGTGGAAGGCGTAAAATGCGAGCGGGACAGGGCTTTCAGCGTTCAGTACCACCCGGAGAGCGCTCCGGGACCTCAGGACAGCTCTCACCTGTTTGACCGCTTTGTACGTTTTATGGAGGGATGAAGACGGTATGCCGAAAAGAAACGATATTCACAGGATTCTCGTTATTGGTTCCGGACCCATCGTCATCGGACAGGCGGCAGAATTCGATTATGCGGGAACGCAAGCATGTCTCGCTCTGAAAGAAGAGGGCTACGAGGTCATTTTGTGCAACTCCAATCCCGCCACTATCATGACCGATACCGCGATCGCCGATAAAGTTTATATGGAGCCTTTGACTTTGGAATATGTGGCAAAGATCATCCGGTTTGAACGTCCGGACGCGATCCTGCCCGGTATCGGAGGGCAGACCGGACTCAATCTGGCTATGCAGTTGGAAAAGAAGGGAGTGCTCGCCGAGTGCCACGTGGAGCTGCTGGGGACAGACAGTACGTCTATCGAACAGGCGGAGGATCGGGAACTTTTCAAAAAACTGTGCGAAGGGCTGGGTGAACTGACCCTCCCCTCCGATACGGCTCGTTCGGTAGAAGAAGGACTCATAATCGCCGAACAGATCGGCTATCCCGTCGTTCTTCGCCCTGCGTTTACGCTGGGCGGCACCGGCGGGGGCTTTGCCGACGATCCGGATTCCTTTGTATTGCTTATGAAAAACGCGCTGGAACTGTCACCGGTGGGACAGGTGCTGGTGGAGAAAAGCGTAAAGGGTTATAAGGAGATCGAATACGAGGTCATTCGTGATAAGAACGACACGGCTATTACGGTCTGCAACATGGAAAATCTCGATCCCGTCGGGATCCACACCGGCGATTCCATCGTGGTCTGCCCGTCGCAGACGCTGACGAATAAAGAATACCAAATGCTGCGGGACAGCGCACTTAAGATCATTCGGGCGCTGAAGATCGAAGGCGGCTGCAACGTCCAGTTCGCCCTTGATCCCAAGTCCTTTCAATATTATCTCATCGAGGTCAATCCGCGTGTATCGCGTTCTTCCGCGCTGGCTTCCAAAGCCAGCGGCTACCCTATCGCCCGTGTATCCGCCAAAATCGGCGTGGGGATGACGCTTGACGAGATCCGGCTTGCCAATACGCCCGCAGCATTTGAGCCGTCACTCGACTACGTGGTAACAAAGCTGCCGAGATTTCCTTTTGACAAATTTGTCGACGCCAACAACACTCTGTCCACCCAAATGAAGGCTACCGGCGAGGTTATGAGCGTGGGACGGACCTTTGAGGAAAGTTTGCTCAAAGGCGTCCGCTCGCTTGAGATCGGCGCCTTTCATCTTCATCTTCCTAAATTTGACGGGATGGATACGGCAAAACTGCTGAACTATATCCGTAAAGGGACCGACGACCGTATTTACGCCGTTGCGGAACTGCTGCGCCGCAGCGTCGACGTGGAAGAGATCTATGGGGCGACCGGTATCGACCGCTTTTTTATCCGCAAGGTGAAAAACATTACGGAAACGGAAACGGAACTGAAACAGCATCCGTTTGATACGGATGAACTGCGCTCCGCCAAAAAAAAGGGCTTTTCCGATAAAGAGATCGCACGGTTATGGCAGACGGAGGAAAACGAGATCTATCGTTTGCGAAAGAAAAGCGAGATCTTCCCGGTCTATAAAATGATCGATACCTGTGCTTCGGAATTCGACAGTTATGTTCCGTACTTTTATTCCACTTACGAGGAGGAAAACGAGTCTGTTCCCTCTGAAAAAAGAAAGATCGCAGTGCTTGGCTCGGGGCCGATCCGTATCGGTCAGGGGGTGGAATTCGACTATTCCACAGTCCACGCCGTGCAAACCATCAAAAAAGCCGGATACGAGGCGATCATCATCAACAATAATCCGGAAACTGTCTCCACCGATTACACCTGCTCCGACAAGCTGTATTATGAGCCGCTCTGTGCCGAAGACGTAATGAATATCATCGAACTCGAAAACCCGGAGGGCGTGATCGCCACGCTCGGAGGGCAAACGGCGGTAAATCTTGCCGACTCTCTGCACGAGCGGGGCGTAAAGATCATCGGTACCGACTGCGACGCCATCGACCGCGCCGAAAACAGAGATTTGTTCGAAAAACTGCTGCTGTCGCTGGGGGTTCCTCAACCGAAAGGGCAAGCCGCGATCGGCGTGGAAGCCGGTGTCAAAGCGGCGCATGATATTGGATTTCCCGTGCTTGTCCGTCCGAGCTTTGTGTTGGGAGGCCGTGCCATGCAGATCGTATCAAAGGAGAACGATCTGCGGAACTATTTGAGCGCCGCAGTTGCGGTGGACGCCGATAAACCCGTCCTTGTGGATAAATACATACGCGGCAAGGAGGTAGAGGTGGACGCCGTATGCGATGGGCACAACGTTTTTGTCCCCGGCATTATGGAACTGGTAGAGAGGACGGGCGTCCATTCGGGAGACTCAATCAGC
>Ga0247608_10004942_pt1 | contig 14655 bp, 16 predicted proteins | sample 176DNAGHGlowgp2_FD_193490 | JGI IMG/M metagenome (GOLD analysis project Ga0247608, IMG submission 193490) | Sheep rumen microbial communities from Palmerston North, Manawatu-Wanganui, New Zealand - 1766 DNA GHGlow gp2 | ecosystem: Host-associated > Mammals > Digestive system > Stomach > Rumen ...
ATACATACCGAAACGCTCAATGACATAGGCATGAGCCTGGGGTACGATCTTGATACATGCAGCCAGTATAAAGATGATCACAAACAATAAAAACATTACTAATCCGGGCATAATAAACCTCCTTTTATTAAGACATATATTTCATAAAAAACATGAACAGAGCTGCGCTTACCGCCGCATTGAGGGAAGATACTTCTCCCTCCATGGGTATGCGAAGCCTTATGTCCGATGCTTCGATAACCTCTTTATCCAGGCCATTCCCCTCATTTCCTATGAGTATCCCCACAGGTCCGTCGGGTCTTTTGGCTTCAAAGAAATCGCTGCCGTTTAATTCTCCGGCTATAAATGAGACTCCCTGACCCTTCATCTTTGTCATGAATCCCAAAAGATCCTTTGTGATCAGAAACGGCACTCTGTATACGGAACCCATTGTGGAACGGATCACCTTTGGATTAAAGATGTCAACGCAACCTTCATCCATGATCACGGCCCTTATGCCCGCTGCCTCCGCAGTCCTGATCATGGTACCCAGATTTCCGGGATCCTGGATCTTATTCAGCACCAGATAGTCACCTGTGCCATGCTGCGCTTTGGCAGCAGTCTGCCGGTCGTCCCCTTCCACGGATTCAGGCGTATGTCCGGGATCCTTGGGTATGATACGATCTTCATCATACCGGGGCATGCGAACCGTCACCAGCACACCCTGGGGAGTATTCGTATCGGAAAGTCTTTTAAATATGCCATCCTCTACCACTTCATAGGGATGCATCTTCACCTTTGACTCAAAGAGCGTCCGGTTCTTATCTTCAAAACTCTCAGACACGTAGATCCTGTCTATCAGCTCATCCGGCGTCTCTTCAAACATCCTGACGCCCTCTGCCACAAAAAGTCCCTGCTTTTTCCTGGCTGAGGACCGGTCCAGAAGAGCCTTTATATTTTTATACTGCCTGTTGTCAGTACTTGTTATCATCGAAAAATCTAACCGATCACATCACCCTGTCCGGTATATTTTCCCGAACACGATAATGTTTATCTGACTGTAAAACGTATCTCAATATCAAGCAAAATGCTTTGATGATCAATTGCAGTTACATGGAAGAAGCCCTGTCCGCACAGGCTTTTTCAGCCTCGATTATGGCGCTCCGAAAGCCCATTCCTTCCAGCGTCCTCACTGCTTCTATAGTAGTACCGGCAGGGGAGCAGACCTGATCCTTTAACAGATCCGGATGCTCACCGGTTTCCAGAATCATCTTCGCAGATCCCAGCACAGCCTGAGCTGCCAGCTTTATCGCAGTAGCCTTAGGTATACCACCCAGCACGCCACCGTCAGCCATGGCGTCTATCATCATATATACATAAGCCGGCGAACTGCCGCAGATGGAAATGAATCCGGCCATCTGATGCTCGCCCATCTCCACGCTGTCACCGAAGCTGTTAAGTATCTTCTTAATAACTGCCTTATCATCGGCATCGACCTTCTCATTTCCACAATATGCCGTGATACCCTCGCCTACCATGGCGGGAGTATTGGGATTGGCCCTTACAATCTTTGTCCCGGCTGGGAAAAGCTTGCCCATCCACTCAAGACTCTTGCCCGGCGCTATGGAAACCGCTATCTTCTTATCATCAAAACAACCGGCGGTCTCCTTTATCACTGCCTCATACATCTGGGGCTTGACCGCATATATCACCACGTCCGAAGCTACAGCCACCTCGCTGTTGGAATTGCAGCCCGTCACCTTAAAATCACTGACCGCCCTGTCCACTGATTCCGTGGAACGCGCGCTCACGCATATATCCTCCGGAGCAGCTACGCCGCCCTTTATGATGCCGCCTATCATGGCCCTTGCCATATTGCCGCAGCCTATAAATCCTATCTTCATGATGATTCACCTCGCAAACAAAAAACCAAAGCCTATTTTACCACATTTATCGCTTCCTGTTCAAGTGAAACAAAAGGGATCACCAATTGCACCAGCACCACTGCTTATTGATGATCATCAAACAATGTAAAACTTTTCATTTACTGGTTTCTAACCAAACAATGACCGGATAACTCGGTCATTGTTTTTTAATGTTTATTTTTATTGACACTTTTATCTGAATTGCCTATAATAATAAACATGAGTACCGAAAGAAAATCCAACAAACCAATGATAATGCCCGGCACCGTAAAAAGATTGGCTCAGATGGGTGAACAGATAAAACTGGCCAGACTCCGCCGGAACTATTCGGTCAAGCTGATCGCCGAACGCGCCGGCATCAGCCGCGCCACCTTATGGAAAGTAGAGAAAGGAGATCCCGGCGTGGCAATAGGTATATATGCAAAAGTTCTGGCTGCCATCGGATTACCAAATGATATCACCCTGCTGGCCCGTGACGATGAACTGGGCCGTATCATACAGGACGCAAAGCTTTTGAATAAAGGAGACTCATGAGATCATTCGAAGTGCACGCCGGCTGGCTTGATCCGATTGAAGTAATCGGCAAGTGTTACATCGAAGAAGCCCGCGGCAAGGAAATAATATCCTTCAGTTATGACAATAACTGGTTGGCAAGCCATCCGGAGATCATACTTGATCCGGATGTTTTTCCCATGTCCGGAAGACAGTTTCCTCCTTCAGATAAGCCCTGCTTTGGTTTTCTTTCAGATGCTTCTCCTGACAGATGGGGCAGAACTCTGATGCAACGCAGAGAAAGATTTGATGCGGCAGAAGAAAGCCGTCCTGTCCATACACTTATGGAAAGCCATTACATTTTAGGCGTTCATGATAAAGGACGCATCGGCGGACTTCGTTTTTTTGATTCAATAAATAAAAAATATTTATCTGACAGAGAGACTTGGGCTGCTCCTCCGATGGAAATGCTCCGCAAACTCGAGCAGGCTTCACTCGACATAGAAGAAACCGGTTCAATATCAGAAAAAAAACAGCTCATGAACCTGATCGATCCCGGTTCGTCTCTCGGCGGCGCCAGGCCTAAAGCAAATGTCATAGACGAACATGGCAACATCTGGATCGCCAAATTCCCTTCCAAGCAGGACACCATTAACATCGGTGCCTGGGAAATGGTCGCACATAATCTCGCTGTAAAATGCGGTCTGAATATACCCGATGCAAAAATCATGCAATTTTCGGATTTTGGAAGCACTTTCCTGACAAAAAGATTTGACCGGATCAAAGATAAAAGAATTCACTATGCTTCAGCCATGACACTTCTTGGAAAAACAGATGGCAACTCGTCGGATTCAAGTTATCTGGACATCGCCGAACTGATAGAACAATACGGAAATAATCCCGAAAAAGATCTCCGTGAGTTATGGCTTCGCATTATTTTTTATATCTGTATTTCCAATACTGATGACCACCTGCGTAATCATGGTTTCCTATTAACTGACGGAAAATGGGATCTTTCACCGGCCTTTGATATCAATCCCTCTATTGAAAAAGATTTTCTGTCTTTATCTATTGGAGCCACTCCGAATAAAGATCTGTCGGAAGCTCTAAAAGTATCCGACTACTTTCGTATACCCAAAAATGAAGCCTCAAATCTGATCAAGAAAATGTGTACCACCATATCCTCCAACTGGCGCAAAGAAGCCACCAGGCTCCATATCAACAACGCTGAACAAAACCTAATGGAATCTTCCTTTATTTCTTCCTGTAAGAAAATGTAAATATTGATAACCGGTTATCCTGCAGTAAAAAATGTGATGACCATCATCAGGCAAGCAATCCAAACATAACATCTCCATGGTCCATAAATTCCGAAACTCCGATATGCTCCAGTAAAATTTTAAGCCCAATAAAGATAAGGACAAAACCTCCAGCCGCTTCTGCTCCAGATTTAAACCTCGTTCCAAAAACATTTCCTATCTTAACTCCAAATGATGAAAAAACAAATGTCGTGGCCATAATGATCATACATCCAATCACAGTATTTATCAGTGCCGAAGCCTTAACCAACGTAACCGGAACAGCCACAAATGTGATCCCGACTGCCAGCGCATCAATCGACGTAGCGACTGCCAAAATAAACATCGACTTTACATCAAAACCTGCCCTGGTTTCCTCTTCCTCTGAAGAAAACGCCTCTCTCAGCATATTTACTCCGATGATGGAAAGAAGGGTGAAAGCCAGCCATGGCGCCACCTTGTTAATAATAAATTCAAGCCTGGATCCAAGAACATATCCGATCATTGGCATCAGTCCCTGAAAAAAACCAAACCACACACCGCACAGCATTACCTGTTTAAATTCGGCCTTTTTGGTTTCTATTCCTTTACATATTGATACCGCAAAGGCATCCATGGAAAGACCAATGCCAAGAAGTAACAATTCAATTAAACCCATAACAATCCCTTACTGCATTATAATATATTAAGCGCCCACGCAAATGCCTTTGCGGTTCTGATATCCACATCTTTAAAATGATTGCCCTGATTCCACTCAAGGGTGGTGTTCACTCCTTTTGCCTTCAATAGTTCATAGGCCTTCCTGGCGTTGTCAGACACCGTTGCCATCACCGGATTCTTGGTCTTTGCCTCTTTATCTCCAAGGCTCAAATAAACCGTTCCGGACCTTATCTCATTATTCTCCATGAAATCGATAAAACCGGGGAGCCATAGTGATGGCGATGCAGCCGCGACAGCCGTAAAAATATCTGTATTATATGCTGCCCATATGGAGAACAGGGCCGCCAGGGAATAACCGCCGATGATGTATGTTCTATCCCGCTGCGTACAGATCTTTATTATCTCTTCCAAAGTTTTATCTGCCCCATCACCAAAGCCTTCCTTACCGAATACTGCCGGAGATTTCCAGGGAGAAAGATCATGGTTCCAGTTTTCTATTTTAACGGCGATAAACTGAAAATCTTTTTCGGAAAGTTTCCTTATTGCTTTTATTTCGTTTTCAATAAATGACAGTTCATGATCGTCTACCGGCTGGATCAGGACGGTCTGCACACAAGGGTTTCCATATTCATATATGTTCATTTCCGTCTCCAAGATTCTTCGTCACTTCGTTCCTCAGAATGACAATCCCTCAAAACTACTTTTAGCATCTATATGATCAGTATTTACTGATATCATCCTCTTCCCCTTCATCTATTTCTTTTAGGCGTTCTATGCACACATAGATCATACCTCCCGCCACGGCAAGGGGCACGATGCCAAGCAAGAACTTTAAATACATGGGAAGCATGGTTATCATAAAACCAAAATAAGCCAGATAATATATGACCACAACCACAGTGATAATGACAGGCGCTATCTTCTTTTTTCCATGTTCATCCATTTTATTCTTCTCCCAATTCTTCTAAATCCACAAAATACACATGTACACTTTTTTCATCTATCAACTCTCGATCAATACTTCCGGGCTACAATCAAGAACACGTGCCAAAGTAAGAACATACATCACATTAGCTTTATTCAACGGTTTATCTCCCTGTTCATAGTGCTGTAACGTCTTTAGCGGTATTCCCGTCATCGCCGCTAATTCACTCTGACTGAATCCTTTAAATTCCCGAAGTTTTTTAAGATAAGTAGTAAGTCTTCTCTCACGCCTCATTTCAGTGATCCGGTCTACAAAATGCATTATGTCCATCTCGTGATACTTATCATACATATCCAGAATGGTCTCGATCGGAATCTCGTTATTTAGTTGTCTCAATGTACATGCAGTATACCACTGATGAAAAGCAAGAGCCCAACCTGCCCAGTATTCGCGGCTCTTTCCATCATGATATACCCGTTCCATATAATCCTGCTCACCTCTGTACTGCGAAACGATCATAAGTGCAAGCTCTACTCCCGACTTACCGGATACAATGAACGGATCACCTTTTTCAAAGCGTGTACAGACATCACTTTCTATAAACATATCATAATATTCAGATAAGCCGATTCCCAGACTGTATACCGCATAATCAAGACTATTCGCCAGACACCTTCTTGCATCTGAAAGATACCATTCATTGTAAGCGCGGATCATCAGGTCTCACCTCCTCATCAAGTATACGGATCATATACAGTTCACCCTTAACATACACTTCTTTATTTAACCTGCCATATTCCTTTCTGGCAAAATGCTCTCTGACCTTTTTTCTGTCATACCATTCACTTGCAGATACTCTCTCACTTCCCAAATACCTGATGACGCTGAACGCTTTCCTGCTCCGAATAAAAATCTGCTCTCCCAGGTTTCCCATATGCATGGCTTTATTAAGCTGTGATACAGAAATGACTCCATTTACAAAATCCTGGGCAAATGAAAAATAACTGTCATCCGCCCTGTATCCGATTATGATATCTACTCCTGTCAGATCAGGCATAAAATTCTGAGAAAGATATTTAAACGCTTCTCTGGAAACCGGAGATTCCAACTCAAACCTGCGATTGTTAAGCAGGATCGTTATCCAATGAAGGACACAAAAATCCGGTGAATTAAGACGCAGTATCTTAAAAGAAGATGATTCGATATCATAACTGTTAACATATCCGTCCCTGTCCTTATCAACAGCCCACTCTCTGGCCAGATCGATATCTTCCGTACAATAAAATCCCTGACCATAATCATTATTCTTCTTTCCTTTGCCATATTCCGGCTTCTCTATTATGTATTTCGAACCATGATATATTCGCATAATAATACCCCCCTACAGTTATAATCACTATACCACTGTAGGGGGATATTGTAAATAAACCATTTTATTCTAAAACTAAACTATACAAATTTCACCGCTGTTCCATAGGCTATGACCTCTGCGGCGCCCTGCATGACTGCAGAAGAAGAATATCTGATATTGACGATGGCGTCCGCGCCAAGCGCCTCTGCCTCCGCTACCATACGCTTTGTAGCCAGGGCTCTCGCCTCATTCATCATTTCATTGTATGCCTTGAGTTCGCCGCCCACCATGGTCTTGAGCGCCTGGGAAAAATCCCTCACCATATCTTTGGACTGGATCGTGCTGCCCTTGACCAGGCCCAGCATTTCCAGGTTTTTACCGCTGATATAATCAGTATTTACCAATACCATTCTCTTAACCTCCATCTGTTTCTTTCAGACGTTCCTTACACACATACTCAATAATTCTCTGCGTTCACCTCAAAATATGCCTGGGGATGTGCGCAGGTGGGGCAGATCTCGGGAGCCTTTTCGCCCACTACGATATGACCGCAGTTGCGGCACTCCCATACTTTAACCTCGCTCTTTGCAAATACCTCAGCCATCTGCACATTCTGAAGCAGTGCGCGGTATCTCTCCTCATGATGCTTTTCTATGGCTGCCACCAGGCGGAACTTTGCGGCAAGCTCGGGGAAGCCTTCCTCCTCGGCTGTCTTTGCGAAGCCCTCATACATATCGGTCCACTCGTAATTCTCACCTTCTGCCGCTGCCATGAGGTTCGCTTCCGTATCACCGATACCGTTCAGTTCCTTAAACCATAACTTGGCATGCTCTTTTTCATTATCAGCCGTCTTCAGAAACAGAGCAGCTATCTGCTCGAAGCCTTCCTTCTTTGCCTTTGAAGCAAAATAGGTGTATTTATTCCTGGCCTGGGATTCACCTGCAAATGCTGCCTCAAGATTCTTTTCTGTCTGTGTTCCTGCATACTTGTTACTCATGTTCTGTACCTCCTGTTATCTTGATCTGCTAAAGATTCTTCGTCACTTCGTTCCTCAGAATGACAAAGAATAAACTCTATGATGCCCGTTTATCATTATAACAGGAAATGCCCTCACAATCCACGTTTTTCGTTATAACAGGAAAGTTACGTGCAAGCCACGTTTTTCAATATATGCAAATGCAAGTTTCAACCTATGCGAATACAAATTTTAATCTATGCGGATGCAAGTTTCCAGCTCACGGCCTTCTTTCTTCCAAGTACAAAGTTCTTATAAATGCCCTCCTCTTTCATCAGCTCATTATGCTTTCCCTTTTGAACGATCCGACCCTTATCGATCACTATGATCTGATCGGCGTTTCTGACTGTTTTCAGTCTGTGTGCGATCATGATGATCGTCTTGTCTTTCGTAAGATTCTGTATCGCCTCGGACAATTCCTTTTCGTTCTCCGGATCAACGTTTGCGGTAGCTTCATCAAGAATGATAATGGGTGCATCCTTTATTATGGCGCGGGCTATGGATATCCTTTGCTTTTCTCCTCCTGAGATAGTAGCGCCGCCTTCGCCGATCAGCGTATCATAACCATCGGGCAGCCCCATGATAAACTCATGACAGCAAGCCTTCTTCGCTGCCTCGATCACTTCCTCCATGGAAGCCTCGGGTCTTCCGAATCTGATGTTGTTTGCAATGGTATCTTCAAAAAGATACACTCTCTGGAACACGAAACTGAAATTCTCCATCAGGGAATCAAAACTGTAATCCCTGACATCTCTTCCGCCCAGTGTCACCTTTCCTTCATTCACATCCCAGAATCTTGCAATCAGTGATGTAATGGTTGTCTTTCCTCCGCCTGAGGGCCCGACTATCGCCGTTGTGGTTTTCTCTTTGATATCAAGCGTCACATCATCTATTATCTTTCTGTTTTCATAAGCAAAGCTCACATGGTCAAGATGTATATCACGGCTTTCAGGTTTTATATCCTCTCCGTTTATATCCATCTGTTCTATCTTAAGTATCTCATTCACCAGATCCACGCCCTTGCCGATGATCTTAAGCAAAGCCGTATATACACCTGCCGCATCAAGGGATTCAAATACCATAAATGAACACAGCAGCATGGTGATCAGATAATTCAGTTCCATTGTTCCCGTAAAAAAGAAATATAACGAAGCGCTTGCGATCACTACGCCTGCCAGCTTACATATCAGCATCTGCAGCCCCACCGCAGGGATAGCCGTAGTCTCAGCCGTGATATCCGCATTCTTCTTTCTCTCGACACTGTTTGCCACCCTTGATGAATTATGAGAAAACACATTATAGTTTCTGATCTCGGCGATGCCCTGGATATACTCCAATATCACTCCCACCATTTCGCGGTCAGCCTCAATCTTCTCATCAGCAACCATTGCGATCCTCCGGTTGGTAATGGTGTTGACAAGCATGAATAGCACAATACAGATAACCGAAATAATCCCGATACGTACATCAAACACAAACATGCCCACACCTATCACGATGGTGGTTATGCTTCCCTGCAATACCATCATAATGGCTCTTGTCGCGATATCACTCATCTGTTCAAGAGTGTTAGTAGTGACGGACGTGATATGTCCGAGGCTTGTATCATTGAAATATCCCATGGGAAGATATCTTAAGTGTTCTCCGATCTCTATACGCTTTTGTGCGCATGTGTCATACCCGCCTTCCGTCTGAAGCATTTGCGAGAATCTGTTCACTATCATTTTTCCAATGGTGGAAACAAACATAAATCCGATAACGGTCATAAAAGATCCGGCGTTTATATCCCCATCCAGCACGGCAGTGATCGCAAAAAATGCCGCCGGAATCTTCATCGCGCCAAACAGCGCATCCAGTACGCCAAGTATGACCGCTGCATAAAATTTATCCCTGTTCTTCTTATTACAGAAATCAAAGAATTTCTTTAACATTTCAAGCATATATGACCTCCTTTCCGATCACGGCGTCCGTCTTTATCACGGCTCCCGTAGCATCAGTGATATCATCCTTTACATCACGATGCGCATCCCACATTTTTCTGTATAAAATGCTGTTCCTTAAAAGTTCATCATGGGTTCCCTGAGAATCCACGTTTCCGTCATTGATAACAAAAATCTTGTCTGCGGTAGCTATCGTTGAAAGCCTATGGGCGATGACGATCAGCGTTCTACCCTGAACAAGCTTTGCCACACTTTCCTGTACAAGCGCTTCATTTTCCGGATCCGTATACGCCGTAGCCTCATCCATGATGACTACCGGTGCATCCTTGAGCATGGCCCTTGCTATGCATATCCTCTGCCTCTCGCCGCCGGACAGATGTCCTCCCGCTCCGCCGACCTGAGTATCATAACCGTTTTCAAGTCCCAGAATAAACTCATGACACCCGGTTGCCTTGGCTGCGTTTATCACTTCTTCATCCGTTGCTCCCACTCTTCCGAGCCTGATATTCTCTTTTACAGACATGTCAAACAGATAATTATCCTGGGAAACATAAGCGATCTTTCCCATATAATAGTCAAGAGGAAGCTCTCTTATATCCACTCCGCCATAGGTTATCTTTCCCGAATCCGGATCCCATAGAGAATCTATCAATCTTGCTATCGTACTCTTTCCGGATCCCGACGGTCCGACTATCGCGGTTACCTCACCCTGTTTTATCTCCATGTCTATACCGTGAAGAACTTCTTTATCTTTGTACGTAAATCTCACGTCGCTCAGGACGATATCCGAACCTGCCGGTTCTGTCTCAACCATTTTGGGTCTTATCATTTCCTCCCTCTCAAGTATTCCCGTGACCTCATTGAAGATCGCATTCACCTTGGCTATATCATCCGTATATGAAAAAGCGATCACCAGCGGAGTGATAAGACCTGCCGAGAGAATGATACAAGTAATAAAATCCACTGTGCTCAGACTTCCGTTTTTGACCAGTATCAGTCCCACGGGAAGCACTCCCAATAAGGTGGCGGGCATAAATGACATCGTCCCCGCCTGCCACCAGATACATTTTCTCATCCAGTTAATGAAGCAGTCCGCTCCTTCTCTTGCAGCACTCACAAATTTTTCGTAGGAACTTCCCGTCTTTCCAAAGGCCTTTATGACTTCGATGCCATTGATATACTCTACCGCGGTATCATTCAGGTGTTTGGTCTTTGCCACCGTCACTTCGAACTCGCCCTTGCTTTTCATAAGCATTACCGTACAAAATACAAGTCCGACAGCTGCAGGGATGAGATTTGAAAGCGCCACCCGCCAGTCAATGGTCAGAAGATATATGAACATCAAAACCGGAAGCAGGATGTTGGACGTAAACTCCGGAATGATATGTGCCAACGTGGTTTCCATCGAATCCACGCGTTCCACTATGATGTTCTTATAGCTTCCGCTGTTGTCATCAAGGACCGATCCAAGAGGTATCTTTGATAATTTTTCGCAGATCTGTTCCCTGATCCCGCCGAGCACGTTGAAGGTCGCCACATGGGATAATGTAGTGGACAGATTATGAAGCACGATCCTTACGATCCACACAAAGGCCATCAGTATCATCCGGTTCATGAAAAACCCCACATCCCTGTTGCCCTCCAGAATGTCTTTTACTATAGCCGCGATCATCAGGTATGGTATGAACGAAGCCGCCACGCCTAAGATGGCCAGTATGATACTGCCTGTAAAATAGATCCTCTTCCGTCCCGCGAATTCCATGATCCAGGACAATACACTTCTTTTTTTCATAAATCCCTCACTCCTTCTTTATAATTCAGTTAGCATACGCTAACTGTTGTGTATTTTTTATCCCCGCTTTTCGCGGGGATCATACGTACTATTTATAGTCCAAACAACACCTTCCAGGCGGGCTCATAAAAAGCCTCCAGCGTTTTTGCAAAATGCATCGCTTCTTTTCTCGTAAAATCATGAGACACCGGCTCAAACATCGCTTCCACATATGCTGTGATCAGAAGATGAAACTCTTTTTTATTTACATTTTTAATTTTATATCCTTTTGACCGCAGTTCCTTCATATACTTGAATGTAACCTTCTCCTCAAGGATTGCCGCCTCATGTATGAAATCTTCATATTTCGTACCGCCGGAACAACATATGATCAATTTGAAAGCATCAATATGATCAAATATATATTCCATCGCCCTGACTGACTCGCTTTGCCCCGTCCAATTATCGGATTTCCCAAAACGGTCAAGTTCATCGAAATATTCACCCTCTATCTCCCGATAAAGATCCATAAATCCATCGATCGCAGGATCCACCAGTGCCGCAAACATCTCCTCTTTATTCGCAAAGTGCTTATATAATCCGCTCACTATGATGCCAGCCTGTGACGCAATCCTTCTTAAGGACGCATCCGCGAATCCATATTCCAGGAATTCATTCTTTGCGGCTTCCAATATTCTATTGTGACTCTCGGTCTTATCCTTTGGCATATTCTTTTCCCATAAAAAAGAACAGTGTTCTCTAACGTTCATTAGAGTACACCGTTCTCTATCATTTGTCAACATTTTTTTACAAAAATCTACAGCCTCACCGTAAATGTGACCTTTCCATCCTTTGAAGCGGCGGTGATGGTGCCCTTATGCTGCTCTGCGATACGCCTGGCTATGGACAGTCCAATGCCATGGCCGCCTGTGGAAGAAGTGCGGGATTCGTCTGAACGGTAAAACCGCTCAAATATTTTCTCGCAATCCATATTTTCCTGACCGGTACAGGTATTGCTGACAGTCATCACCAGCTTTTTACCGCTCTGGGCTTTCAGCCCCACTTCCACAGTTCCGTTTTCATCCACATACTTGGATGCATTTTCGATCAGTATATCACAGAGATTCTCCATTTGACTTCTGTTTGCCGAAAAGACCAACCCCTGATTTATATTTTTATCAAGGGAAACGTTTTTCCTGTCAAAAACCTCCGTAAACCTGGAGAGCACGCCTTCCAGCAGTTCCGACATATCCACGTTTTCCTTTTCGATATTATCCCCCATCTCCTCCATACGCGCCAGTATGAGCAGCTGATTGATAAGCTTCGCCATCCTGTCAGCCTGTGAAGTGATGTTTTTTATCCACTCATTATCGCCGCTCTTATATTTCAAAACCTCTGCGTTGGCCTCGATCACGGCCAGGGGAGTTTTCAGTTCATGGCTGGCATCCGTGATGAACTGCTTCTGCATACGCTGGTTGCGCTCGAAGGGTTCCAGTATCTTTTTGGAGAAAACGGCAAATACCAGCATGACCGCAAGGGCAAAAAGAAGGGTAACCATAACGATCCTGACTAACAGATTCCTTTGGGCGAACAGATTGTCATGACAATCAAGAAAGATGATATACCTTTCATTTTTAGACATATCATCCACCACGCGATACCTGTACTCCATATAATATCCCACTTTCTTTCCGAAAAGCAAGACCGCCGAGGCGAAGCCCTCTGCCGTGCCCTCATCCATGGAAGCAATATGATCCGTCAGCATACCCTTCATTTCATAATTTTCATCCAGGTAGACGACAAAATAACGTACCCTGAATGCAGACTCATCATTAAGGCTGATATCGTATCGCGTGTCATCCTCGAATTCCTTTATGGTATACTCGCTTACTTCAGGAAGATTTCCTCCGTTATAACTGATAAAGCTGGTCATTGCATCCGCCTGGCGCGCATAGTAAGAAACCAGGGATGAATACAGCCCCAGTGCCATAACAAAAAAAACTATGACGGACGAAATAAACGCCACCTCTATCAATTTTACCCTGAGTTTTTTCATTTCAAGATCATCCTGTAGGCGTCACTTTTCTGTTCTATGATCATATCTGCCCTTATCTGTCTCAGCTTATTATTCAGATAAGCTATGTACAGCGTGACCGCCATGTCATCCTCATCATCGGTATTGAGCACATCCAGCAATCTTTGGGGATCCATGAGCACATCCATATTCTGCATAAAATGAGCCAGCAGAGCGGTTTCCTTTGCGCTTAACACCAAACCGCCCAGGGAGGTGCTGACCTGATTATTTTCACAGTCAAGCTCCACATTTCCGGCCTTCACTTTTTTGACCACATAGTTATTTTTGCGCCGTGTCAGGGCGTCGATCCTGGCCACCAGCTCTCCCATGGAAAAAGGCTTGGCCAGATAATCATCCGCACCGGCGCGAAGCCCTGCGATCCTGTCTTCCACCTCTGCCTTGGCGGTGAGGAGTATAACGGGAATAAAGATCTGTTCCCTGCGCATCTGTTCCAGTACGCTGACTCCGTCCAGTTTCGGCATCATGATGTCAAAAACTGCAGCATCATAACTGTTCTTCAACACATTATCCAGAGCTTCCTGTCCGTCATACACGGCATGAACCTCGTAACCGTTCATCTTTAAAATTTCTGATACCGCCATTGATAGGGACTTTTCGTCCTCTGCATATAATATCTTCATACATTCTCCGTCTGTGCTAATACATCTCTTATGGTCTGCATGGTGAGATCCGTGGAGGCCATCTCATCGGCACAGCGCTTCAGCTCCGCCGAGATCAGCGCCGTATTCTTCACATGCTTTTTATATCGGATCTTGTGTTCCAGTGCAGCCCAGCAATCCATGGCTATGGTCCTTAGCTGCAGTTCTACACCCATGCTTTGGGCAAAATCATCTGTTCCCATACTCTCAGCGAGATCATCCGCTCCCATGCCTTCGCCCGTATTATCAAAAGGTACTCTGATTATGACATGAAGCGAGCGGTATCCGTTCTCTTTAGGCGTGGCTATATAATCCTTTACCTGAACCACATCCCAGGAGGAATGCTCATTTATCATGTCCAGTATGCTGTAAATATCCCCGATAAAATGAGTGACCACCCTGATGCCCACTATGTCATTCAGATTTTTGACAGCGGATGATACATCATCGGGATAGCCCTTCTGTGTAAGCTTTTCCTTTATGCTGTCCACTCCTTTGATCCTGCAGATCAGATGCTCAAAAGGAGCCTGTTCGGAATCCTTGCTGACCTCATCCAGCATGACCTT
>Ga0247608_10004944_pt1 | contig 14653 bp, 14 predicted proteins | sample 176DNAGHGlowgp2_FD_193490 | JGI IMG/M metagenome (GOLD analysis project Ga0247608, IMG submission 193490) | Sheep rumen microbial communities from Palmerston North, Manawatu-Wanganui, New Zealand - 1766 DNA GHGlow gp2 | ecosystem: Host-associated > Mammals > Digestive system > Stomach > Rumen ...
TTCTCGAAACAATAACGGTACCTATTCTATATGCTTCATATTTATTATTTTTTTCATCTTCTAACATTAATCTAAATAATCTTGCTCTATATAATTTTGTCATAATCTAATTCCTCCTTTCAACTATCTTAATCATAGAATACTCTGGTATTGATATATCACTATCTAATTTTAAATAATATATATCATCAGGATGTCTAGCTACATCTACTATATTCATTTCAGAATCATATAACTCTTCTACTACAAAACTAATATGTTCACCACTAGGAGTAAACAATTCTACTAAATCGCCTTTTTCAAAATAATTTCTTTCATAGAATTTAACTAATCCATCTTTGTATTCTATTACTTGTCCTAAATAGTCTTGATTAGACGCTTCACTTCTACCTGTGTAGTATTGGTCAGTCCAGTCCGCCTCTTTCATAAAATAATGTGTAGATGTCTCACGATTAGCTACTCTATCTAATCTTTCTTGTAAAACTTCCATAATTTCAGGTGTTAGTGTCTTATCATAATATCTATCTATAATCTCTCGATAAGTACCAATAACAGTAGCTAAATAATATAAAGATCTCATTCTACCTTCTACCTTTAAACTAGTAACACCAATATCTATCAAATCACCAATATACTCTGCCATATTCATATCTTTCAAAGCCATAGTAAATTCTTTACTTTCATTAGTATCAAAACTAAATCTACATACTTGAGCACATCCACCTCTATTAGCATCTCTATTTGTAACATAATTTGATAAAGCACATCTACCACTAAAACAAGTACACATAGCACCATGAATAAATACTTCTATGTCACAATTAACTTTATTTATTATTTCACTAATCTCAGATTTACCTAATTCCCTTGCAAGTACTACTCTATCAATACCTTCTTTTTCAAAGAATTCTATTGCTTTATAATTACTTGTAGAATTCTGCGTAGAAAGATGAACTTGTACATTAGGATAATTCTTCTTTATATGTGAAATAATAAATGGATCACTTACTATAAATGCATCTATTCCAGCATCTACTACATCCTTAATAAACTTCTCAACTTCTTCCATATCTTCATTATGGAAAACTATATTTAAAGTAAGATGTACTTTCTTACCTAGTTTATGGGCAAAACTACATCCCTCTCTAATCTCTTCAATACTAAAATTATTTGCATTAGCTCTTAAACTATAACTTTGTCCTCCAATATACACTGCATCTGCCCCATATAAAAGAGTAACTTTTAATCTTTCTAAGTCTCCTGCTGGAGATAATAATTCTATTCTTTTCATTTCTTCACCTTATAAATAGTCTTCTTAAAAAAGAAATTTGTACTATCCCCTAACTTTTTATATTTATTTATATAATTATCATCTATACATCCATTACTAATATAATTCTTAGTATCAGTAATTAACTCACTAAAACAATCAATACCAAACTCTCTCATAATTATATACTGACATTTATTCTCAAATAATTTTTTTATTACACTAGTACCATTAGTAATAATATCTAAATAGAAACTAGTACCATTATTATCTTCTACTAAATGATAATTACTATCAGTAACCTTCTCAGTAACAATTAATTCATTACTTGAACTCTTACCTAAATCTTTATAGTAATTAGTAATTAACTTTCTCTTTGAAAAAGCTACACTAGGTTTACTTACTACCTCAACCATACTAGTTATTTTACTTTTATTAATAATTTCAATTATTTCATCAAGTGTTATTTCTTTACCAAGTAAAGCATATTTAACACCCTTACTATAATAATAATCACATGTCTTATAATTATTAACCATATGAGTTTGATTCCATACTAATTCTAAACTTAAATTCAATTCTCTTTTTAATTCTAAAACAGCTAAGTCATAAAAGAATACTCCATTAATTCCTATTTTATCTAATTCAATTAATATACTTTTAACCTTTTCAATATCCTCATTCATTAGATTCTTATTAATTTTGACAAATATCTCTTTATTAGACTTATTTTTAATATCTTTTATTTCATCAATACTAAAAGAAACTATAGACTCTACACTATAATTATCTAAGGCTAGAATAACACCATCTGTATCATTAAGATATAGATTATTTTTTTGACTTACTTCAATTAATAACTTCATAAGACACCTCGAACATATTATAAATCAAAACATAAAAAAAAGAAAGTTTTAACTTTCTTCTTTAGCTATTATAAATTTAAAATCTTTTTCCTTAAAATACTCTTCTTCTCCAAATATAGAATAGAATACAAATGGTTTATAAGCAACTAAATTACCTCGTTCTACATAGTAAACTACATCATCTAAATAATCTTCTACTTCACGATATTCTAGAAAACAAATATAATCGCATTCTTTCTCTTCAACATAACCTTGTTTAACAACGTCCTTATACCAGTATGTAAACTTTTTCTCAATAAAATTACTAACATCAGTAGTAGTAATATTATAAATAGATAACAATTCTTCATCACTTAATAACTTTTGATTTTCTAAATCAATATTATAAGTTCTAAAATATACTTTAGGAACATATTTAACATCATAATCAACACATTTAACAAGTAATGATAAAATTCTTCCATTAATATCATATTCATATGATAACATTATCTTTTCATTATTAGAAAACTCTGCAGCAAATGAATCTACATCTTCATTTACTTCTTTTGCTACAGCACCTTGTATATTTACATATGGAACATTCATAAAATATATATCATTTTTTTCAGAATTAATAGTATATACAAAAGCCTTAGTACTATCTTCTTTTAAATCACTATAACCCATATTCCTATTTTTAAAAAAATAAAATAAAGTAATAGATATTATTAATACTATCGCCACACCTATAACTATAGGTATTTTTTTACTATTATCTAATTTATCAAATGCTTTTATCATATTTTAAACTCCCTTTATTCTTAAAAAACCTAATATTTTATGACTAGAACATTTTGTATAGTCAGAATCCTTTACTACTCCCCATTTCTTACCTTTAGCATGAATTATTTCTTTTCCTTTACCTGTATATATACCTACATGCTTATCATACATAATAACATCGCCAGGCTGCATCTCGCTTTCAGACACAACAGTATATAATCTTGTATCATAACCAAACATAGTTCTACCTCTAGGTAAATTAATTCCAAAATGGCGATAAACACCTGTTACAAAACCACTACAATCTGTAGGAGTATATGGAACTTCTCCATTCCATGAACCACCCCATAAATATTCTTTTCCTATGAATTGACTTGCATAAGCTACAATAGCTTTTTGTTTAGCAGAACCAGTTGTGCTTGAACCCATATTGGAAACTTTATTAAAACTAACAGGATCTTCCCATACTGAGTTTTCTTGATCTGGAGTAGCAACATAATTACCACTACTAAATACAGTTTCAGTTGAAACAGTTTTAGCCTGTTGCCAACAAGCAGCAATACTAAAGTTACTAGAAGCAACTCCTAAAACAAGATCTATCAATGAAGGTAATAAGAAAATAATTATAGTTGCAATTAACTTGTTTAATACTTTTCTTAATCCATCTTTTAATTCCGGATTAATAGTTAATTGAATAAACTGAATAGTTCCAGCAACTATTAAAACAATAGGTACTATAAATTGTATTAAATCAAGTATTCTCCTAGTAATATTTAAAACACCAACTAGTCCATAATCAGTACAACAACTACCCAATGCATTATTGCAACTCAATATTTGAAAAAACTCCATACTATCACCTACGCTCTCTTACTAACAGCAATTCCGTCTCCTATATCATAGAACTCTGTAGAAAACTCTTTATTATTTTCTAAAAACTCTCTATATTCTTTTACTTTACGCACTAATTGGCGCAAGTTTCTACTTTCAATACTTTCCAAATCTTTATTAACTAACCCATGAAAATTCATGTTGTCTGTAATAATTGTACCATCTTTTGAAAGATTTTTTTCATATCTTTCAAAAAAATTTCTATTTTGAGCTTTAGCAGCATCTATAAATATTAAATCATATTCTTCATCTAAGTTAACTTCTAAAGCATCTTTGTATATTAAATTAATACGATCTTCAAATTTTGCTTTTTTAATATTTTTTAAAGCCTCTAAATATCTTTTTTCATCTCTTTCAATAGTAGTTACAGTTATATCGTCATCTACACTACACATAAGTATAGAAGAATACCCTATTGCAGTACCTACTTCAAGAATTCTTTTAATATTATTTTTCCTAATATACTTCATTAAATAATTAATTCCACCTTCAGTCATAATAGGAACATTATTTTCTAAAGCATATTCTTTCATATTTCTAATGAGGTCATCAAGCATATTACCAAATCCAATCTCCATTTCTCTTAATTTCTGCAACCTTAGCATTGTGTTCACTAAGTGTCTTAGTAAAATAAACCTTACCATGTTTGTCTGCTACAAAGTAATAATAATCAGATACTTCATGATTAATACTAGCTTCTAGCGCTTCTTTACTAGGATTAGAAATAGGTCCTACAGGCATCTTTCCCATCATAGTAGTACTCCTAGTATTATATCCATTAACTGAAGCAAACTCATCAGTAGTTAGATCACTTGTCATAGCAACTTGTAATCCGTAATAAGTAGTAACATCACTTCCAAGACTCATTCTACTTTTTAATCTATTTTCAAATACAGATGCAATAGTCTTCATATTTTCACTATTAGTACCTTCTAATTCTACAATAGATGCCATAGTAACATAGTAATGAGGATTACTACTAATTTTATCTTTATACTTTTCTAATACTTTTTCCTCTTGATTTAACATAGTAGTAATAATTTCTTTAACACTTACTTCCTTATTTTCAAAGAAATAAGTTTCAGGAGCTAAATATCCTTCTAAAGGATAATATATATCACTATCAAGTATATTATCAGTTAAAAACCAATACTTAGAAATCAACTCATTTAAATACTTTTTATCACTAATAGTATTAATAACATCATCATAACTATTGTTAGTTTTCTTATCAATTAACTTCGCATAATCAGTAACTCTTTCACCTTCTTTAAAAGTAAGAACTACTCTATTAGGATTATATTTACTTCCCTTTTCTAATTCTTTAATAATAGTATTTACATCCATACTCTTATTCAAAAGATATGTAGCCGCTTTTAAATTATCTGCTTTATTAATTTTAAGATATAGTTTGAAAACAGTTTTACTTCTAATTAATCCCTTTTCTTTTAAAATATCCCCTATTTTTTCTCTACTAGTTCCACTAGGTATTTCTACCTCTATATCTTTCTTATCAAAAGAATTTACAGGTCCAGTTAAAAAGAAAAAACTACCAATAAGAATACTAATTACTAAAACTATTATAATTATAAAAAATAATGGTTTTATTCTTCTCTTTGTCATACTACCTCCATAAAAAATAAAGAGCTATTGCTCATTATTTTCTTGTTCTTTTTTCTTACGAACTTCTTCTTGTAAAGTTTCTAGTATTGTTTCAATTACTTTCCATTCTTTATCAGTAGTAATTGCTTCTAATTTACTATTAGGATTTTCAGGATCATATATAGAAGCATATACTTGTATATTTCCTGTTTCATCCCTTGAATTATCTGTATAAACTATATAATTCTTATGAGTTTCATCACTTTCAAAAGTAAATAAAACATCATATATTATTTCCTTACCATTTTCATCAATCATTGAAAAACTATTCTTTTTCATATTAATTTCTCCTATCTAAATAAGTTTGTAATATTATAGTAGCTGCCAAACTATCAACTACTTTTTTTCTATTTTTTCTAGATACATCTCCTTGTATTAATGTATCTAATGCACTTTTAGTAGACAATCTTTCATCTTGTAGATAAATTGGTATATCAATTATCTTCTCTAACTTTTCTTTAAATTCCAAACTAAGTTCTCCTTTAGGACCAATTGTATTATTCATATTTTTAGGAAATCCCAATACAATAGCATCTATCTCTAATTCACCAACAAGATTTTTTACATCCTCAACTAACCTGTCATATTCTTCAACATGCCTAATAACTTTTAAACTAGACGCAATTAACCCTGTCTTATCACTTATAGCTACACCTAAAGTACGACTACCTAAATCAAGACCTAAATATCTCATTTATTATTATTTTGAAATTCAGTTAATAGAATCTCTACTATCTTAGCACGATCAATCTCTTGAATCTTATTTCTAGCATCTTGATAACTAGAAATATATCCTGGATCACCACTAATTAAGTAACCAACTATTTGATTAGTTGGATTATAACCTCTTTCTTCTAGAGACTTATAAACACTACTAATTGTTTCTCTAACAACTTCAGCATCTAATTTCTCTATATCAAATAAACTAGTTTGTTCAGAAGACATAATATCACCTCTACTATTTATAATATTATTTTATCATTTCAATTTATTATTTACAATATATTTATTTTTTTTCTACTACCTACTATAGAATCAACCTTTCTAAGAACTTTATCCTTAAATACAATACCCCTAATTTTTTTAATAGGCATTACCATAACATCTTGCATATTTGGAATAGATTCAGAAATTTTCATCTTAGCATCATCACTAAGTTCAACTATTTCTTCATCACTAAGTATTCTAAATATTTCTTCTCTTATAAAATCTTTTGGGCAATTGAAATTAGGGCTCATACTCAATATATTTTTAATTCTATCTAATAAATTATTCTTAATAGCAGCCTTATATAATATTGAATCCTTTTTACTCATTAAATATATTTCTTCCACACTAAAGTTATCTAATAACTCACTACTTAATTTAATAATCCCACTATAATCAGGATATCTAACAAGTAATTTCTTAATTTTCAAAGCATCTTCTTCACTTATATTAAAATCAATACCATTTATAATATTTCTTCTATTACTATCCATTCTTAATAAAAAATCTTTTCCAAAAAACTCAATATTCTTTCTAGTTAAATAATTATAATGATTATCATCTCCATAACCATCATTACATACCTTCAAAGTAGTCTGATCAGTACGAACTATATCACTAAAATCTTTAGCATATTTCTCTTTTTCATCAATGTCTATTCCCTTCAATGTAAAATAAAACTTTGAAATAGGATCTTCATATCTAATTAACAAATTCTTATACTCATTTTTTTTAAAATTACCAGTCATAATTCTATCCAAAGCATAAAACTTAATAACATGATTTTCATAAAATATATATCCATCATTTGATAATTCTTCATATAAACCCATATTACCTTCTATATATGCAAAATACCTAATCAATAAAGGAATTATTCTCCTATCATAAGAAAGTTTAGGAGCTCCCGTAGTTATAAATTTAAATTCTTTTTCATCTATATCAAGATCACCTACAAATGGAATAATATATTCATCAGCTTTTGATAGTTGTTTATCTGTAAACTTAAATTCATTATGTTCTAAAATATAATGAATTGCCTCTAATACATTTTTTTCTACTACATTCATATATTAACCTCTAACACTATAGATAAATGCTATATATAAAATTACTGCTGTAAATATAATAGTAAGTATCCATCCATTTACTATATCAAAAGTAGTTGATTTATCCTTTACCCCAACTGCTTTAGCAATTAATACTCCACCTATTAATCCACCAATATGCGCAAAATTATCTACACCATTCAAAATAAATCCTAAAAATAAGTTAAATATAATTAATGGGATTAATTGAGTCTTTAATACATTACCTAAATAAACTCTATAATGATATCCAAAATAAAGTAAAGCTCCCATTAATCCAAATATAGCTCCACTAGCCCCAATAGATGCAATATTACCACCAAATATCATAGAAAACATTGCTCCCATTAATCCAGAAAATAAATATATAATTAAATATTTAATTCTTCCAAAATAATTCTCTATTTGTGAACCAATTACATATAAAGCATATACATTAAAGAATAAATGAATAAGACTACCATGTAAAAATATACCTGTTATTAACCTATAATATTCACCAGCTCTAATACTAGGTCCATGTACACAAAATGCATTAATTATATATTCATATTTATCTAATAATATTGGTATCAAATATAATAAAACATTAATTGCTATCAATGCATAAGTAATATAAGGACCTTTATCTTTAAATACCTTCTCTATCTTAGAAGCATCCTTCATATTATGTTCGTTAATATCATTAGTTATCTTAGCAAATAATTCCATACCATCTTCAGTATATTTCATTTTCTTACCCATATCAGGAAATAGTTTTTTAACAAACTCATTTTTATCTATATCTCTTTCATCAGTAACTTTAACACCCATTAATTTAGAATCAGTATTAATATCTTGAGTAACATTATCACCCATATCTAAAAAGAAACTCATAACATTAACATTAAATGAAAATGTCTTTTTCTTTATTTTCTTAAGAATTCTTTTAGTCTTAAACACATCAAAATCGTATTGTTCATCATTATGAATATAACCAGATACAATACGAATAACTTTACAATCAGCATCTAAGTTTTCTAACCAAATTTCATTATCTACACCCTGTAAAATAATAGGATTATAATTCTTTTCAGTTATAAAATAATGAAGCAATTTCATTGTAAGTACATTTTTCTCATCTTGCATTATATCATTTTCCATAAAATCCCTCCAAAAACACTAATAATATTATACAACACTACATACAATAATAAAAGAGGAGATGACTAAATGATAAAAAAGATTTCACTATTTGCAGTATCACTTTTACCATGGTTTCTAAGTAGTATCATTCCATTAAATTATAAATACTACGATACTATAAATAAACCATTCTTTGCCCCACCAAAAATATTTTACCCAATAGCTTGGACTATTATGTATATATTAATAGCTATAACTATTTACACAATACTAAGAAATTATAAATTTAAGGATATTAAACCATCATATAAAATTTCACTACTAGTAAACTACATCTTTAATCAGAGTTATACTTTACTATTCTTTGGATTAAATAATCCATTTCTAGGATTTGTAGCGTGTCTCGGAACATTCCTATCAGCGTTATTTCTATATGAAGAAACTTCCCTATTAAATAGTAAAATATCTAAATTACTTTACCCATATATATTGCTATTAGTATTTGCTACAGTATTATCATTATCAATTTATTTATTAAATTTATAAGCACAAACGTGCTTTTTTTAGTTGCAAAGATAAATTTTTTTCGAATAATATTATAGGGAGTATAATTGAGTGCTTGCCTCTGAAAGGAGGTGATGATATGACTAAGAAAGATTTTTTAATCATTATCATATACATACTCCAAGTTATTCTATTATTAAAATGATAATGAAAACAACAAAAAAGCACTCAATCATCTAGATTAAGTGCAACACCCAAACGGTAAGCACTTATAACATATAAGTACTCCCTATAAATATTATATTATAATAATAAACTATTATCAAGATTATCCTTCTACTGTATTATGTTCTACATAGTTTCTAGCAATTTCTAACACTTTTTTATATTCTGTTTCTAAAGGTTCAAAATTACTAAATACAAATTCTGTATCATTTTCTTTACTCTTTAATTCATGTTGATATGAAATATCTGCAAGCTTCATAAATCCTAAATACTTACAATCACTTTTTAAAGAATGAACTTCAATCGCATAATCAGGCATATTTCCACTATTTTTATATTCAACTATCTTATTCCATTTATTTTCAACATCATTAACAAAATCACTTATAGTCATATTATACATATCCATATCACCAAGTAATTCTAAAGCATGATCTACATCTACACCATTATCTTCTAAATATTTTCTATCATATAAATTAGGCATATTAGGAACTTCAGGTATAGGTGGAACATCTACTACAGGAATTGTTTGAACATTTTGTACAGGTGATATTACTGGTTCAACAACAGGTACTACAGGTATAACAGTTGATACTGTAGGCACCTCAGTAGGATTTTCTTCTAATATCTCTATTTCATCTACTTGAACAGGCTTAAATCCAGTAGAAGTCTTTTCTAAATAATTCATATTTAATTGATCCCCTAATATTTCTTCAATATTTTCTTCAACTGGAATAATTTCAGGATCAGTCTTCTTTTCTCTTTCAGCCTCTGCTTTTTCTTGATCTTCTACATTAGGTATTTCTTCACTTCTAATATTATCATTTTCTTTAATAACTTCTTTAACATCAATATCTTCAGTAGCACTTCTTCCAAGTATTTGATTCATAACTTGAATTAATTGATTTTGTTCTATTGGTTTAGCTAAATAATCATCAAATCCATCAGCTAAGTATTTTTCTCTCATACCAGTAATAGCATTAGCTGTTAAAGCAACTGTTGGTATCTTAAAATTAGGATTTTCTTTTAATTTCTTAAGTGTTTCAACACCACTCATCTTAGGCATCATATCATCAAGTAAAATGGCATCATAAACTTCACCACGATTAATTCTATCCAAGCACTCAAATCCACTAGAACATGTAGCAATATCAGTAGCTCCATATTTACTTAATATTTTACATCCTACCTTTAAATTCAATGGAGTATCATCAACCATTAATATCTTAATACCAGTTAAATCCAAAGTAGTCTTAACTTTCTTAGTAGACACGGCGTCAGCCTGTGTAATTCTTTGATTTAAAACAACTGTAAACTTAGAACCTTGTCCATATACAGTATGAACTATAATTCTACCGCCCATTAATTCAATTAACTGTTTAGTAATAGCTAAACCTAGTCCAGTACCTTCTATAGTAGTATTTCTATCTTCATCAAGTCTTTGAAATTTAGTAAACATCTTATCAACACTTTCTTTTCTAATTCCACGACCAGAATCTTCAACAGAAATAATTAATTTAGATACATCATTAGCATTAATACAATTAACTTCATAATGTACAAACCCTTTGTCCGTATACTTACAAGCATTACTTAACAAATTAGTAACAATCTTCTTAATATTAGCATGATCACCATATAATGTCTCAGGTAAATCAGGAGCAATACTATATGAGAAATCTAGTCCCTTCTCATTCATTCTAGGAGTTATTAACTTAGCTAAATCTTCAAATGTTTCAGGAGCATTATATTTAGAATTAATAATCTCTATCTTACCAGCTTCAATCTTACTAATATCTAAAATACCATTAACTATCTCAAGTAAAGTTTGACTAGCATTAACTATATCTTTAGCATTTTCTTGTGCTTCACCCAAATTCTTAGCATCAGCAATACAATCACTAAATCCAACAATTGCATTCAAAGGAGTACGAATTTCATGAGACATACTACTTAAGAAATCAGTCTTAGCCCTATTAGCCTTATCAGCCTGTTCACGAGCAACTTCTAATTCTTGTACCATTTTAACATCTGGATTTTCAATAGTATGATACATTATACTTGTAACAAAAGTTTCAATAAAAGTTAAAATTAATATACCTGGTTGTAAAACTTGTAAAATCATAGCTGCCAACCCAACAATTAAGAAAGCAAATATTGGTATAAACTTTTTATTCTTTAAATTTTTAATATTTTTAATAATACATATAAACATATAACCTATAAGTATTCCACAAAATACATAAGTAAAAGTTACACTAGGTCCAGTAGTATATCTAATTCTAAAACCATCTAATATAATTAATTCAATAGGCAAAATATAGCTTATAGCTGAAGCTATTATTATAAAAAATACAAATATTTTATTGATAATTTTAGGATATGTCTCATCTTTTATATTAGGATGTGTTAATACAAATGTATAATACACAAGTAAGGATACCCAAACAACATTATAAATAAGATATGATTTTAAGATAAATGTACTAAGAATATAATTTGTATTATAAATAATAGATGCATATGTACATAATATTTCAAGTATTAAGCCTATAAAATTTATAATTAATAAATACTTATATGTTCTTGTTTCTCTAGTATTAATACTTCCCTTGCTAAATAAAACAAGAATCATCATTAAGCTAAAGAATAATCCCGCAATTGGAAACCATACGCTACTACTCATAAGCACAACTCCTATCATAAAAATTATATCACAAAAAAAATAGACTTAAAAGTCTATTTTTTTAATACTTTTTTATCTTGTTCCATTTCATATTCCTTCTCTGCTTCTTTCTTCAAGTACTCATAATCAATCTTATCAGCACCAGGTGTTCTAGGAAGTTTATCTAATATAGTAACACTCTTTGGAACTTCGTAATCTTTTAAACTAACACTATTACCATATGAATCAAGATATGGAGAGAAAGATTTTTCTTTTATATATTTAATTATTTCTTCTGTTGGTTCAATACCAGGTTTTAAAACTACATATGCTTTACTTTCAAATAATTGATCTTTATTTGGTTTTGGAACTACAGCACATGAGTCAACTACATCTATTGATGAAACAACATTTTGAACTAATTCACAATAAACTTTATTTAAAGTATTCATAATATAGAATCTTGAAGATCTACCAACTAAAGTAAAGTATCCATCTTCACTTAAGAAACCAATATTACCAGTTTTATAATATTTTCTTCCTTTGAATTCAATCATAGATTCTTCTGTTAATTCTTTATTATGGAAGTATTCTTTAAATACGTTTGCACCTGATACACATAATACGCCAGTTTCATTATATTTACATTCTTCGCCTGTTTCTTCATTAATAACTACAAACTTAGGTCCATTTACTAATTTACCAACAGTTTCAGGTTTATATTCAACATTCATTGAGTTTGTACAACAACCTAATAACTCACCATTACCAGAACCATTACACATTTCAACATTAGCATTATGCTTTTTAAAGAATTCAATAGCTCCTCTTGATTGTGATTCAGATAAGAAATCTCCTCCTGAAACAAACATACCTAATGATGAACAATCTAAATTAGGATCTATATTTCTTTTAATTAACTCTAAAAATGCTGGACTACCAAATATTAAGTTTGGATTTTTCTTTAAATACTCATTAATATTATGAGGCCCAATATCTGGAGCTAATAATGACTCTTTACCAGCTAATAATGTTGATAAAACAGAAGCAGCAAATCCATATGGATACATAAATGGTACAACTCCTAACCATCTAGTACTTTCACGCTCAAACTTTTCTAAATGTGCAGAGTTTTTATAATAAATACCAGCTGCTAATAAGTTTTTATTTGTAAATAACATATCTTTAGGATTTCCAGTAGAACCACTTGTAAATAATATTAACGCATCATCACTACCCTTACAAAATCCATTGGAAATACCTTTATAATAATTACCTATTAATTGTAAATCAGAGAAATCAATTAAATCATCATATCCAACTAATTTATTAGTTTCAATATTGAAATCTCTTGTTCTTTCATTACCTTTTTTCAATGTAATAATATTTTTTAATTTTGTTTTTTTCTTTAAATCATCATTATATTCTCTATCTTTATCATAGTTAATTAATAATGGAGATTCATATTTATTTAATTGATGAATTAACTCTTCTGTTTGTGAAAATGGATTTAAGAAAGTAAGAATTGCACCTACACGGTTCGCAGCAATAAATGCAGCAACAGCTTGATAATAGTTTGGCATAGATACACAAACTATATCACCTTTCTTAATACCAATTTCTTTAAATGACTTAGCTAGTGTTTTAGCATCTTCTAATAATTCTTTATGTGTTGCATTAATATCTAAACAACTAATTGCTGGATCATTAGGACATCCTGCCCATAAAAACTTCATAGTATTAGCTATACTTATACTAGGTATAATTGGATTCCTTTCAGAAAACTTTGTACCTTTTAAATGTGTTTTATCAATTGTAGGATACCCTGTTAATTTCTTAGTATCTTTTTCATTAGCCATATTACATATTCCCCCTCATATGTGCACATATTATAACATATTTTCGATATTTTTGCAAGTTTTATCAACTCCTAATCATAATTTTAATCTTATTTTTTAAATAATTCAAACTTTATGTAAATCAATTTACATAATAAAAAGTGATATAAATCACCTTCTATTTTTTTAACTCATTTAAATAATTCATTACTATATTATAGTTTTTATTATAAAAATCATCATCTTTTTTATTTCTTGATATACACCAATATAAAACTATATAAGAAGTAAATAAACTATAGAATTTTAATCTTTCATAGAAATTATCATCTATATTTCTAATTTCTTTATATCCTGATAGTAATATATTAAATTTTTCTTTAGATAGATCATTATACATTCTAAAAAAATCACATATATAATCTCCATTTTTCATACTATCCATGTCAATTAAACTAATTTTATCATTATTAAATATTAAATTACCTATTCTAAAATCCATATGTAAAATAGAATTTTTATAATTATCTTTTATTTTATTATTTATATAATCTTTTAAATAGTCATAAATTACTTTATTATTCTCACCAAATACATTATCTAATACTTCTTGAGAATCTTCTAACTTTTCATTTAAATATTTAATCCATGAATCATCTTCTTCATCTATTAAAGGAGCATTATGTAATTTAGCAAGTAACCTACCCATCTCTATTAATTGTTTATCTGATAAAGTATCTATTTCTTCATCAAATTTATTTTCT
>Ga0247608_10004946_pt1 | contig 14648 bp, 9 predicted proteins | sample 176DNAGHGlowgp2_FD_193490 | JGI IMG/M metagenome (GOLD analysis project Ga0247608, IMG submission 193490) | Sheep rumen microbial communities from Palmerston North, Manawatu-Wanganui, New Zealand - 1766 DNA GHGlow gp2 | ecosystem: Host-associated > Mammals > Digestive system > Stomach > Rumen ...
ACACCTACTGCGTCATCGCTGAATATGCCGACGGCCAAAGCACTCCCGAATGCGTTGTCGCCAAAGCCGAACTTGGCATTGAAGAAAGTGCAACAGCGTTCAGCATCTATCCTAACCCCGTCAGTGGCACACTGTACATCAATGGCGGCAATGCCGAATACACCTACACGATGTATAATGGCATGGGACAGGTGGTGGCCACAGGCAATGCCAAGGGCGCTGAACAAATCAGTGTCGACGGCATGACCGAAGGTGTTTACTTCCTCCGCCTCACCAGTGGCACACAAGTCCACATCGAGAAAGTGGTGGTGAAGTAAACAGAACCTCATTCCACACGAAAGGCGACCTCGTTGACTCGAGGTCGCCTTTCATTTTTCAATAAGGGAACGCCGCATTAGTCTTGAAACACGCTCTCGTGGTAAACGCCCTCACCTTCAATGACCGAACTGGCATTGAACCAGCCAATGGCATCACAATTGGAAAAGATATTGGTAAACATGGCAGGGAAGGCTCCCATGACAGGATTGACACCTATGGCAAGCTTTTGTCCCACAAGGAAATACATATAATCCTTGGTAATGCTGTAAAGCTTCACCTTGACCACATCGCCTTCGTGCAAATACGACCTATTCATGATGCCCACGGGGATTTCCACATTGTCGGCCAACATCTCAGGCCCATTGAAATAATAACCTGCATAACCTTGCATCGGGAAAAGGTTGAACAGTTTGGAAGGTCGGTTCTTGAAGAGCCTGCCATTCAAGTATAGCTCCACATTATATACAATGGAGGAATCGGCCAACGTCTGGAAATAAGGGCACACACACACCGCTGCCGAATCATCGAGGAGCGGGATGTTGTTTGCATCGCGTTTTGGGAGCAAAAGCACCGAGTCGATAGCCGTAGCATTGTTGCCCATTTTGACATCAGCGTACATGCGAATAGGCCGTGAATACAAGATGTTCTCCTCTACATTGATCTCCAAATGATACCAACGGTTCTTCCGGAACAAGACCGAGTCGGTCAGGTAATGTCCAGGCTTATCCTCCCGCTCGTGGTACCAAACCGTGTCTTCGCCCGCTGCAACATACACCTGTGCGTGAGAAATCATTTCCGGATCGTCCGTACTGTACATTTCCGAAGAATAGCTAAGGGTTACTTCATGCCGTTTGTATTCGTCGGTCAGTGTACCTTCCACAACAGGGACGCGTTTACCTTGAGGCAAATCCATCCTGATTTCCTCAGTGCACGAAGCCGTCAGCAGTGCGAGGCCCGTCAAAAAAACGATATGCAGACTCCTTCTTTTCATCCTATTTCCTAAATACCGTTTCGCCTTTGACCACCGATGCCGTAAAGAACCACCCCACGCCTTCGCCCTCCGGCTGGATATTCGTACTCACATTGGCAGGTGCACCCAACATAGGATTGCTTCCAGAAGAGGCCATCAGGCTATATACAAAATACAAATAATCGGCGGAAATGCTACACAGCTCAGCGTGGAGGGTATCGCCGTCATGCAACTGCGACCTGCGGAAATAGGCAATCGGGATTTCCTTGTTGGCCGCTTGCATCTCCGGGCCGTTGATATAATAACCCGCATAGCCTCCAACCGGGATCACCATACGTTGTGTGAGTGTATCCGACAGCACCGAATCGTTGATGGCGATGATAGGCATATAAATGATACTGGGGTCTGGCAGGCTCATAAAATAAGGATAGAGCCACTCTATGGTATCGAACAGGAACATGGTAGGGACAGAGTCGTTACCCCCATTGAAATGCTTGACCACAAGGCTATCGATACTTTCCACGTTATTGGGCATCATGCTTTCCGCAAAGAGTTGTTGCTTGGTGCCATCGGGTTCAGGGATCTCAACGCAAAGACGGTATAATGTATTTTTCTTTCCGGCGATAAGCTCCGTGAAATAATGGCCTGCTTGCGTCTCATCCTCATAATAGTAGATGGTATCCACGCCATCTGTGACGTAAACCGTGGCGCCGCTCACCATCTTGACCTCGTCCTGGTTGTAGAACTCGGCTGTATAACTCAAGATGGCTTCATGATGCTTCAGCTCATCGGTAAACGAGGCTTCCACACCCACCATGGGATCGCCGTCCTCCACGTCAATGACAATGTCCTCGGTGCATGACACGAGACCAACAAAAGCCAACAGGACCAACACTTTATGCATCTTCTTCATATCGGTCAGTATTTGAAGTTATACGAAATAGAAGGGACTGCCGAGAACAAGTACATGTTCTTGGTGACGATGCTGCCGTTCTCGCCTTGGTCGAAGGTGATGGCCCAAGTGTTATGGCGGGCATAGGCATTATAGACCGAGACATTGAGCTCGTGTTGCCAACGGCGTTGGGGATCGAGCTTGCCTAGCTTGCAGGTGAACGACAAATCGAGACGATGGTAGTCGGGGTAACGACTCTCGTTGCGTTTGCCATTGTAAACGGCATAAGTGACGCCATTGAGGGTATACTGGCCATAGGGGAAGGTCACTGGCTGTCCCGTATTATAGATCCAATTGGCGGCCAAGGTGATGCGCGGGTTGACATCATAGCTACCTACGATGACAATGTTGTGTGGACGGTCGTATGGCGAGCGGTACTCTCTGCCGTGGCTGATTTCCGGAATGGTGCGGAACGTGCGCGAATAGGTGTAAGAAATCCATCCCGTGAATTTGCCCACATTCTTCCTAACGAGAAACTCTGCGCCATAGGAGCGTCCTTTGCCCACACGCAACTCCCCATCGATCAGCAAATAACCGTATGTAATGGCGTTATCCTTAAAGTCGATGACGTTCTTCATGTCCTTATAATAGACCTCGACAGAGGTCTCGATGGCATCATCGTCGAAGTTCCGGAAATAGCCCAAGGCAAACTGGTCGCATTTTTGTGGCTTCACGTTAGGGCTGGTTGGAAACCACACATCGAAAGGCAGACCTCCCGTGGCCGAGGACGCCACTTGGGCATATTGCACCGTGCGAGAATACGAGGCCTTGACGGACGAATGCTCGTCGAGTTGGTACATGGCGGCAACGCGAGGTTCGGGATTGACGACGGTATTGAACACCTCTCCCCTGCCATAATGCAAGGTGTCGATGACCGAATGGATGATATCGTCAAACACGAACAAGTCTTCTTCTCCAAGGTTCTGGAAACATGAGAGCCGCACGCCTGTGCGGAACGTAAGGCGAGGCGTAGGGGTAAAGTCATGGGTGAAATACAGTGCGTGCTCCAGGCCTTTGCGGGCCACAGCCTTCGACTGGTCGACTTGCAGATACTGTGACAAGGCCCCACCCCTATCGTTGATTTCGCCCTGGAGATAGGATTGTATACCCGTGGAAAGGCCGAACTTTGAGTTATGGCGCTCGTTCCAGTGCATGGCGAGATCATAATTGAGGCTGACGGCATCGGTTCCCGCCTTGATAGCAAAATCATAAGGACTGTAGTTGATGTCGATGCTATAGCGATACCTCGACCCAATCAACGAAAGATTGGAAGTGAAACGCTCGGAGAAGATGTGACTCCAGCGCAAGGTGGCGCTGCTGTTGCCATAGCCCAGACCAATCATCTCCTGCATCGAGAACTGGTCGTGACCGTTATAGAGCGAAAGGAAAAGACGGTCGTTTTTGCCAAGCGACTGCGACACTTTGGCATTCACGTCATAGAAGTTGATTTTCGACTTGTTGAGGTCCTCGCCAAGAAAAGGCAAGACCAAACCGGCATAGGTCCTTCGTCCAGCCAACAGCACCGACGTCCGATGGTCGAAGAGCGGGCTTTCGAGCATTACATGGCTCGTTACCAAGCCCACGCCGCCTTCCAAACTCAATCGCTTGGGCATCTCGTCTTTTACCGACACGTCGAGCACCGACGACAGTCGACCTCCGAAATTGGCTGGAATATCGCCCTTGTATAACGTGGCATCTTTCACGACGTCGTTGTTGAACACGGAGAAAAAGCCCAAAAAATGAGAGGCGTTGTAAATCGGGGCGCCGTCCAAGAGAATAAGGTTATGGTCGGTGGCGCCGCCACGCACGCTGAAGCCCGACGACCCTTCAGAGGCCGATTGCACACCAGGCAGCAGCGTGATCGACTTGATGACATCCACCTCGCCCATCAGCGCCGGGATTTTCTTGATGGTAATCATGTCCAAGGTCTGCACGCTCATCGCCATGGCGGTCACGTTTCGGTCCTTGCGCTCGCTGGTGACCTGTACTTCCGAGAGCTTCTCCAACTCAGGCTGCAACTTGATGTTGATCGTCTGCGGCTTTGCGGTGACGGTCACCTTTTTGTTCACCGTCGTGTATCCAATATAGGAAATACGTAGCATGTGTTCACCCAAAGGGAGGCTGAGTGTATAGCGTCCCCGCTCATCGGTGGTCGTCCCTTGCTGCAGTTTTTCCTCATAAATCGACACGCCTATAAGCGTTTCACCAGTACTTCCATCGCGAACCGTCCCCGACAGATTTCCATTGCTTTGGGCAAACAAACTGATTGTCAAGCCAAAAAGGCTTAAAACGAATAAAAAAAGTCTTCTTTGCATCTTTTTTGGAAAATTTGTGCAAAAATACAAAACATTGCGGTACACAACTATAGGATATCCTTTAACTCCAACAAACTTTTCACCACATAGGTGCTTTCTTCCAACGTATCCGCTCCCGTCCGGTTGAAAAAAACCTGGTCGATATGGGCCGCTCGCGCCCCCTCAATATCGACAGCCATTTCATCGCCAACCATCAAGCTCTCCGAGGCCTCAGCCTTTGCTTTTTGCAAGGCAAACTGGAATATCTCAGGGTTGGGCTTTTTAACGCCAACCTCTTCCGAAACCGTCAGTGTCTCGAAATAAGGCTCCATCCCCGAACCGCTCAACTTGGTGTGCTGCACCTCTTGAAAACCATTGGTTATCAGATGCAAATGATACTTCGGCTTCAGATAATCCAAAAGTTCCATCGTTCCAGGAACAAGGCGGACGATACGAGGCGACCAATAGACATAATCCTCGCTCAGACGGTCAGCCAAGGCTATATCATGGATACCATAATGCGCTAAAGGCAGCACAAATCGGGTACGATTCAGATCGTCTTTCGTAATCTTATTCTCGCGGTACAATTCCCAGAGGCGTTCATTCAGAGGATGATACACCTCATGAAACTCATGGGCGTCGGGAATGCCCAGGCTTTGCAAGTCATACTTCTCGAAAAGCCGCTCAAAAGCGACCTCGGCAGCGGCATCGAAGTCCCACAAGGTGCGGTCGAGATCGAAAAAGACATGTTTATAATGCTTCATCTCACTAACATTTGGCGTTGCCATTCGAACAAAGCCACGGCAGCGGCATGGCTCACATTAAGCGAGCGTGTCGGCCCTGGCACGGGAATGAAGACCACCTGGTCGCATTGGGCGAGCAAGGCATCACTAAGGCCGTGACGCTCGCTGCCCACGATGAAGGCCACGTCTTGGGGAAGTGGCGTATCATAGAGGCACGTGGCATTGTCGGCCGTCTCGATGGCCACGATGGTCTTGCCTGGGGGAACGATTTTGTGCAAGTCGGTCTCCTCGCTGAAATACCATCGGATATTGTCGCGGCTGGAAGCAGCGGCACGCCGCACCTTGCCCAGCCTATGTTCGTCTTCATTGCCCAAAAAGCAGATCTCAGAGGCTCCAATATTGTCGGCCAACCGAATCATGGCCCCGATATTGTCGGGCGTCATCAAATGGTCGGCAATGAGCATGGGATGAGGCACGCGGTCATACAAACGTTCAGGCCTTGTTTCGGAAAACAAATCGTTGGATTTCAAGTAAGTCATGGGCAAACAAGGAATTTCTTTACGACAATCTCGCTGTCAGTAGTGATTTGCAAGAAATAAACGCCTTCTGGCAGATGGCCGCACCACAACCGGGTATGCTCGTCACCTTGACCCTGTGCGACTTGTTGTCCGGCAGCATTCAACACAATATAGCTGAATGGCTGATCCATCGCGACCCGAAGCCAATCTTTGACGGGATTGGGGAAGAGGTCAATCCGTTGGGAAGGGTCATCGACGCCAAGGGTGGTAATCTCAACCTGCCTGAAGGCGGGCAAAGAGCACTCATGTTGGGCGTTGATGGCGCTAACACTATAAACGAAAGTCCCCAAGGTATTGATGTATTGCGTGAACGAAGTCTCAGGCTGGGTGGCAACGACATTGCCGTCGAGGCGCACGACGTAGCTTTGGGCATCGGCGATGCCTTCCCAACCCAGCACAACCTCATTTTGGTTGACTTGGGCTTGCAACGCGAGTTCAGGCAAAAAGGTGATGACGGAAGCCGACGGGAACTGCACATCATCAACCCAACAGCAGTCGTCGCCATAGCTGCCACTTCCGTTTTTCATATAAAGCCACCTGAACTTGTGAGTGCCAGCAGTCACAGGGAAGGCTTCGTAGCTCCAGTCGACCTCGCCCGACCACTCGCCCATGGCGATGTTATCAATATAAAAAGTGAGTTTGTCTTTGTTGGCCTCACAACACACCTTCTTGAAGAAGCTGATTTGCCCGTCTTCGCTGACCTCCATCTCCACCTGTAGGGTTGAGACATTGGCATCACCGATGGCACCTGAACGTGCACTGTAATTGCCCGTATGCGCTGTCTCGGCATCGATAGACCAATAAGCGCCGCCAAGGGTTTGCCATGCGAAAGCCGAAAGATCGCCGGTCTCAAACGTTTCCTTCACGGAACCAACACTGAGGAGTTCGACACCTTGAATGGAGTATTGAAGCGCCTCCATGAGATAAAACACCTCCATGCTGGAGTTGTTGCCTAACTGAGCTGAAGTTGCAAAAGGCACCGTTAGCGTAGCGACACCTCCTGCGGGGATGTCACCCATGGAATAATTGGTTTGTCCGAAAGTCAAATCGGTGGTGCTGCTGTAAAGCTGCATCCGCGCATTATGGGCTGCCGACGAGCCGACGTTTCTGACACCGACAAGAAGCTGTCCGTCTTCGCCAGGATTGACCGTGCTTATAGGGCGGAACTCCGCCAAGGCAAAAGCAGGGGCATGGAGCGTCATGCGGAACTGGCTAGTCCAAGTATTGCTACCATCGGTACAAGTCAAGCTGAGATTGGCAACAGTCCCGTCAACAATGTCGTCGCTGACGGCAACACGAAAGCCATTAGTGATGTTGTATGTGCTCATGGCTGCAAGACTGGGAATGACGGCTGAGTTGCCGACGACTTCTATGCTGGGTGTATCGCTACTTAATGTGACCTGCACATTGGAAGCCGCTTCGTTGCCAATGTTTTTAATGGTCACCATAACGTCCACCGTCTCACCATAGTCGGCTTGACCATTGTCGTCGCTGACGGCAAAGCCCCCATAGGTAAGATAGGCGCCATTAGCAGGGATGATGTCGATGGTGCGCACCTCAGTGACCTTGTTGAAACTGGTCACGACAAGGGTCGCTGTGCCCACCGTTGATGGGCTATCAAAAGTGAGGATGCCTTCTCCGTTGACAATCGGGGTGGAGCAAAGCACCTGTCCATTGGCCGTAAGCGTAGCCATGGCAAAATCCGCATCGGCAGTAAGACGCAGTTCCGTCTGTCCCAAGAAAATGGCTTCGGGCTGACAGACCACATTGAGTTCGGAAGGATTGGCCGTACGCAACATGAGACTCGGGTCGCCAAAAAGGATCCAAGTATTATGAGTTGCCCCCTGGTCGCTGGGATGCATATCGAGGATTTTCATGTTGCCATTAAGCGATGCGCCTCCGAGGGTATGATGGTATTGGTCGGCATTACGCCACTCGCACAAGATGTCGACCATTTCGTCCTGCCCCGTCATTGGCGGTTGCCAAGGTTGCGAGGTCCAGCTGAACATGCCTCCGATGGCGCCTGTCGGCACGCCGGTCGTGTTGTTGACAGCACGCATCCATGCCTCAGCGAAGCAAGGCTGGCTGTAGTTGAATTGCCCGTTGAGGCAGGCTGTCGACCACACCACTGGCCATTTGTAGTCGTTGGTCAGCGCATTGACGTGGCTGTTGTTGAACGTACCCACATACCAACTGGTTTGCGAGCCATGATTGCAGTAGTTGCAAATGCTGGCACCGGCATTGAAATTCTCGCGCAGCATGACAGCATTGGTACCCACGCCCACCCCTTGGTAATGCTGCGAGACCTCGCTGTAGGTATAATGCATCAACGTGTCACGGATGTATTCGATATGCTGGTAATCGGACTCACCGCCATTATGTCCGCTGCCCGCACCTTCGCTCGATCCGATGCCCACGCCTTTGTCGAGCCATTGGGCGTCGGCAGTGATATCACGCTCGTAATAAACCGTTTTGAAGACCTGATGCTCGACATCGGCGACAGTCTCCGCCGAGAAACGCCCCACCAAGACCTCAGGATAATAATCGTTGCCCTCGAGTTGACCGAACCAGATGTCGGAGGCACCGCCATTCATCAATTTGGGCGTAAGGTCGGCATAATCACCCACGAGAAGCACGTAGCAGAGATTCTCGTCAGGATTGTTGTAATGACTGAGAATAAACGACTTGACCAAGTCAGGCGTGTTGCCGATGTCAGCCAAGTTGGCAAGAAGGGTCGGACGTCCCGAGGCATTTTTCCACTCGACAAAAGGCTGCATCGCATCGAGATAGTCAGGTGGACAAATCACCAACAACTCGCCTTCGTCGGGAATGAAAGTGTATTTGGCACCACGATCTTGGAAGTTAAGGAAACGGTGACGATACATCTCTTCTGTCTCGGCCGCCATTCGCATCGTGCCCGACTTCCGATTCAACAATGGGTTACTGCCATAGCCACTCCCCTTCTTCATCGTCAAGGTCAAGTCAGTAAAGACGCGCAATGTACGGGTAACCGCATTGTAGGCAAAAGGATAGACGAGGATGTTTTGTCCGCGGAAATCGCGCAAGATGTAGGGTTTGTCCAACTGTGCCTGTGCATCTGGGAAGAAACGGTCGCATGCATAAGTCGCCCCAAAAGCGTAGGGTACCGTGGAAGGATCCACCTCGCGGCTCAGATTTCCTTTTGATGGCGCGATTTCGACGCCCTCGTAATCATGATATCGGGCCTCAGTGACTTCTACAACCATCTCTGCCACATCGTCGATGAGCATCGGGACGGCAAACAGCGGCAGGTCGGGGGCTCCGGATTCAAGCATCGAAGCCATTTTAGGGACCGTAATGACGTATTGTTGGCCTTTTGGCGTGTCCACCTTCTCCTTGAAATAACCCGACAAATGGAAGGCGACCCTACTCTCGTCATCCCCTGAAGAGAGCAAACTCGTCATGGGCGCAACGGGAATCGAGCTGGTTATCGGGACCCATTCTTGTGCAAATATATTGTTAGTCAACAAAATAGCAACTATCAACAGCAATTGTGTAAATGTTCGCATAGCATCCTTGTTTTAGTGTTCTTGCAATTCGCTGCAAAGATAAACCAAAATCGCAAAACCCGCGTTGACGGAGCGTGTTTTTCTCCATCAAGCGGGCCTCGCGAAAAAAATCAAATAGTCTGTAAAAGATATGCTATAGCTTAGTCAACATTGTCGTGAAGGAAGGAGTTCTCCGTGCTGATGCCGTTTTTCGAGGTTGCGTAGTGCGACATGTCGGAATCGTCGGCATGGTTGATGTCCACGTTACGGCGCAGGTAGGCCGGTTTGCTCTCCAGCTCTTCCAGTCCGCGAGCCGTCCTGAAATTCATGCTCAACGCACGCAAGCGTTGTTTCTTCAGCTGTTCCTTCGGGTCGGTCTCTTTGGCTTTTTTAGCTTCGAGCACAGCGATTTCCTGCTCGGCTCTTGCTGCCGTCTCTTCTTTCGTGATGATCCGTGAGGTAATCTCAAAGCCTTCATCGTCGCTTCCACTCAAGCGGAACGGGTTGTCGAAGACACGGACGGTGGGGCGCTCTTCTTCATAATGCGTGGGGTGCGAAGGTTCGGGGGTAGGTGCCTCTGGTGCAGGACCTGAAACGGGTTCAAAGAGAGGATCGTCCTCTTCCGCTGGAGCTGAGTCGTCTGCAGCTTCCGTCGTCGTCTCATCCTTCGGCTCTTCAACCGTAAAGAGCGAATGAACGGTTTTCTCCTCATGCTTCTCCACGACGGGTTCAATGGGTTCATGGCTGTCTTCAACGACTGGAGCCGCCACGATAGGCATCGCGGGAGCCTCAGCAACCGTGCTTTGCGGATGTTCTTCGCCTTTCACCTGGCCATTCAGGTCGTAAACCTTTTTGGGTTGGACTGGAGCGGCAGGCGTTTGTTTCTCGACAAGGGTAGCGCTGTAAGGCTTGGCGTCGTGGTTGAATCCAGTGGCGATGAGCGTAACGCTGATGGCTTCGCCCAGGCTCTCGTCGGTGCCGTTACCCCAAATGACATCAGAGTTGTTGCCACAGGCGTTTTGGGCGATTTCGAGGATTTCGTCGACTTCGTCCAACGACACCTCGTTGCTACCCGAAGTGATATAAAGCAGGATGTTCTTAGCGCCTTCGATGTTCGAGTCGTTGAGCAATGGCGAGTGAATGGCGTCTTTGATGGCTTTCTCAGCGCGGCCTTCGCCTTCGGCGGTACCTGAACCCATGATGGCCTTGCCACTGTCCTTCATGACGGTCTTGACATCCTCGAAGTCGACATTGACATAGCCAGGAACCGTGATGATTTCGGCGATGCCGCGTGCAGCCGTGGCCAACACGTCGTCGGCCTTCTTGAAGGCTTCTGAGAGTTTCATGTTGCCATATTGGTCGCGCAGCTTGTCGGTGCTGATGAGGATGAGGGTGTCGACACATTTCTTGAGTTCCTCGATACCGTTGAGGGCCTGCAACTTACGGCGACGTCCCTCACGTTCCATCGGCATAGTGACGATGCCAACGGTGAGGATCCCCTTGTCCTTGGCCAGCTTAGCCACCACGGGGGCCGCACCGGTGCCAGTGCCGCCACCCATACCGGCAGTGACAAACAGCATCTTGGTGTCGTCGTCGAAGAGGGCTTCAATCTCGTCACGGCTCATCTCTGCAGCTTCACGGCCGATGTTGGGGTCGTTGCCTGCACCAAGTTCACGTTTGCCAAGGTGCACCGTGGTTTTCACGTTGCTCTTCAGCAAAGCCTGATGGTCGGTGTTGCAAAGGATGAAGTCGACGCCTTGTATCCCCTCCTCCATCATGTGGTTGACGGCATTGCCGCCACCGCCACCCACGCCGATCACCTTGATGTAATTGGGTTTGCTCACATCGACGGGCTTGAACAACTCGTCCTGGTTGTTTTCATTGAGAATGTAATTGTCAGCCATGGTATTGTGTCTTTTGGTTATTCAATATTGTCAGGGGTAAAGAACTCGGTAAAGGAGGTGACGATTTTCTTCAAGTCGATGCCTTTCTTCTTTTTCCTTCTGCTTTCGTTTACGTCGATTTCGGATTCGCTCGTCTCTTGCTCGTCCTCAACAATCTCGACAGGCTCTTTCGTGTAGCCCGCCCTTTGTCGTTCGGCCTCCTGCGATGCCTGAAGGAACTCGTCGTGTTCCATCCTGGCAATGGTCTCGATGACGATGCCGATACCGGTGGAGAACATGGGGCTTGAGAGCTCTTTCATCTTGGTCGCGTTGAGGTGTTCGTTGGGATAGCCGATGCGCACTTCCAGACCCGTCTTGAACTCGGCCAGCTGTTGGATATGGTTCATCATGGCGCCGCCACCCGTCAGGACGACACCGGCAATGAGGTTATTTTCCGACTTGGCTTTCTGGATCTCGTAGTTGACCAGCTCGAAGATTTCCTCCAAGCGGGCTTGGATGATATGGGCCAAGTTCTTGAACGAAATCTCCTTGGGTTCCCTGCCACGGATGCCGGGGATCGACACCACCTCGTCGTCGCGATTCTCGCTGGCGAGGGCGGAGCCGAATTTCACCTTCACCTCTTCGGCGTAATGCTTGATGATGGAGCATCCGGTGCAGATGTCGTCGGTGATGATGTTGCCACCAAAAGGAATCACGGCGGTGTGTTGTATCTTCTTGTCCTTGAAGATGGCGATATCGGTGGTGCCGCCACCAATGTCAACGAGGACGACGCCAGCGTCTTTCTCCTCATCGTCGAGCACGGCCTGAGCCGAGGCGATGGGCTCAAGGATCATGTAATCCATCTCCAAGCCAGCGCTTTGGATGCACTTGATGATGTTTTTGGCAGCAGAGGTCTGGCCGATGATGACATGGAAATTGGCCTCTATCTTGCTTCCCAGCATACCAACGGGATTGGTGGCCAACTCACCGTCGACATAGGTGTCCTGACGGATGACGTCGATGATTTCCTCGCCAGGCGTCATGTTGATCTTGAACGTGTCGTTACGCAAGCGTTCAAGCTCTGCTTCCGATATTTCGGTTTCGTGGTTGTCGCGCATCAACACCCCACGATGTTGCAGGCTCTTGATGTGCTGTCCGGCGATGCCCACGCTGACGCGGTTGATTTCGACGCCCGACTGGTCTGACGCCTGCTTGACCGCTGTCTTGATGGCTTCAACGGTGTCGAAGATGTTGGTGACCACACCTCTTCTGACGCCCGTGGATATGGTCTTGCCGTAACCCAGGATTTCGATTTTCCCGTTTCCGGCTTTACGGCCCACAATGCAGGCCACCTTGGTTGTGCCGATATCTAAACCGACGATGATTTTTCCTTCGCTCATAGCTTTATCGTTTTGTACAGACTATTTGATTTTTATAATTTAGGTTGATGCTCTTCATGTTCTTGATTTCAGGGCTGTTGACCTTACGCTTCATGAAAACCTCGAGACGGGCCAACTTGTCGGCTGCGAGTGTGGTATCGCCCACGACAACCCGCATGTCGAGACCCTTGACGCTGAGTTCGAAGCCATTCTTGCCATTGCAATACAGTTGCCCAACGCTATTGCTCGCGAAACGGTTCTTCCCGATGGCCTTGCACCAGTGCAAGGCGTTGAGGAGGTTACGGTCTCTATCGAGCGTGTCGCTAAGTGTATAACCGAGTGTATCCTTCACCGTGAAATTACCACTGGCAATGAGCACATAAGGCGTGTAGGTATCGCTCGGAGGAAGCACATAACCGCTTTCGGTGACATACACAGAGCGGCCGTCATTGCTAAACACCCTGAGCATAGGCACATATTCCTTGTAGCGGACATTCAAGTTGCCTTTGAGGTCGATGTAGGACGCATTGCTCTCAACCCACGGATTGTTGTCGAGGTGGCGTTGCAACCTGACCATGTTGACGGTTCCGACCTTGGCTTTCGCACATTCATTCGCAATTTCATCGTGCAAAACGCTACGGCGGACAAAGCCACTGTCGCTCTCAGCCATTATGCGGACTTCCTGCAAAGGCTTGTCGAGATAGCTCTCTCTGGCGAAGATGAACAGGACCACCAAGGCAGCGGCGGTGACGACCCACAATACTATGCTCAATATCTTCTTTACCATGTCTTTATCAGTTTTTCCAAGGGTTCAACAAAACGGTCGATGTCGCCAGCACCCATGGTGATGAGCAGCTCGGGCCTCTCGCGGTCAATCAAGTTGACCAAGTCTTCTTTCGGGCAAACGCACTTGTCGGACATTTGCACCTTCTCAAGCAATGCCGACGAAGTGATGCCTTCGATGGGCAACTCGCGAGCAGGATAGATGTCAAGTAGGACAAGCGTATCGGCCAAAGCAAGCACCGATGCAAAACCATCCATGAAGTCGCGGGTGCGACTGAACAGATGGGGTTGAAACACCAACGTAATACGTTTGCCTGGGTAAGAAGCCCTGACAGCGGTCAGGCAAGAGCGGATCTCCTCAGGATGATGTGCGTAATCGTCGATGTAGCAATATCTTTCGTTGTTGACGCGAATATCGAAGCGACGTTTGACCCCACGGAAGGTCGCCAAAGCGTTGGCTATCGTCCCTCCGTCGAGGCCAACCTGACGTGATGCAGCGAAGGCTGCGGTGGCATTCAACACGTTGTGGTTGCCAGCCATCGGCAGGCACACGTTGGTTTCAGTGCCCTCGGCATGGATGATGAAATCGGTGGTGCCGCGCTCCGCCTTCACAATTTCAGCGCGATAGTCGCAGCCATCGCCAAACCCGAAGCGAAGGATATCTCTTGCCTCAATGTCGAGGCCTTCCTTGACAATAACACAGCGTTCGGTGAGCTGGGCAAAATCGTTGAAACCTTGCACCAAGTGCTGCTTGTCGCCATAGATGTCGAGGTGGTCGGCATCGATGGAGTTGACGATGCTGACATTGGGATGGAGACGCAGGAAGGAATGGTCGTATTCGTCGGCTTCGGCCACCAAAATACTGTCGAGGCCCTTGCCCAACACGAGGTTGCTGTCGAAGTTGTTGGCGATGCCGCCGATGAAGGCCGTGGTGTTAGTGCCGCTGCTGTGCAAGATATGGGCGACCATGGCGGTTGTCGTGGTCTTGCCATGTGTGCCGGCCACCGCGATGGTGAAATGCTGGCGCGAGATGTTGCCCAACGCCTCCGAGCGTTTCATGATAGGAATCTGGCGTTGGCGCAGTGCCTCAAACTCCATGAGGCTACTGGGCACAGCAGGGGTATAGACGGCAAAGTCGATGAGGGCAGGCAATAAGTTGGGGTTATCTTCATAATGGATTGCCATGCCCTCATGTTCAAGCTGTCGCGTCAGCGGAGAGGG
>Ga0247608_10004948_pt1 | contig 14648 bp, 10 predicted proteins | sample 176DNAGHGlowgp2_FD_193490 | JGI IMG/M metagenome (GOLD analysis project Ga0247608, IMG submission 193490) | Sheep rumen microbial communities from Palmerston North, Manawatu-Wanganui, New Zealand - 1766 DNA GHGlow gp2 | ecosystem: Host-associated > Mammals > Digestive system > Stomach > Rumen ...
GATTAGGCTTCACTGCCGCGATGGCTTTTGATGCCACGACCTGATACCAAGTATTGTACATGCTTGATATTGCAGATGATGTCATGCAACTATTGAGACGCCTGAATAAATCATTGTCCTTGTGGGCCAATACGCCAAGAAGAAAATAGTTCATGTCGATTGTTAATGTTGGGAGTTCTTTCGAAATTTCATTCTTAATGAAATTCATGAGTGATGTGAGCTCCTCCGACATCGGCATGCTCTCGATTTTGTCTATTGTATCGTTCATTCGCTGATTATTAAAATTTCTTGTCAATGCAAATATACATAAAACTATCTTAAAAACCAAAAAACTCGCTATTGATACTTGGGGCCATGATAATTATTTTATTGAAAAACAATTTTTATGATTCTTAAAAAAGTATACGACAAAAAAACCAAAACCCAAAAGGCGTGGTTTGATTCCACGATGATTTTCTATACGGAAATGGTGGAATATGAAGATGAAAACAAGGGCGACCTCTTTGTCACATTCAAAAATGGGACGACTTATAAGTACACCGGCGTTTCATTTGAGGATTATCTTGTATTCATAGGCGGCGGTACAGATGCCTCTCAGGGCAAAACGCTCAATAAAGTCATCAAATCCAAATACGAATACGAGAAAATCGGTAACGCTGATATGGATAAAATTCGCGAGGATATGAATAGGGCTGAAGAAACCGTAACCGACAAGTTAAACACCTATTTTATCTCCGGACATAGGAATATCACTGACACTGAGTTCGAATTCAATTATGAACCAGCAATCAATTTCGCGTTGCACGAAAACCCCGATGCAAAATTTGTTATTGGAGACTGTGATGGAGCCGACATAATGGCACAAAACTACTTAATGGATACTATTATGATTGAACCCGATAGAGTTACGGTTTATCACATGCTTGACGCGCCGAGAAATGTGAACAGCAAGATAACGAAGACCGTCGGTGGTTTTACCACAGATGAAGAACGCGATGCAGCAATGACCGCCGCATCAACAAAGGATATTGCGTTCGTTAGGGAAATGAAAATATCGGGTACTGCTAAAAATTTACTCAGGCGCAGGCTGCTCCAAACTTTGTAGTTTTTGTACTATTTATAAAGTAGTAAATTAAGTTCAAAAAACGCACATTATGAATAACAATATGAAAAACTATGACTTTATCGAAGGTGTTGATTTCGATGGATTGATGCCGGAGATAATCGATTCTGTTGGCGCCGTCGGCGCAAGTGGTTTGTCCGTTCCTTTTTACGCACAGTATATGGGCTCAGATTCAATGGCGGTTGTAGACCTTGAAAAATTTTATGGCGACAGCCCGTCACCCGTTGACCCCGACGCTCCAGTAGAAAGACCCGATGAGACCGAAAACACCCCCGAACAGGAAGAGGTTGCACAGGATATCCTTGACGGAGTAACATCCGAATCTGGCGGGACCAAGGCATACAGTGCTGTTGTGGATTCTATTAACAATATCACGCTTCCGGCAGACGCAACTCGCAGTGCATCAATCAGTGGAGATGTACAAAACGGTGCAACAATCACTAACGATTTCAGTGGAACAGGAAAATACATGACCGTAGTCGGAACACAGGAAGAACCTGTTGATGTTTCCCTCATCGAATCAAACGGTGGCGTTGTTTACCTAAGGGGCGAATACAACGATGTTTACCTTGAAGGTGGCAATATGAAGGTTTCAAGTTCCATATACCCCAATGTGCACGGAACAGTATCAGTAGCAGATTCCGATAAACCGGTCGACCTTTCACTTAATTTCGTCGGAGAGGACTGCGGAGTTCGCTATCTTGGAGAAAGTGACCTTTCAATCGCAGACGGAAATACGGCTGTTACAGCAAGTCCGACCATCTACGCCCCTAATGCAACAGTATCTATGTCGGGCAAGTACGATGATGTGACTGTAACCTGCAGCGATAACACCCTTATTCTAAAGAGCGGCTTCCATGCAAGAAAACTTACGGTATTGAAGGGTAATATGTTTGTTAACGGCGTAGATATCGCTGACTTCGCAGACGAACTTGACCTCCATGATGGGTGTGAAATAGAATACGCTGTTTTCCATGTTTCACAAAGCGATAATGCAAAATTAATGGCCTCATCACTTGCTAACGGAAAGATTATCCTCGATACTGATATCGAACTTGCAAAGGGCCGCGCACTTAGCATCCTCGCAAGCGGAAAGGAAGTTATTGACCTTAATGGTCATACATGGAAATGTGGCGACACAAGGGCTTCTTCTTCTAACTTGGGCTCATTCTATCTAAGGAATACTGCAGAAGTTAGCATCATGGATTCAGTCGGCGGCGGCGTATTTGAAAACAACCACGGGGAGTACCTTATTTGGGCTAACGGAAACGGTGTTGAAGTCAATGTCCTATCAGGTGAATACAGGGGTTACACTCATACCCTCTATGCATATCTCGGAACTATCAATGTTTACGGCGGAACATTCAAACTTTTGAACGCTGATACCGCAGAACGCGATAGTAACGGTAACTTAAAGTTCCTTCTCAATTGCTATGACGCCAACTACAGTGCAGGTACGGCAAAGATTAATGTCTATGGTGGTAAATTCTACGAATTTAATCCCGCAGAGACATACGGCGAGCCCGGTGGCCCCGTAAGTTATGTTGCTGACGGTTACAAGGTTGTAGAAACAATCGAGGACGGAAAGAAAGTTTATGAAGTAATTCCAGAATAAAACAAAAAACTAATAGCTATTATGTCAGGAGAAACAAAAAATCATGAAATGATGAATTATGATTTCATCGAAGGCACTGGGTTTGAAGGACTCATGCCAAAGGTAATTGAAAAAGTTGGCGGTATCGGTTGGAGCGATGAGTACACGGCTCTCTTCCCGGACTGCGTTGCTGCAAGTGGCAAGGGTGCAACATTCCGTGGCCACGACGCACTTGAGGTAGTTGATATCAAGGCTGCTTTTAGCGGCACTTCATTCCCTTATGCAACAGGCGAGGAAATCGTTATGTCTAAGGACGAGAGCGATTTCGCTTACTTAGCAAAGAAGGGTGCCCTTCAGGCATCTGAGAGCGAAGGCGGTAACGAAGGTGGCGAAGATACACCACAGGAACCGTAATTAATTTCAATACCATAAACAACGATAAAGAGCCGCTTGTGTGGCTCTTTTTGTTTTTAAAACTATTTATCTACGATGAAAACCGTTTACATAAAAGAGGAACAGAAAAAAATGATTGAAAACGCCATTACTGAAAAGGATGGCGTCAGAAAAACGCTGCTGAACGAAGAAAATAGTACCGACAGAAAAAAGGTCGAGAAAATCATTTCTGAATTCTGCTATGGCGGCATTGTTCCATATCTGTTACGCCCTGTAACCGAATGCGAACCTGTGCGCAATCAAGTCGGTCACACGGGAACATATCAAAAAGTGGCTGCCAATGAACACGGCTTCAATAGATTAATAGACTATCTCAGGATAAACCTATACGAACAATTCGGTATGACGAGGGACAACGGCCCCGCTAAATACAGGATTGGAATTGCGCGCGTCGCGTGTGAAGACCTCGGATTTTATAGTTTTGGCCAAAACATACAGGGCGGAAAACTTATTAAGTTCGGAAGATTAATGAAACTTTTTGCCTACAAGCCCGAATTGATGTTTGATGACGGAGTGGGTCCCGATAAGAACTTGAATGGTATGACCTACGATGAACTTATGGACAAATATGGACCGAAGATGGATGCATATGTTGGCCGTCAAAAATCAGAACTCGACAGGGATGCAGCCAATGGCTTAAGGCACGGCGCATTGCGTGATGAGTCTCCAAGAGAGATAAATACCCCTCCCGAAGTATATCGTTGCGGAGATTACAAAATTTATCATATCAACGACACCATTAACAATTATTCGCTTATTCCGAATTATTCAAGTAGAATTTTCTTGGACCGTCTCGGAGAATACGCCGATTGGTGTATTTGCGGTGACATGGGCCCATTTGAATATGCGCAGTACATGGGGAATGGCGGAAACCTTTACATCATGCTAAAAGATGGCTTCAAAAACATTCCGAAGATGCAAGGAGAAAATTGTCCGCTCGACGAATACGGACTCTCAATGATTGCCGTCATTGTTGGCACGGATGGCCTCCCAGATAATGTAACCACAAGGTGGAATCACGATTTTGGCGGTGAAAACCATAGTTCCTTGTGGGAAGCAATTCAGATTCAAAAACTTACAGGCGTTAAATATTCATCAGTCTTCAAGCCGAGAAGTCAGGAAGAACTAAGACAGATGTATCTTGCTGAAGATACCAAAAAGCCATCTGCAATGGACCAAGTGCACAATAAAGTCAATGCAGGTGTTATGGATGCTGTTACCTGTGGCGGAATGATGGAAGAAGGACAAGGTAATCTTGAAACATGGTACCGCGGATACAATTCCAAATATGGCTCCGAAAGAACCCATCTACTTTGGCTTACTGATGACATTTCTTATGCAAGGGCATACGGAAATAGGATTGAAGAAGTTCTTATCGACATGGATAAATTAAATGCCGCGTCGATATACGAAATGGACGACATTTGCGGGTATGAAATTGACTATTACGAAGGAATAGACGAAGAAGATGCTAAAAAGGCCATGAAAGAAGGGGTCGGCGGATATGAATTTGAGGTGTCGGAAAACGAAGGATACTATTGCCTATGCCTATGGGATAAATCATCTATCGTTTCCAGAAGAGAATTGTCAAAAGAAGAATTTGAGAATGTGGACGCTATCGAAGGATACGACAATCCCGCATATGACGCTGAATTGAACGAGATGTTCTGCAAGGGACTCCTCAGCGAAAATTCTAACGACCGTAAGGTAAACAAATACATATCTGAAAAATTTGGCCTCACTAATTTCCAAGACATCAGGAATAAGGTCATGGAAATTTATGAGAAAATCCCTTATTCAAGAATAGGTGGCGGTCGATACATGCTTGGCGTGTTGAGGCTTCTTTTTGAAGAAAATTTGCCGAGGGAAGAATACGGTGTTCTTAACAAAATATTATATAAAATAGGCAATAGCAATTATTACGAAAGGCAGTGGGTAAATGATAACAACCTCGGTGGATGGAGTTTCGAACAACTTAAGGAGAGATATTTCGTTCCTGATTTTGAAGGAGATAAGTTCTCGACGGCGGAAAAGATTGTAAAACTTCCGAATGGATATACTGTAACAAGAATAGACACCTATGATGAAATGAATGCAAGGTGTGATGGCGAATGGTGTATTTCCTACGATGAAAGCATGTGGAATGACCTCACCAATGGTGAAACCGTATACCTTGTTGAAAACGAAGAACTCATCAATAAGTTCGACGAAGCAATGGAAGACCCGAACTATTCGAACAAATTCGATGATATAGTATACGCTGCGGGGGAAGAAGACGATATGAATGAGATGGGCTTCTTGAACAGTGACCTTTCATGGACAAACAAGCCCGGCTCGTGGAAGTTCCCTTATGATTATTATGGCCTTAGTAGATTTGTCGTCCTTGTTGGTGAAAAGGGGTGGCTTACAGTGTATTCAAGGTATAACATGCCAAACGAATTTGATGGAGACTACCTAACAAAGGAACAATTGGAAAAACTTCTTGGAATTAATTTCAATGATGTTTTCAAATATGTGCCTATGGATAATAGTTATGGACACTATGATAACTATGGAAGATGGAGGGTTGACGCCGCACCTGCTGTTACAGAAGGAGCCGAACCCGAAGCAGACGAATATAAGATTGGCGGAGAGGGCGGAAATAATGAATATTTCCACGCAATTAACGAATCTAAGATTGGCAACTTCGACTTCAAGAAATATTTCAAACCAATCGCCGAGTTCATGAGAGAAGACGGACTTAATGTTTATCCATATCCAAAAATCAAACTTAATTGGGAACCCCAAGACGGACTCTTCATAAAGACCGGATATTACGAGCCCGAAACAAAGACGATTGTCATCTTCTGTGATGACCGTCATCCTAAAGATATTCTCCGCACATTCTGCCATGAGATGATTCATCATTCACAGAACCTTGATGGAGTTGACCTCAATTTTAGTTCGGAAGATGATGTTAAGGATAATGAGCGTCTCGAAGAGATTGAGTCTGAAGCATACCTTAAAGGAAATGTTTATTTCAGGAAGTGGACCGAATATGCGAAGAAAGACTCCAAGGATGTACTTCAGGAAGGAAGAAAAAAGGTTGTTAAAAACGACAAAGGTGAAGTCGTTCCCGAGAAGTGCGACAAGTGTGGCGGGGATGTGGTATGTCAGATACACGGAGAACCTGTTTACATATGCAAAGAATGTGGAAAATATTTCGGAACAAGACCTTTTAACCTTAAGGAAAATAAGAAGAAAAAAGAAATATTCATCACTGAAGCACAATATAGACACCTGCTTTCAGAAAACGAAGGTACGAACATGAAGCGTGCTCGCAAGTATCTCGAAGCGAAAGGATACTCGCCCGAAGAACGGCAGGAAATACTTGACTCACTTCGTACCGACATCCCTAACAGCCGTCTACAGCAATGCAAGTTTCTTCTTGGCGTGACAAGATTGTATATGGAAGGGCAGCTTAGGGACGGGCATTCGATGTCTGAATTAAACAAAGCGTTAAAATATATTGCTTCCGATGCTCATGCCAACGAATATGATTATAACCTGAACGGGGAAAACCTTGATACATTGGTGCAAAGGTTTAGCAGTGTTGCAAAAGCAGATTTGGAACAATCCAAAGTGGCATCTAACGCAAGACAACTTACAGTAAACAACGATTATACAATCGTTCCGATTGACAACCCAGAAGAGGCCGCCAAATACGGAAAGTATACATCATGGTGCGTGACGCATTATTCTAACATGTACAATACATATACTGCAAACGGAATAGGACGTTTTTATTTCTGCCTCAGACGCGGATTTGAAAATGAACCGAAAATTGAAGGCAGGGGATGCCCGTTAGACAGCTATGGACTAAGCATGATAGCCGTCAGTGTTACAATAGAAGGCGAGGTTAACACAATAACTTGCCGTTGGAATCATAGTAATGGCGGTAACGACAATATAATGACAATTGAACAATTGGAGAATTTGCTTGGCCGTAACTTCTACCATACATTTAAGCCGTATACTCGTGAAGAACTTCATGCAAAAGGCGCTATACTTTTCGACGAGGTGCAGGGATTGTTAGACTCAGGAAAGAATCCAAAAGAAATATTTGATGATTATGCAGGCAAATTCCATGATGGATTTGCATGGGTGGAACTAAATGATAAATTTAATTTTATTAATACCCAAGGTAAGTTACTTTCAAATCAATGGTTTGATGATGTAGGCAATTTTTATAAGGGATTCGCAAGACTAGCGTTAAATGGCAAAAGGAATTTCATTAACACTGAAGGTAAATTGCTTTCAAATCAATGGTTTGATAGTGCAAGAGACTTCCAAGCAGGAATTGCACGGGTGGAGTTAGATAACAAATATAATTTAATTAACACTGAAGGTAAATTTATTTCAAATCAATGGTTTGACGGGGCAGATTATTTCTGCGGGGGATTTGCGGTAGTAGTATTAAATGGCAAAAGGAATTTCATTAACACTGAAGGTAAATTGCTTTCAAATCAATGGTTTGATTGGGCTGAAGTGTTCTATAATGGACTTGCACAGGTGCAATTAAATAAAAAATGGAATTTCATTAACACTGAAGGCAAATTTATTTCAAATCAATGGTTTGATTGGGCCGACGAGTTTTGCGAAGGATTTGCAATGGTGAAGTTAAACGATAAATGGTATAAGATTGATACTGAGGGAGATTTATATGATATCCACGAAAGGTTTCTTGCGAATACATCTGCACTAAATGAGAGTTTTAATGTAACCAAAGCATTGCGAAACCTCAAAAAGAGACGCGACCCCGCAAATATCGAAAATTGGGATACGATTAATGAGGATACAGGCCCGGAGGATATCGACCTTTCATCATTTGACATTAAGACCGCTCTTAACCCTAAATTTTGGAAAGACGAGCACCTTGACTCAAGAATAAGAATCCGTCTCCTTGACATTGCTGATGATTTCATTGAGTTCCTTGGTGTTAATTGGGTGAAACCGGAAGATGTTATAATTACCGGCTCGCTCGCCAATTACAATTGGAACAAGAAATATTCTGACATAGACCTCCACATATTGATGGACTTCTCTAAGGTTGATAAGAGAACAGATTTTGTAAAGGATTACTTTGACTCGAAGAAAAACCTATGGAACGAAAGCCATAAGGGCCTTTCAATCTGTGGGTTCCCAGTGGAGTTATATGTGCAGGATTCAAACGAAAAGCATTCCTCAACAGGCGTCTATTCGTTGAATAAAAACGAGTGGATTACAGAGCCTAACAGGGCTTCTCTGAAAAACAGCAAGATAAACAAAGCGCTGATTAAAAATAAAGTATCGGAGTTTATGGACAAAATAGACAAAATTGATGATATTTATAAAAGCGCAGACAACGATAGTTACAAAGCAAGGAAAGCATCTGAAATGGCCGAAAAACTATGGGTCGAAATCAAAGCTCAGAGGAAAGAGGGGCTTTCTGACGCCAAGAACGAAATAACTAACGGAAACATTATATATAAGACATTGAGGAGAACTGGCTATTTGGATAAGATTTTCTCGCTAAGGGACAAATCTTATGATAAAGTCAATTCTTTGGACGAATCACAAGACTAAATAACAAATGTTTAGCCCTTAAAACAATTTTTTAGTTGTTTTATGATATTTATATGAAAAATAACGAAATAATTTCGAAATAAAATAGAAACAATATGCCAAGTTTTGAAGATACTCTCGCAAGAATGAAGGGCCTTTATACCTATGGTAACGAGGTCAATGAGAGCAATAATTTAAAAACTCACACCCTCGAACATCGTGCTGTAGCAGCCGATGGTATCACTTATGGTATTATCAGGGAGAACAGCAAGTATTATATCAAATCCGCACCTAAGGGCAAGGAAACTATCGCCGAGGCATATAACTACCTTGGTGGTTTCTGCAACAAGAGCGACTATGAATACTCAAGTTATGCAAAAGCCCTAAAACAGTTTGAATTGAAACTTGCTTCAATCAACGAAGCCGTTGATTCAAATGTTAATATTGAATCCCTTAACCCCTTCCGCGCAAACGAGGTTCTTGCCGAGGCTACTCAGTCAATGAAGAACGAAATTGCTCGTCAGCGTCAGATTATGTACAACGCCGCTATGCTCATGAACGAGTCAATCGAAATCGGGGCAGCAAGAAAGGACGATGTTGTTAAATTTGACGGAAAGCAGCCGGAAGCAGAAACAGGAAAACGCGGAGACGAGGGTAACAAAGAAACCAAGGCTCAGCCTGATTATAAGGGTTCAAAGACCAATGGTGTTAAGAAGGCAGTCGCTCCATTCGAGAACAAGCCAAGCGCTACCAAAGACCAACTCAAGGAAGGTGAGGACATCGGAGATGCACCTCTTCATCCTAATACAGAAAACTGGGGAACCGAGGGAATCGGCAAAGGCCGTGACCCTAAACAGGTATGTAGGGAAATGGACGGACAGCAGACCGTTAACGAAGAGGAAGACGATTGGGCTTCAAAGGGTCTCCCTTCAACACCCGGTGTTGGAGAAGCAGACACTGACCACAACAATGACCCGTTTAATAACACCATCAACGAAGGTGACGAACCTGAAGACGAACCTCAGGATACACCTGAAGGCGAGGACTTCGGTGAGGAAGGTGAAGACCTTTCTAACGATACTGATTTTGATGCCGGTATCGACGACGATTTCAGCACTGAAGGCGGCGAGGGCGAAGATGAATTCGACCTTGGGGCCGACGGTAACGATGAACTCGGCAGCGAAGAGGAATTTGACCTTGGCACTGATGGCAGCGAAGATGACCTTAGTGGCGAAGATGACCTCGGCAGCGAAGAGCCCGAATCAGATAACAATGACCTTCAGGCACAAATTGACGAACTTCAAGCAAAACTCGACGAACTTCGCGCTCAACTTAACGGCGAAGACGAGCCATTGACCAACGATGACGAAACCGAAGAAGACTTCCCTGATGGCGAAGACTTTGAAGATGTTCCTACTGACTACGATGGCGGCGAAGAAAACGGTGACGAACTCGGCGGGGAAGACGAACTCGGTGATGACGAGAAACTCGGTGGGGAAGACGAACTCGGTGATGACGAGGAGCTCGACGGTTCATTCGAAGGCGAAGAAGATACCGATACCCTCGGTGACGATGATAACCTTGACGAGTGCGGCGACTTCCCGGTTGAGGAAGGCATTGGTAAGGATGCTCTTAAGGGTGGATTCAAGGTAGGAAGAGAGGCTGTTAAAAACGGCGAAAAATTCCCTTCAAAGGAAGTAAGAAACAAATTCTACAAAGAAGGCGACAATGCAAATCCCGATAACTACGAGAGTGCAAGAAACTCCTACAACAATTATAACACTGAAGACAATGCAATGGACGCTGTTTCCGCACAGCCTGGCGTTTTCGGTAACCTAAATCGTCGTGCAACCGCTGCAGCCGTACACGCAGGTATGGGTGTTGAAAAGGCAAAGCAGGGTATTGATAAATTTGCACACAATACGCTTGGCCTTCCAAGAAAACCACAGCCTAAGGCTCCGAATGAACTTGAAGAATCAAAGAGGGCTTTCATGAACAAAATCGTTGAGTCTGTAGTTAAGGATATTATTTCAGAAGACGAACTTCATGTTTTCGGAAAGCATCCTGGATACAGGAAAAAGCCAATGGAACTCCCTACAACAGGCGAGGATAAAAACCAGTGGGGTGAAGACTGGAACGACGAGAGCGTTCACAATGAAGAGCCATTCGGCTCAAAGATAGGTAATGGTGACCCGTTCAATCAGTTGGTTGACGCTATCACCAAGAATGTTATTGCTCAAATGAAGAATAACATTCCTATCGAGGGTTCAGATAAAAAAAAAGAATAACTGAAAACATTGAGGACGAGAAAAAAGTCCTTAAGATAAAAAAGCACGAAGCACCATCTATGGGAGGGGCTGATGCTCCTGCACCCGTGGGCGGTGCTTCTGATGTTCCTCCTCAGGGCGGGCAGCCGTCCGCCGATGGCGGCGTTTCTCCGATAGGTGATGATATTCCCGTAAACGGCCCCGCACAAGGCGGTAGCCCCGATGGAATGGCCGACGGTAACGGACAACTTGACCCAAATATGGACGCGATGGGCGGAGAGGCCCCAATGGACGATAGCGAACCGATGGACGGTGGCGGAGATGACAGCACAATGTCAATCATCAATAGTTTAAACGACAAACATAAAGAAACCGTCAGGGCTTATGCTCAAAGCCTTCGCGACGAAGAGGAAGAAAACGGGGGCGCAGGAGACGAACCCTCAATGGACGGCGGAGATATGGGAGATGGCGACATGGGTGGACAGGACCCCAATGCCGAACCGATGATGGAATCATATATCTTCACAAAAGGGCAGTTAAAAAAGATTCACGAAAGTTTAGCCATTACCGAACCTGAAAAGGACACCAATAAGATTGAAAAGAAGCGCGGAAAGGCACTATCCAATAAATCACCTTTTAAATCACCAAAATTCGATTAAGTATGAAGACTTTAATCATTAACAGAAAACAAATGCAGTGCTTGGAAGAGGAAAACAATGTGAATGTCAGTGTTAAGACCAACGCCAATACAATACCGGCCGCAATTAATGCTGTTACACAGGCAAAGCCTCAGATAAACAATGCAAGTAAGATTGGGGACCCTATTTTACACATAAGTAACCCTGCAAGTATGGGAGGTTCGAATGATAATCAGATTACACAGCATGTTGAAGTCGGAGCCGATGAAACACCCGAACAGGCAATGGCAGCACAGCTGAACCCAAGTGCCACAAACGGCGGGGATATCGAAGTGTCTGGCGAGGGTCTTTCTGAAACTCGTGGATACACGAAGCGCCAAATCGAAGAGGCTCGGCTTCGAAAGATGAGAGCCGAAGGCGTGGTGATGACCAAAAAACAACTTAGAGAGTCCTTCAAATAATGAAAACGGCCTGTAAGGGCCGTTTTTTATTTATTACAAACTATTTATAGTTTGCATGAAGAAAAAAAGCATATTGAACGAATCGGTCCTTTTGGATAAGTTGCCGGAAGATATTGTACAAGATATTGTACAAAACAGGACATCGCTCGGCAATAATCCCGCAATTCCCGATATTTTTGACACCCCATATCTATTAAAGGCGTGCCAACATCGCTTCAATGCCATCAAAGACAGACTAAAGGAATTTGGAACTATAGACGCTGACGGAAATACAGTTGAAGAAGTTCTTTCATCTTTGCTTTTGAAATGCAGAAAACTCGAAGAACCAATCAGGAATGAACTTGAACGCATTTGTTTCAATTATGTTATTGACATTCTCGGCGTGCCCGAAGATTCCGTGAAATTAACGATGGAACTCACTGATTATATTGACATCAGCGGCGACGCTATTATACTTGACCCGATTGATGGTGACGATGAATTTGACGATATCGAGCAAGCAAGGTCTATCCGTTCCGAAATAATGAAAAGAAGGATGCTCGATGCCATTTGCTTTGGCATAGGCATAGAAGAGGCAGAAAATATTGACAACGAAGTTCTCGAACAGATTAACGAACTCAATCCCGAACTTCCGGAGATATACAGTCAAATTATGGCCCTCAACGATTATGTTTTGTTTACTAAAAGCGACCTTGAAATGACCGACGAAGACAGTATGCAACTCGGAACAGTGGAGGTCGGACTCGCAAATGAAGATGAAAAAGCCACCATCCATTCACAGGGTGTCGCTTTCCCGATATTGTTATGCGAAACTATTCGTGGATTCTTTGAACTTTTTATTTCACACGGTCTCCCCTCAGATTTGGAACTTGCAAAAACCGTACTTGGAAAATCCGATTTCTTAAAAGCCGAACCTTGGGATATGAGACTCGGGCCGCACATGTGGTCAATGATGGGGCGTGCATTAAATGACACATTATTTGATGAACTACCCTATTTATTTAAAAAGGTGTCTTCACTTGATACCGATAAATTTAATTTCCTTATGAAGGAATTGCTCGCGGGAACAAAGAAAGGGAAAAAGATAATGGCCCATCTTTGCCGAAAAGCAAAAGACGATAAGGAATATGAGCGCTTCGTCGATAAAATGGATAAGATGAACGCCAATAAGGGAATAATAACAGACGATTATATCCACCCGGACGAATTATAATATGGATAGGCAGAATTTGGTTGAAATTAAAAAGGGGCAAACGGGTACCGGATTGCTTATTGAATGTGATGGCTTCATTTCACCCGAAGTGGGACAGAACAAAAAACTATTTGAAGACATCAATTCGGCAAATCAAGGCGATGATTTTCATTGCCCATATCCGTTTATTGTGGACGCCGTTTTCCAAAAATACGGAATTGAAAATGCTAATGGCAGAATTTACCCCGAAGAGGTACTAAAGAGAGAGGTACAGAAATACCTTGAAAAGATTAAAGAAAGACGAGCCCTCGGTGAATTGAACCACCCTTCAGAATCAGTAATCGACTTGTCAAGGGTTAGTATTAACATCGTTGAATTCCATTGGGAAGGACATACACTTGTCGGTAAACTTGAAATTATAACAAGTCCGGGATTTAGAAAATATGGTATAATCTCGTGTCAGGGCGACCAAACGGCAAATCTCCTGCTTCAGGGATATAAAATTGGTGTTTCATCAAGGGGACTTGGAACCGTCACAAATAAAATGGGTGTGCTGTATGTGGCTGACGATTATGAAATTGTATGTTGGGATGTGGTTAGCGACCCGAGTACACCAGGTGCTTGGATAGGCACCCACGGCGGTGAAGAACTAAGGCAATATGTCGAATCAAAAGAGGACAAAAAGCCGCTTCTTGACGAACGTTTTGCCGAAGCAGATAAAATTTTATCAGAATTTTAAGAAGAACTTTAAGTGAAAAAGCATAAAATGCTTGTTTTTAATGGCATTTCATAACTTTTTCAAAAAATATATCTATTTATTTTAAAAATAACGACAATTAATTGCTGATTATAAAATGAGCGCAAATAAGAAAAGCGTAGCTGCTCAGGCTCTTTTAGAGATGGATTCAATTGTTTCCGCACTAAAAGAAGAGAGCAAGAAAACACTTGGTAGTATGCTTAACGAGGCCGTCAAAGACGCTCTCCGTGAGGGTGTTGAAGAAGACGACGAGGAAAAGGACTACGAAGTGGTTGATGATGAAAAGGACGCTGAAGACGGAGATAGCGATTCTAACAACGAATCTGCAGATGATGTCGACGAACAGGGCGACGAAAATGTAGATGCTATTCCTCAGGACGGCGCACAAGGTGCAGCAGCCTCACAGGACGCAGCACCCGCAGGTGCCGAAATGGGCGCACAGGAAGCACCCGCAGCAGGAGCAGAAGAATCTCCTGCAGAAGGTGAAGGCGAAGAAGATGGTTGGGATGACTTTTCTCAGTATGAAGTAGGCGATGATACATATGACCTCACGGGCGAGAAAGATTACGACAATGTATAA
>Ga0247608_10004949_pt1 | contig 14647 bp, 13 predicted proteins | sample 176DNAGHGlowgp2_FD_193490 | JGI IMG/M metagenome (GOLD analysis project Ga0247608, IMG submission 193490) | Sheep rumen microbial communities from Palmerston North, Manawatu-Wanganui, New Zealand - 1766 DNA GHGlow gp2 | ecosystem: Host-associated > Mammals > Digestive system > Stomach > Rumen ...
GCAGGTATGTCCATTAATAGTTATATTAAAGAAGCACTTGAAGAAAAGGCAGAGACGGCAATGGCACTATAAATGAAAGGATGAGTATTCGCCATTCAATCCTTCAGCCGCTCCCCGTTCCTCCCCCTAAACAGGGGGACCGAGGGGGTCTCCCTAACCTTAGACCATTCCCCGTCCATTCCTCCCCCTAAACAGGGGGACTGAGGGGGGTCTTCTTTCCCTAAATCACAAGGCTTGTGATGACTTTTTCCTTGGAGGCAAAGAATGAATTTATTATCTTTGTCGTGTCATTTATAAATTAAAGTCATGAAAAAAGTTATCACATCATTCGTTTTTATGCTATTGGCAACAACTGCCAATGCACAGTATTTTGGAGTCGGTTCATCTACCAGTTCTACCGACCCATGGGGAACTACCACCACGGTCCACAAAGATGCCTATGGCAATCGTACAGGCACTTCCACGTCAAGTACAGACCCATGGGGTACTACCACAACCACCCATAAAGATGCCTATGGAAATAGGATAGGGACTTCCACAAGCAGTACTGATTCATGGGGAAATACCACGACGACCCATAAAGATGCCTATGGTAATCGTACAGGCACATCTACCAGTAGTCAGGACTCATGGGGTAACACCAATACCACCTATAAGGACAGTTATGGCAACCGTACAGGCACTTCCACAAGCAGTACAGACTCATGGGGAAACACCACAACAACCTATCGAGACTCCTATGGTAACCGTACAGGCACTTCTACGAGCAACACAGACTCATGGGGCAATCGTAATACCCAGCAGCGTAGCAACGATCCCAATTCAAGTATCTGGATCTGGTAAACACTAATAGCATGATGAAAAAACTCTGTATTGTAATGGCATTTCTGATAGGGAATGCCATTACTAATACATTAAGTTCCCTCACTTATTTGTTGGCGGAGATTAAGTAGAGCTTTCTACATGAAATTTTTAAAAATTAATTGGTAAAATAATATCAACATTTCAATATTTTTTGTATCTTTGCAGTATCCAAGAACTAAAAAAATAATTCATATCAAAATCAGTTTAATTACTGACATTAATTAATGCAAGAAGGAATTAAAGCTAATGAAGGAAACTGTGAATACATCTAGTTATCAGAAAAAAGAAAAATCTTCTTTTGTAAAAAAGGAAGATAATCTTGGACAAATAAAACTGTCTTATATGACAGGGGCTTCTATGGATATAGTTGATGATATACCAAAAGGATATGAAGACCCAAGATGGATAGAGAAGAGTAATTCTATAAAAGGACGTGATAATTATACCTGCCAACTTTGTCATGCTTTTAATCCGATGCAAGGAGGACTCGTTTACATCCAACGAGGGGATTATGAAACCTATCATCATTATGAGGCAGCTAGTAGAAGTTACATAATACATGTTAAAGACTACGACTTTACAGTCAATTTTGATTTCTATCCAGGCTTTCACTTAGCAATGCCAAGACTTAACGTCCATCATAAAATATATTACAGGAATCGAGACATATGGGATTATCAAGATGATTGCTTAATTACATTATGTGAGGACTGCCATCATTACGTTCATTCGTTGAATGACATAGGCATTCCTGTGGTAGAGGAAAAATCTACCGGGCAATCTGTTCTTATAGGAAAGACTCAGCCAAAACAATATCAACCAAGATTAGATCATACTGATTTAAGTACATTTCCTCCGTTTGCTTTGGTTAAAGAAGATAGATGGGGAGTTGAACTGAGAGAACAAGATAAAAAAGGTTTTGAGCGTGCTATGGCTGAGAATAAAAAATGGTATAACTATCATGAAACATTCGATAACCACGTCGCCCGTATAAGTTATTTTAAGTCTTATGATCCACGTAGGAACAAGCATACCCCTGAAGAAATAAAGAAAGTGGCAGATTTCATTATTCTCGATTTTATTGAACATATTTTAGGGTTTAGTAAGAAAAAATAGTGATAGTTTTGTGGAGGGTTTAATTGCTGAGAAATAGATTTAACTAGTGATATGAAGAATTTATACTGATTACATTTTTTGTGCTGTTGGGTTTTGCTGGCTTTACACAGATAATAGATAATCCTCCTGTGTTTGATAGATATGACTAAGATGCATTTCATAGTGATAAGGTCAAGATAACTAAAGATGCATCATTTGTTTTCTGCTCATTAATTACACAGAAACAGTCAACCGACCAGAGAATATGCAAACCCTTAACCCTAAATCACAAGCCTTGTGATTTTAATATTTTTCAAATTTTCTGTCATTTACTTGCAACTTTGCAAAATAATCTCTATCTTTGCCAATGTTCTTCCAAATGCTGAAAGCCCTTAGGTAATCAGATAAAGGTGGGACACATGCATACAAAGGCGTTTTCTGAACGCTTTGGGTTTGACGTGTTGGAATCTCGAAAATTCAAACTATCTGTCAAAAACAAAGCAACGGGAACGCCCCTTGGGGGGGTGTAATTATTGTACCCATCATGTGGTGGGATATGATATATACATCGGCGTGGGGCTTTCAGCGTTGCTCGGTCAGACAGATAGGGCGATGCGAGAGCCTCAACACGTGGAACGGGCACAGAACTGGCTCCACGCTTTTTGTGTGTATGCTAATGAACCTAAAATAAAAACATCTGCTATTGGGGCTAAGCGGAATATTATTTCATTAACAATGGCTAAGAATGATAAACAATGGAGTTCGGCAACACCAGGTCTATTAATTATTTTGTTAGACCAATCAGGTTCAATGATGGAAAACTATGAAAATACAGGTACTACTCGTACAAAGTATGCAACTCTAGCAGTAAACAAAGTTATAGACAATATCATTCAGAAGAATTTCGATGGGGATGCACCCAAGAATCGTTGTTTTATTTCGGTGATAGGTTATAATCATAATGTTAGGGAGCTGTGCTCTGGCTGGCTAAAAGACTTGGATGCTTCACCTTTACGTTATGAAACGCTAAAGAAAAAGCAGCCAGATGGGGTCGGAGGACTTGTTGAGGTTGAGGTTAAACAGCCTGTTTGGGTGGATCCAATTGATAAGGATGGGGCAACAAATATGTTAGGCGCATTCCAATTGGCAAAGGAACTTGCTGAAAAATGGATGTCGGATAATGTGGACGGTCCAGCCCCAGTTATCATCAATATTTCTGATGGAGTTCCCTATTATGAAGGTAAAGATCCGAGAGAGTGTATGACAGAAACTGTGTCATTGGCTAATGAGATTAAAAATCTGTCTAATAATGATGGTAACGTTCTCATTTTTAATGCTCAAATAGATGACGCAGGTGGTCAAGTTGTATTCCCATCTAACAGAAATGAGATTTCTCAAGAAGCTGCTCAATTCTTATTTGATATAACAAGCGAAGTTCCTGATTCTTACAAAGCTGCTGCTGCAAAGAATGAATTACCCACAAAAGATGGCTGTCGTGGCTGCATTTTTGGAGCCGATAGTGTTCAACTTATCCAACTTATTGATTTTGGCTCGTCAAAAGGCCAGGGGGATAAAGGCTTAGTATAATGCCATACGAGTATATAGCCTCAACTGGGAATCCGAGATTACTGATTCTCCTGACTGATGAGTCAGAAGAATCAGTTAAGATAGTAAATAATATTATAGATATAATTATTCAGAAGAATTTCGATGGTGTTGCACCTAAAAATCGTTGCTTTATTTCGGTGATAGGCTATAATCGTAATGTTAAGGATTTATGTTCTGGTTGGCTTAAAGAATTGGATGCTTCACCATTACGCTATGAAACTCTAAAGAAAAAGCTGCCGGATGGGGCAGGCGGTCTTGTTGAGGTTGAGGTTAAGCAACCTATATGGGTAAATTGCTCCAGAGAGTTAATTGGTGCTTTGTCGTATGTTAATGCAATAGAATTAGTTACACAGATAGCAAAGGAATGGGTTAAACAATATAGCATGGCACCGATTATTGTTGATTGCTCAATAAATAATTACTCAAGAATGGCATTAGACGAAATAGAACAAATTAAGAGGGTTAATACTGAAGAAGGAAATACTTTATTTTGGGGTTGCTATTCTATGGCAGAAAATACGAAAAGTTGTGTTTTTAGCGATATCCCTGATGAGTGGAAAATTCTTCTAAGAAAGATGGGAGAATATGATACAAACAAATGTCATGGTGTTTTGGACAAAAGTAGTATCTATTGTTTACTTTGTATTATATTTGATTGCGCTGAAGAACTAGGAGTAAGTGATAATAATTAAAAAATGAAAATTAGAGCATATATAACACATAAAGTGAAAGAGGGATTTGTCGATTGCCAAGATCGGTATTCTATTAATCCGAAAACAAAATCAATTGCGGTATCAGACGGAATGAGCCAAAGTTGGCAGCAAAAAATATGGGCTCAACTTCTCGTTTCTACTTATACGAATAATAAGGACTGGATACCAACTAGTGATTCTGTAAAACCTCTTTGCTCACAATGGCGTGAAGAAGTGGTTAACCTAATTCAGCAATTAAAAGAAACTGGAGCACCTGAAAATATTATTTACAGAAACGAGCGTAATCTGGCAGAAGGAAAATCTGCAGGAGCAACATTTGTTGGCATTCGTTTTAATGGAAATGAATGGAGTGGCTATGTGCTGGGTGATTCATGTCTTATAGAATGGGATGGTAAAGATCTGACAATTTATACTTCACAGCAAGTAGAAGCATTTGATAGTCATCCTGATTATTTTGATAGTAACGAGTTAAATCAAGGTAAAGGAACGCCAAAAGATATTTCAGGAACTTTAGAAAAAGGAGGCTATTTGTTATTAGTTTCTGATCCGTTCTCTGATTTCTTGTTTGAGCACAACAAACAAGGTGATGTTGCTGCGTACATGCAAAAGCTATTGGAACTCTCCTCTCATGAAGAATTCGAAACATTAGTTGATGAATGGAGAAAAGCAGGGATGCATAACGATGACACAACGCTTGTAATAATAGAACCAGATGATTCTGATGAGTTTTTGATAGAGATAGATAAATATGACGATATAAACAAATTAATTGATGAAGAGAAGAAACTGATTGAAGAGAATAAGAAAGAGGATGTTGTAGAGCAGATATCTACATCAGTCCCTAATGAGTTAACAGAAGGTGAGACTGTAGAAATTGCTGAAAAAGATGAAAAACAAAAAACAATCTCTGCTGAGAAGAAAGAAGCACCTGTTGATGAAGATGTTTTCAGAGCTGATTTTTTAACTGAATATAAAAATGCATTAAAGAAAAAACATCCTAACATTGGTGAATTTAAATTCAAATGGACTCAAAAAGCTATAATAGATGCTATAAGTGTCATATTTAAAAAATATTCCATCTCCATCAAATAGTAACTATGCCATTACCAAGTATTCCTGAATATAGCACCTGTATCAAAACGCCAGCATTGATACAACCATCAGTACTAAAAGATGGGCATCCTATAGAAAAAGGTGTTCGTATTATAAAATACTCTGGTGGTTTCTGTGTGGTTTTTCCTTATCAGACACCAACAAAGAAATATGCTGTACGCTGCTGGCATGCAGAAGTTTCAGATGCCAAACGTAGGACTCAGTTAATTGCAGAAGCTCTTAAAAAATCGAATCTTCCCTATTTTGTAGGTTTTGATTTTTATGAGGATGGCATTATGACACCTTTAGGTATGCAGCCAGTAGTTGTCATGGATTGGGTAGAAGCGAAGTCCTTAAAGAAATTCCTAGCAGAACATATTAAAGAATCAAATGTCATCAACGAAATTGCAGAAAACTTTAAGAAGATGGTGGCAGATTTGCATGCCAATCATTTCTCACATGGCGATTTACAGCATGGTAATATCATGGTAAAAGATGACCATTCTTTAGTGTTGGTTGACTATGATTCTATGTATGTTCCAGCTTTACAGGGAATGCCAGATGAAATCAAGGGACTAGTTGGCTATCAACATGAAGGCAGATGGAAAAACAAAGACGTATCAGAGAAGGCAGACTACTTTTCTGAACTTATTATATACATCAGCCTAAAAGCATTGGCAAAGATGCCTTCATTGTGGAATGATTTAAATATGGAGGATACTGAGACCATGATTTTCTCTGGAGAAGACATTCAGTCACGAGGTACTTCGAATATCTTCAAAGTTTTGAAAACTGATTCAGAATTAGCACCATTAGTTGATATACTTTGCGAATTTATGGCAAAGTCTACTATTGATGAATTAGAACCATTAGAAAATGCAGTTGTATCAAAATGTGACAGTATTTCAGCAAAATGGAAAAAAGGCAATGGCTATAATCCCGCGCAGAACAAAGGCTCAGTTGTTGACCCCAAAATAATCTCAGGCAAATGGGCTAGTGGTAGTGGATATGTCAAACCAAATAGTGAAGAAAAACGTAAAAAAATTGCATCTGCAATTACAGAAAAATTCAAAAAGCCCGAATAAATGCCTACAATACCAAGCATAAGAACATCTGTTGAGAATAAGAGTGTACTTATTCTTGATGAACATGCGAAGAATGGTACTTTCAGAAGAGATGCCAGAGGAAGACTTATCGCATATGCTGGAGGCTTTTCTGTGGTATTTCCTTATGAAGCTTCGGATGGAACAAAGTGGGCTTTCCGTTGTTGGCACTCTGACATCAATAATACTCAGAGGAGGTATGAACTTATTTCTGAAGCCATCCAAAAAGCTCATTTGTCTTTCCTTTGTGATTTTGACTACATAGAAAAAGGTATCAATGTCGAAGGAATAATTTATCCAACGACAAGAATGCGTTGGATTGAAGGTATTACCATCAAAGAGTATATATGCAAGTACAGGCAATCAAAAGATAAGTTGATATCATTAGCAGAGAACTTTCTTGCGATGACCCAAGCATTGCATGAGCAATCTCTTGCTCATGGCGATTTACAACATGGTAATATATTGGTAACTAATGACCACCAACTCTATCTCGTTGATTATGATTCCTTCTATTGTCCAAAATTGAAAGGTGAAGAGGACACTGTTACAGGCCTTCCTGATTATCAACATCCTGCACGAAAGAGTAATAAATCTGTATCAGAAAAATTGGATTACTTTTCAGAGTTGATCATCTATTTAAGCATTCTGTCAATAGCTGAAGCCCCGTCCTTAGTGGAGAAGTACAAAGTTGAGGATGCAGACAGATTGCTTTTTGCGAAGGAAGATTTTGATGATATAACGAAATCTCAGATTTATAAAGACATCCAATCTTTAGGAAAACAATTCCAAGAGTTGTTAGATGTACTGGAAGAATACCTCAAGTGTAAAAGTATAGATGAATTACTACCATTTGACACCTTCTTATTAGAGAAGTTGGTTCAATTCTCATCGTCGGTGACAAAGGCCATTCGTGACAAGCAAACAGTAGTCGTCAATTGGCTTGTTCCATTTGAGGCTTATGTTACATTATCAGAAAAAGAATCTGGCAAAAAATGGGATGTTGATACCAAAGGACATAAGTCTATGACGCTTGCAGAAGATGCAACTTTTGAACTAGAAGTGAAAATAAACGATGGGAAGACTTTCAAGAAGGGAATTGCCATAAGAGTCTTTGATGAATGTGAGATAAACTTCTCTGCTGATAAATATTATGTTTTCCCCACAATCCCTGTTGTATTGTCGTGGAACGTTACGAATGCGAAGAAAGTATGGTTGGATTCTGATGAAGTTGAGCCTATTGGCTCTAAAGTGATAGCCCCCCAAAAGGCAGTATCGGTCGTATTGTCAGCTGAGGATGAGTTTGGAGTAAAAGAAAAGCGAATAGACATAGGTATGCTACCAATACCACAGGTAAAGTCTATATTAGTACCAACTCCCAATATTGTTAGCAATATGATTGTAACTATCAAACAGCCAAGATATAATGTTGATGTGAAGTTTCCAAAGATTGATATTGACTGGATTAAAACAGAAGTTCCAAGAATAAAATCTTTAACAGAGTTGGGACTCAATAAGGCTTTGGAACTCTCACCACCAACACCCAAATTCAATCTAATGAGTTCGATAAAAAGAGTATTTAATCATATCATAAAGAAATAACAATGGAAGAAAAGAAATCAATAATAGAAACTGAAATTGTTGAAAGAAGTAATTGGTATAATGAATTCTTGTGGTGGTGTGCTGGAGCTAACAAGAAAGTTTTGCGCCAATGTCCAACCGAATATGCTAAGTATACTGGGATGGGTGGAACGATTTTTTCTACTGCATGCATGGCTGCTTTATCTGGTGGTTATGCTATATCATATGTTTTTAACGACACATTAGTGTCAGTTCTTTTTGGATTGTTTTGGGGGTTTATCATCATTTTCAATCTTGATAGATTGATAGTTAATACGATGTATTCTGATGGCGAGGTAACTATTAGTTGGAAGGAATTCAAATCAGGTCTTCCACGTATTTTATTAGCTATTTTTTTAGGTGTGGTGATTTCTACGCCACTTGAGATGAAGATATTTGAAGACAGAATAAACTCTCAGTTGGTTAAAGATAATATCGAAAGAACAAATGAAACAAGAAAGATTGCACAAGAGGGAAATGGCACATTAATAGAAAGAAGAAATAAGTTGGAATTGGAACTTAAAGATATTACCGATCGGTTGGCTAAAGCAGAAAGAGACTTGAAAGAGGAAGAAGAAGGGACTTCTCTTAGTGGAAAAACTGGAAAAGGCCCAATATATGAAGCCAAGAAAAATCTGAGAGATGCAATAAATAAGGAAAAGGAAGATTGGGTAGCTGCGCATGAAATAGAACTTGCAGACTTACGAGACCAGATAATTACAAATGCAAAGAAAACAAGAGCTGATATAAAAAAGGGAAATGAAGAAGAAGGCTTCTGTGTTCGTTATGAGGCTTTTTCAAATTTAACATCTATAAAATTTAGTCCTTCTTTTGAGGTTCCAAAGCTGTTCTGGGTTTCTTTATTTATTACACTCTTGTTTGTTAGTATTGAATGTGCTCCAACATTTATGAGAATGATGGTTGCTGATGGCTCATATGAAAAGATTCTTGAAGCAGAGAAACACAGAATTAAGGTTATATCAGATAAGCGTATTTCTGATTTGAATGACAATATAAATACTGAGGTTCAAATATCTACAGAAAAGAATCGTCAAAGGCTTGAAGCGGAACTTCTTGCGAATAAGGAGTTAATGGAAAAGATTGCTAAAACTCAAGCAGAACTCTTACAAACTGCTATAGATAAATGGCGAGAAGAAGAGCTTGCCAAAATAAATGAGAATCCATCAGCATATATTAAAACGAATAATGCATCATGAGTAAAAAGTCAACTCCTATCCCCGGCCTAAGTTTTTCATGGAAACGAGCTTTGGGTATTTCTCAAGCAAAACAGAATATTGCTAGAGAAACGGGTGTTCCCATGTCGAAATCAGGATTAGAAAGAAAAATTGGGAACTTTATTTTGAAAACGTTGTTTAAGAAATGAAATTATGGCGGTAATTGACTACATAGAACCTATTGGGAGTACGCAAAAAGATGCCTTAGATTACATACAAGGTAATCCTAAAGGGTTGACTTTCATTCACGGAAAAGCAGGTAGTGGAAAGACTCATTTAATTAAACAAATTGAGAATTCCGTTTCCGGTTGTCAGGTTCTTACCCCTACGAATCTTGCAGCGACATTATACAAAAACGCTAGAACTTTACATTCTTTTTTTTATGGTGTTTTTGACGATTTAGATGAGGGTTTTCAGGACCCTAAAAACTTATCATCGGAAAGGTGCAATTTGTTTGCTCCCAAAGCAAGGCAGATTAAAATGCTCATTATAGACGAAATATCAATGGTGCGTGCTGATACTTTTGAAATGATGAATGTAATATGCCAAAAAAGTATGGGAAATGCTTTGCCATTTGGTGGAATTCCATTAGTGGTTGTGGGCGACATGTTCCAACTTCCTCCGATTGTAAGCGATGAAGCTGTATTTGCATATTTGAAAAAGGAATATGGCGGAATATACTTTTTTAATAGTCATGTTATACAAAACAATCTTAACAACATAAAACTATTTGAACTCACAAAGTCTTACAGACAGTTAAATGATCCTGAATTTGTCAAATTATTAGATACATTTAGAAGACCCTTAAACATAGAAGAAAGAGTTAAAGTTGTCAAGGCTCTCAATAGTCGTGTAACTAATACTCTCCCGTCAGATGCGATTTATATTGCATCATCAAATGAAGAGGTCAGACAGGTAAATAGGGAGCAGCTAAATCGTCTTCCTGGCGAAATCATGACTCTCGATGCTGAATATCAAATATTAAGGTCTGACAGAAGTGATCATGTTACCATTAAACATCGCGATTTACCTAGCAAAGAGGATATCTGTAAAATTGTAATTCCTTCGCAATATGACTCTCAATTACAATTTAAGAAAGGTGCAAGAGTGATGTTTACGAAAAATAGTAAGTTTTATGGATATTTGAATGGCGATTTTGGTACGATTGTAAATTTTACAGGATCATATTTTACAATACAATCAGATAGGACCTCATCGCAAGTGATGTGTCCAAATCCAAACGACAGATACAAAGCTAGCCAACTTAATGAGTATAGATACGAAATGGAATACGACCGTAAAATACATAAACTCGTTAGAAAAAAGCCTTATATACAAAAAACAACCCAATTTCCTATTAAACTTGCTTATGCATTTACCATTCATAAGTCACAGGGACAGACTTATAACAAGGTCATTCTTGACTTAAATAGTCATATTTTTGCTCCAGGTCAACTATATGTTGCTTTAAGTCGGGTAAAATCACTGGATGGTCTGTTTCTTACAAAAGCAGTAACGTACAGTGATATAATTACAGACACCTCTATTTTTGTTTTTCTTAATAAAATAAGGCTGGCAAATAACAAGAAAGCTGTGTCTTCGGAAATTGAAACAATGGACTCATCTGAAATACAAGATTCGCAATGCGATTCTTTTGCTAATTTAATAAATCAGAACGAAAAAAATGTATCTTCAAAAGATTATCTACTATACATACTAGATATTTTTAAAGTGTTAGTAGGTTGTATGCAATATGAGGAAGCGATTTCTGAACTTTATAAGATGGTACAACAGTTTGCTATGACATACCAAATAGATAACAAGAATCAGATAGAAAGTATTAATAGTCAAACAAGATATTCTAAAGACAATTGTCGTCAAGCTTTACATTCTGTATTTGAATTATATAATGATGCTATAAAGCATCCTCAAAAGCAGTATATTGCAGATAATAGAATAGTGACTTTTAAACTCTAGTATATTTTTTTTTATATGGCATATCGTAATAATTCAGACAATAGTGGATGTGGTTGCTTGATTCTTATCGTTATAGCAATTGTGTTTATAGTAAATAAATGCAATGATTCTGATTCGTCATCTTCGTCGTCAACAAAAACGTCGACTGCAATGACAACGACTAAAACAGAGTCAGAAAATTCTACTTATCAACGGACTAGTAATAACCAGGTTTATTCTGTAGAAGAAGAGCTTTCTGATGAGGATAAGCAATATGAATACAACTCATTGTCTACAGGTGCAGCCCCTTATACATCATATTATGGAAAAAACTATAAGTGCCCATACGAGCAATGCTCTGGTATAAAAGTGACTGCACCTGCAGGAAGTGACATTATGGTTATTATAAAAAGGAATAATCAAAATGGCAAAGTAATTGCTCATGGATATATCAAAGCTGGAGATTCGTACCAGTTTGATATTCCTGATGGAACTTATCAAACGTTTTTCTATTATGGCACAGGATGGAATCCCAATAAGGATATGGGTAATGGAGTGAAAGGTGGTTTTGTGAAAGACGAAATATTCTCGAAAGATAATCCTCAAGATATTTATAGCGGTATTTTAACTTATGTTCTCCAATTGCAACGTGATGGTAATTTCCAGACTAAGGGGAGTAATAGAGGTGAAGTTTTTTAAAAATTAGGATTGATAGGAAGATTATGGAAAAAGTCAAACAATCGTACTTATCCAACCTGATTGGTGAGCACAGTTATGAGGAGTATTCCAGTATAGCAAAGAAGGTTGTCGGAATTGGTGGACTTGTATTGGTTATTCTTTTTACACTGTCTCAATTCTTCCATTCAGGCATTGTCAATTACTTGCTGAAACTCACAACAGGCACATCGCTGCTGTTTATCGCATATATTGCTGCATGCATCTTATTGCTGGATATACGTGTAGAAGTGGAAAAACAGGAAAAGGAATGGTGGAAAGATAAGAAAGAGTGTCCCAAGTCCTTAAAGTACAAACTTAGTGTTGTGTGGGGTGTCGTTTTGTTGTTGCTGGGTATTGCTGCAATCTATTTCAGTAATAAGTATAGAAATCGGTACGATTTCGAATGTACTACATTCCTGGTTGATCATAAAGCTCATATCTATCATTTGGATTGGAATGATGATTGCGAAAATGCTGCGAATGCCGAGAAACTTGAAGAGATGTATGGATATGAAATAGATGATTCTTATTCTTTCTGTGAAGAATGCAAAGAATACGAAGATGATATGGAATCTGAAGCATCTGTTGCGCATATAAGAAGATGAGAGGTATCTGGCTAATATACGTTCTTATTTTTATAAAAGATTGGTAAAATGAATACAATATACCTATTCCTTGCAGCGATCTTGCTGCTGTGTTTGGCTCCGATGCCGTATGGCTATTATGTCCTTGTCAGGTTTCTGTCAATGGTGGGATTTGGCATCATGGCATATCGCTATTATCAAGAGAAGAAAGAGTCTCTTGCTTGGACATTTGGTATTTTGGCTTTGTTGTTTCAACCATTTGCAAAGATTGCTTTAGGCAGACTGATATGGAATATAGTAGACGTGATAGTGGCTGTTGGGCTAATTATCTTGTTTTTCATTGAAAAGAAAAAGAAAGAGAAGGAGTCTCGGCAAGTTATACCTCTTAACCCCAAAGAGTCCTCGGAATCAGAAAAGCAAGAGAATAACAGGTTTGAGTTTCAATTGGAGGGGAAACTGGCTCCCAAGGAATTGATATATGTTGCCAGTGAGGAAGACAGAATACTGACAGAATTGTTCGAGAAGAGTCCTGAAGTGTTTGAAGGGTGGGGGCAAATGATAGGTTACCATGTGATTTATCTACCTCTGTTATTGAAACGGTTGAAAAATGCGGAAGTGCTACAATATCGTGCACCATATTTGACAAATGTGGAGATTGCAAGTACTAATCTCAAAAATGACTTCTTGCTGCAATATCTGAATAATCCTTCGGATAAAATGCATATCAAGCATGGATTAATCCGTACAGAAGATATTCACAGAGGTGGTGACGGGAAAGATAAGGCTATTAATAGATTCTATCCTTTGACATCTAATAGCTCTGAGCCTATCGCAGACCAGTTGCACAGAATAGGTAAACAGATATCTATCGAGCAGCAACAACATGATCGATTAATTGAAAGTTATGATGACTGGGGTGATGTTGTCAGCGGTGGGGCTGATGATGGCTTCAATTCTCAATTAGCAGAAGAGAATATTGATGACTTGATTGAAGAGGTGAAGGAGAGAATCCTTAAGTTAAGACAAAGGGGTATATCACAATATATCTTGGAACAGTTGATACATCCAGACGACCGGCTTAGTAAAATGGTTATCACCAAAGATTATCGAATTATCTTGCCAGACTACAACAATATGGAAATCAAAATGGAACCTCTTGTGAAAGCGGTTTATCTGTTGTTCCTGGCTCATCCTGAAGGAATATTGTTTAAGCGTCTTCCGGATTATCGTGAGGAACTTACACGTTTATATGTGAAGTTGAGACCAACGGGATTGACTGATAGGGTGTTGCGGAGCATCGAGGATGTGACGAATCCTGTACTTAACTCAATCAATGAGAAGTGTGCTCGTATCCGTGGTGCTTTTGTCGGACAGTTTGATGACCATATTGCTCGCCATTACTATATCGACGGACTACGTGGTGAACCCAAGAAGATTTCCCTTCCTCGTGACTTGGTTATTTGGGAAACCGATTAAAGTCGCTTCGCTTGTCGAAGCATAAATTCACATTTTCACAAGCCTTGTGAAGTAAAATCGTTTGGTGGCAAAGGTACAAGTTCGTATCTTTGCCACCTAACTATTAATTTTATGAGTATGACAGATTACGAGTACATTTTAATCATTAGTTGCTATGCCAGGACAAAGAACTCAATATAAGCGTAATCAAGGTCAGAGTAGCCAACTACCCTTGGATTTTGCATATGGTCATGTTCAGCCTCAGGCTCTTGAGGTTGAAAAGGCCGTGCTAGGAGCATTGATGATTGACCGCGATGCATATATGGAAGTATGCGAGGTGCTGCATGTGGAAAGTTTCTACGAGCCTCGAAACCAGAAAATATATGCTGCTATCCAGCAACTGAACCTGGAAGAGAAACCTGTGGATGTGCTGACTGTAACTGAGCAACTGGCAAAACTGGGAACACTTGAAGAGGTCGGTGGTCCTGGGTATGTGGCTGAACTTAGTTCGAGAGTGGCAACGTCTGCCAATATTGGGTATCATGCCAATATCGTGGCAGAGAAATATCTGTCGAGGCAACTGATTTCATATACCAGCACTATTG
>Ga0247608_10004952_pt1 | contig 14645 bp, 7 predicted proteins | sample 176DNAGHGlowgp2_FD_193490 | JGI IMG/M metagenome (GOLD analysis project Ga0247608, IMG submission 193490) | Sheep rumen microbial communities from Palmerston North, Manawatu-Wanganui, New Zealand - 1766 DNA GHGlow gp2 | ecosystem: Host-associated > Mammals > Digestive system > Stomach > Rumen ...
GTACAGATAGCGTATGCACTACAGAGTGCCAACATCTCCCGTATCTTCGCCACCTTAGGCGCAGACCCGCATAACTTGAGTTACTTCTGGATACTCCCTCCGCTGATGGGTATTCTGGTACAACCGATTGTCGGTACATTGAGTGACAAGACATGGACACGCTTCGGGCGTCGTATACCTTATTTATTTATAGGAGCCGCAGTTGCCGTACTGGTGATGTGCCTGCTACCCAATGCCGGTTCATTAGGTCTTGCCGTCAGTGCCGCTATGATGTTCGGACTCATCGCCCTGATGTTTCTCGACACCAGTATCAATATGGCCATGCAGCCATTCAAGATGCTGGTAGGTGATATGGTGAACGAGGAGCAGAAAGCAAAAGCCTACAGCATCCAGTCGTTCCTATGCAACGCTGGCAGCGTCGTCGGTTTTCTGTTTCCTTTCTTCTTTACCTATATCGGTATCAGCAATGTCGCAGAAAAAGGGGTAGTACCCGACAGTGTCATCTGGTCGTTCTACATTGGTGCAGCCATCTTGATTCTCTGTGTCATCTATACCACTCTGAAAGTGAAAGAGTGGAATCCGCAGGAGTATGCGGAATACAACAGTCTCACCTCCGACACCTCTCAGCAGGAGAAGGCAGGGAATGAGACGGACTCTGGCAACTGGATGATCCTTCTGAAGAAAGCCCCCTCTACTTTCTGGAAAGTAGGACTGGTACAGTTCTTCTGCTGGGCAGCGTTCCTCTATATGTGGAACTACTCGACGGGGGCTATCGCCGAGACGGTATGGAACAACACAGACCCTGCCAGCGAAGACTTCCAGACAGCAGGTAATTGGGTTGGCGTTCTCTTTGCGGTACAGGCTATTGGCTCTGTTATCTGGGCTGCTATTCTTCCCCAATTCAAGAACACCAAGGTGGCATACGCCATCAGCCTCATCATCGGCGGCATCGGCTTTGCCATCATTCCCTTTATCCATGACCAGTATATGCAGTTTATCCCCTTCCTACTAATCGGATGTGCTTGGGCTGCAATGCTCGCCATGCCATTCACCTTTGTCACCAATGCGTTACAGGGCTATGGTCACATGGGAGCCTATCTGGGACTTTTCAACGGGACGATCTGTATCCCCCAGATTATCGCAGCACTCTGCGGAGGTATCGTCCTCTCACTAGTAGGCAGTCATCAGTCTACCATGATGATAGTGTCCGGCTGCCTGTTAGTTATCGGTGCTGTCTGTGTGACTGTCATCCGGCAGAAATAGCAGGGGATGCAACCGTTTGCATAATTAAAGAAAAAAACTATAAATATGCGCTTATGAAACTATTATTCAATGTGGAATATCAGACCACTTTCGGTGAGAACATGATGCTCAATATCTTCTCCGAAGAAGACAAGAATAAGGTATCGAGACACAAGATGACGACTCTTGACGGGCTCCATTGGTTCTATGAACTGACAAAAGCCGCAAAGACTGGTACTCATCTCGATTATTACTATAGTGTGATTCGTGGTGACGAGGAGACTCGCCATGAATGGTTGATGGAGCCTCACCGCTTAGAGATCATTGCCCCAAAGGCAAGTCGCTACACGGTTTACGACCACTGGCTTGACATCCCAGAGGACTCTTATATGTACTCCTCCGCCTTTACGGATTGCATTGCTGTCCGCAAATGCGAGAAGAGCGACGAGGCGCCCTTTAGTCAGACGGTACGGCTGAAAGTACGTGCCCCACAACTTCGCAACAACGAGCGACTTGCCCTCCTCGGTAGTGGCGAGGCATTAGGCAACTGGGAGGCAAGACGTGCCTTGAAGATGACAGAGCATGAGAGCCATGAATGGGTCATCAGTCTGAATGCCGAAGAACTGTCAAACACCATCGAATTCAAGTTTGTGGTTCTTGATGAAGAAGAGGATGTCACTCCACTCTGGGAGAACGGAGTCAACCGCACGGTAGTATTACCCCAGATGAAGAATGGCGAGGTCGTTGTCTACGAACTATCACAGGCGTATTTCCCCATCTACCCGTGGAAGGGAGCCGGTACGGTCATCCCCATTTTCTCCCTACGTAGTGAGGGCAGTTTCGGCGTGGGTGACTTCGGAGACCTGAAACTAATGATTGACTGGGCTGACCAGACCAACCAGCGTATCATTCAGGTACTGCCTATCAACGACACCAACATGACCCATACCTGGCAGGACAGTTATCCGTATAACAGTATCAGTATCTATGCCCTGCATCCGCAATATACTGACTTCCGCCAACTCCCTGCGATCAAAGACCCACAGAAGAAGGCACAGTTCGAGCAGTTGCGACAGGAACTGAACGTCCTGCCCCAGATTGACTATGAACGGATGTTCACGGCGAAGTTAGACTATCTGCATGTGTTGTTCGAGCAGGAATGGACTTCCACCAAACGTCGTGCCTCATACAAAGAGTTCTTTGAGCAGAACAAGGAATGGCTCGTACCCTACGCAGCCTTCTGTTACTATCGTGACAAATACGGTACGGCAGTCTTCTCGGAGTGGCCCAAGGAGGCAACAGTAAAGGCGTTGAAGAAGACTGACAAGGAGGTGGAGTTCTGGTATTTCGTACAATACAACCTCGACCAGCAGATGCACTCGGCACATGAGTATGCCCGTCAGCATCGAGTCATCCTGAAAGGTGATATCCCCATCGGTATCAGCCGTGACGGTGTGGAGGCATGGGTAGAACCCAAATACTTCAACCTCAACGGACAGGCAGGTGCCCCACCCGACGCATTCTCTACCGATGGGCAGAACTGGGGATTCCCCACCTACAACTGGGACGAGATGCTGAAGGACGGTTGTGCCTGGTGGGTACGTCGTTTCCGTAAGATGGCAGAATATTTTGACGCCTACCGCATCGACCATGTCTTAGGCTTCTTCCGTATCTGGGAGATCCCCGTACCCGAGAAGTCAGGACTGATGGGACAGTTTGCGCCAGCCCTCGGTCTCAGCAAGGAGGAGATAGCCGCCTACGGTGTTCCCTTCCGTGACAACCTCTTCTTGGTCGACCACAAGCGTGACGACCGCTGGCACCCTCGTATTGCCGTCCAGTATCAGCAGGGCTACGAGGAACTGAGCGATACGGAGAAATATAACTTCAACCGTCTGTACAACGACTATTTCTATCGTCGCAACAACCATTTCTGGTATCAGGAGGCGATGAAAAAACTACCTCGTCTGACGCAGGCCACCCGTATGCTGGTATGCGCTGAGGACTTAGGTATGGTACCTGACTGTGTACCCTGGGTGATGAATGAGTTGCGCATCCTCTCGTTGGAGATCCAGTCGATGCCGAAGGATGACAAGGTACGCTTCGGACACCTGTCACGCAACCCCTACCGCTCCGTCTGCACCATCTCCACCCACGACATGGCGACCCTCCGCCAGTGGTGGGACGAGGACGAGGAACGCACACAGGAATACTTCAACACCATGCTCTACCGTGGTGGTGCGGCACCTCACCCACTGCCTGGCTGGCTTGCCAAGGAGATTGTGAGCCGTCATCTCACCTCTCCCTCCATGCTCTGCCTGCTATCCTTACAAGACTGGTTGTCGATGGACGAGAAACTACGCCTGCCCGACCAGAACGCGGAGCGTATCAATATCCCTGCCAACCCACGCCACTATTGGCGTTATCGGATGCACATGAACATTGAGGACTTGCTGAAGGCTGATGACTTCAACGAGACCATCAGGACACTCATCACCCAAAGCGGCAGAAAATAAATAACGGTATGAGAAAACTACTATTGATAGGAATGGCGGCATTAATGACAGCATGTAAGCCCAGTCAGGAAGCGTTTCACTTCGATGAGGTGACCTATTCGCCGCAAGAGACCGTTTTTAAGTTGTTCGCACCTGCTGACACCAAGTGCATGGTGGTCGTCGACAACGATAGTACAAATATGGTGTTGCAGTCAGACAGTATCTGGACGGCAACCCTTCAGGGCGACCTGAAAGGGAAAACCTATCAGTTTGTAGTCAACGGGCAAGCCTCACCAGGTGTCTTCGCCAAGGCTGTGACGGTGAATGGCGAGAAAGGCGTTATCATGGACATGACAGACACCAATCCCGAGGGATGGGCTAACGACAGACATGTGCTGCGTCCTCTCCAAGACTATATCGTCTATGAGATGCACCATCGCGACTTCTCGATAGCCCGTCCGGAGGCGAAGTATCCCGGTAAGTTCCTTGCCCTCACGGAGCCATGGGCTATCCAGCACTTGAAAGACCTCGGCATCAATGCCGTCCATATCCTGCCCAGTTACGACTACGGCTCTGTGGACGAGACACGTCTGAATGAGCCACAATATAACTGGGGCTACGACCCCGTGAACTATAACGTACCGGAGGGTGGCTATTCCACCGACCCCTACGACCCGGTCTGCCGCATCCGTGAGTTCAAGCAGATGGTACAGGCGCTCCATCAGGCAGGCATCTCCGTGATTCTCGATGTGGTCTATAACCACACCTACGATATCGAGCACTCTAATTTCCAGCGCACCTATCCCGATTATTATTATCGGATGATTCAGAATAGTCAGAGTAATCAGAACACTCCGACATACTCCAACGGCTCTGGCTGTGGCAACGAGACTGCCTCCGAACAGCCTATGATGCGTAAGTTCATGATGGAGAGTGTGCGATACTGGTTTGAGGAATACCATGTCGACGGGTTCCGCTTCGACCTGATGGGTGTTCATGATATCGAGACGATGAACGCCATCCGTCAGGCGATGGATGCCATCGACCCGAATATCCTCATCTATGGAGAGGGATGGAGTGCCGGAGCCTGTGCCCTGCCCAACGAACAGTTAGGTATGAAGGCTAACATACAGCAGATGCCGCGTATCGCCGCCTTCTCTGACGAGATACGCGATGCCTTGCGCGGTCCTTTCAGCGACGACACCAAAGGCGGTTTCCTGTTGGGCGTTCCCGACTGCGAGGAGAGCCTGAAGTTCGGTATCACCGGTGCTATCGAGCATCCGCAGGTTGACATGACGAAGGTCAACTACTCAAAAGCACCATGGGCTGCTGAGCCTACCCAGATGATGAGTTATGTGAGTTGTCACGACGACATGTGTCTGGTCGACCGTCTGAAGACCAGTAAGCCTGGTATCAAGATGGACGAACTGATCCGTCTCGACCTCCTCGCCCAGACGGCTGTCTTCACCTCGCAAGGTATTCCTTTCATGCTGAGTGGTGAGGAGATGCTACGTGACAAGAAGGGTGTCCATAACTCCTTCGAGTCGCCAGACAGCATCAACCGCCTGGAATGGTCGAATCTCCAGCGTTATCCACAGGTCTTAGCGTATTACAGACAACTCATCGCCCTGCGTCAGCACCATCCCGCCTTCCGTCTGGGCAGTGCCGATCTGGTGCGCAAGCACTTGGAATTTATGCCGACTCCCCAGCAGGTGGTCGCCTTCCGACTCAAAGATCTGAAGGGTATTGACGACTGGCAACAGATCATCGTCATCCTGAATGCCTCGGAGAAACCCCAGAAGGTGACTATTCCACAAGGCACTTACACCATCATCGCCAAGGATGGACGTATGGACGAACAGGGATTAGGAACACTGACAGACAAGTCTATCACGGTCTCTCCACAATCCGCACTCATCCTCCATTAAAGAGAAGAAAAAGCGTTTTTGCTGATAGCAATGCACTGCATAGCCGATATTCTCACCCTTGACAGGATACTGTGCGAAACCTGCGTACTGTGACTGATAACCCAGTCCCGGAATCAGCAGGATATTATTACAATACTTCCGCATGACATCGACGATTGCTTGGAAATACGCTGTCATTTCCTTGTCACCCGCGCGCAAGCCATTATTATTATAAATACCTATCGGCTCGTTGGCAAGTTCAAAGAGAACGGCACCATTATTCTTCAGTTTGGGATGCTGTGCCACATACTCCCATACTTTGATCAGGTACTGCTGGTAAGCATCACCTATTGCTATCTTCTCTGGACAGATACCTGGTGGACGCATCACCACATACAGTCCTTTGGAGATAGCATATTCTGCCATGGGCACAAATACCTCGTCAAGATATTTCTTGAAACGGTCAAACTTGAAATACTGGATATCACTCTCCGGAACATTCCAGACACCGGCAGGAACATCGTTACTCCAATAGGGATCCATGTGCTGACGGACGAAAGTCATTTTCCAACCCGCGGACATCACCTGATCAATGATCCCTTTGTTGTAGGTCAGACAGCCAACAACCAACAACTAACAACCACGAAAGTCTTACTTTTCTTTTTATGTTATTCATCACATATATAAGTTATTTTGAATTTACATTGCTTTTCAAATTAAATGGGGAGGTGACTCACGTCAGCCCCCCACGACTAAAACCATAACTAGCATAACTACTAATCAAATATTTCAAATCTAACCTAAGCGATTAAATGCTTTTTTCGATTCTGCTGCAAAATTATACCTCTTTTATTAATATTGCAAATTTAGAAGTTACACGAACCTTTTCATTTGTAACACACTGCCCCCTAACACCGTTTTTGTTACACCAGAAAAAGATTAAGTTTCATTTGGCAATAGTTTTTCCTACAAAAAGTAGTACCTTTGCAACGTATTAAAAACCAAACTATTCCACTCAAGTTATGAAAAAGAAAATCCTAATGGTTGTAACTTGTCTATGTGCAGCGGTGTCATCCTTTGCGCAAGACCCCAATTTTTACATTTTCCTCTGTTTCGGACAATCCAACATGGAGGGTGCTGCCCGTCCTGAGGCACAGGACATGGAAGGTGTGAGTCCACGTTTCTTACTAATGCCTGCCGTTGACGACCCCGCACGCAACCGTAAGAGGGGCGAATGGTGCCAGGCACTCCCCCCACTCTGCCGTCCTAATACAGGACTAACCCCTGTCGACTATTTCGGTCGCACGCTGACAGAGAATCTGCCAGAGAACATCCGTGTCGGTGTGATCCATGTCGCTATCGGTGGTATTCGCATTGAGGGATTTATGCCTGAGGGCATGGACGAGTTCGTCAAGACTGCTCCCGGTTGGATGACAGGTATGCTGAAGGCATACGACAACAACCCCTATGAGCGACTGGTCTCCCTTGCCAAGAAAGCACAGAAGGACGGTGTCATCAAAGGTATTCTCATGCATCAGGGGGAGTCTAATACGGGTGATGCCGAATGGGCTAACAAAGTACAGAATGTCTACGACCATCTGTTAGGCGACCTCCAACTGAAACCCGAGGAAGTACCCTTGCTTGCCGGTGAGGTGGTACAAGCGAATGGAGAAGGACAGTGTATTGCCATGAACAAACAGATTGACGAGTTACCAAAGACGCTTCATACTTCACAAGTCATTTCCTCTACGGGATGCTCTAATGGTCCCGACAAACTGCATTTCGATGCCGCTGGTTATCGTGAGTTAGGTCGTCGTTATGGAGAGAAGATGCTGGAACTGATGGGCTACCATGTCCGCTCACCGTTTGCCGTTCCTGAGGATGCGGTCACGGCAGAGACTACCGTTCCTGGGAATGAATTCCCCAAGGTGGACAAAGAGCGTCGTGCTTATTTCCGTGTGAATGCTCCTCAGGCGAATAGTGTCATCGTAGATATCTGCGGAAAGAAATATGATATGCGTCGTGATGAGAAAGGTATCTGGTGTGCCGTCACCGATCCGCTGGTAGTGGGATTCCATTACTATTTCATCAATATCGGTGAGGTGAATGTGATCGACCCAGCCACGGAGACCTTCTTCGGATGCAACCGGGAGGCTGGAGGTATCGAGATACCTGAGGGAGCCGAGGGCGATTACTATCGTCCACAACAGGGCATTGAGCATGGACAGGTACGCTCTATCTACTATTATGCCAAGGCGACCCAAGAGTGGCGACATGCCATGGTATATACCCCTGCGGAGTATGAGAAGGGCAAGAAACGCTATCCTGTTCTTTATCTGCAGCATGGCATGGGTGAGGATGAGACCGGCTGGAGCAAACAGGGACACATGCAGCATATCATGGACAACCTGATTGCCAGCAAGGAAGTGGTACCGATGATTGTCGTCATGGAGAGTGGCGACGTGAAGGCTCCGTTCCGTGGGGGTGACAACCGTCAGGGATTCAGCGAGTATGGTGCCAGTTTCTACAAAGTGATGATACAAGACTTGATACCAACCATAGACTCGAAGTTCCGTACCCTGACAGACCGTGACCATCGTGCGATGGCGGGTCTGTCGTGGGGCGGACACCAGACCTTCGACCTTGTCCTGAACAACATGGACAAATTCTCTTATATGGGTGCTTTCAGCGGCGCTATCTTCGGACTCGACGTGAAGACTGCCTACAATGGTGTGTTCACCAAACCTGACGAGTTCAACAAGAAGATGCATTACTTGTATCTCAGTTGTGGCAGTGAGGAGAACTTCGGTACTGAGGCATTAGTCAAGAGTCTGCGTGACGCAGGTATCAAGACTGATTACTATGTATCTCCTGGTACGCACCACGAATGGCTCACATGGCGTCGCTGCTTCCGTCAGTTTATCCCCCATCTATTTAAATAATTGATATGAGAAACTTCATATTGTCTTGCTCTTTGCTCAGTGCGATCGCTGTATCGGCACAGAACCCGGTCATCAGAGACCAGTTCGCAGCCGATCCCACTGCCCGTGTCTTCAATAATAAGGTGTATGTCTACCCGTCCCATGACATTCCTGCCCCTGAGGGTCAACGTCAGGACTGGTTCTGCATGGCAGACTATCATGTGTTCTCCTCTGAGAACCTGACGGACTGGACGGATCATGGCATGATTCTCTCGCAGGAACAGGTACCATGGGGAAAGACGGACGCTTACTCCATGTGGGCACCAGACTGTGTCTATAAGAACGGGAAATACTATTTCTACTTTCCCAATGCGCCCAAGAGTGGACGGGGCTTTGCCATTGGTGTTGCTACTGCCGACAAGCCGGAGGGACCGTTCGTCTGTGAGCAGGAGCCTATCAAAGGGGTGTCTGGCATCGACCCCTGCGTGTTGATCGATGATGACGGGAAAGCGTATATCTACTGGAGCGGGATGGGTATCCGTGGTGCGAGACTGAAGGACAATATGCTGGAACTGGACGGGGCATTACAGGAAGTCAAGATCCCTCACAGAGACGGGATGCCGGAGATGCCCCCGATGAAGGTCGGTGGTCAACTGATGGAGGGACTGCCTGACGGTTTCAAGGAAGGTCCTTTCGCCTTCAAGCGTGGCAACTGGTATTACCTCACCTTCCCATGGGTTCGTGGGGACACCAGCAATGGTGCTAATCCCACAGAGACGCTTGCCTATGCCATGTCGACATCGCCCCTTGGTCCCTGGGACTTCAAGGGTATCATCATGGCAGAGCATGACAACCACTGCTGGACCAATCATCATAGTATCATAGCATACCAAGGACAATGGTATATCTTCTACCACCGTAATGATTTCTCCCCCAGCATGGACAAGCGCCGCTCGGCTCGTATCGAGAGGATTGCGTTTAATGCTGACGGTACCATTCAGGAGGTTCGACAGACCATGCGTGGCGTGGGGATCAACCAAGCGACAAAGATGATTGAGATCGACCGCTACAGCAATGCGAGCAACAACGTGACGACCCAACTGATTGACACCGTCAATACCTTCCGTGGTTTTGAAGCCGTATTACCTCAGAAAGGTAGTTGGCTCCGTTATAACGATGTGGATTTCAGTGCGGTGACGGATGGTTATCTGGTGGTGAATGTCAAAGCAGCCGACAATACTGAGTTCTTTATCAGAGAGAAGTCTGCAAAGGGGAAAATCATCGCCAAGGTACCGATGGTCGTTAAGAGTGAGACGAGATTCCCGGGGATGGCGACTCCCTTCCGTCGTGACCAGAGCAACCAATGGCTGACGATGACGGCAACGTTGGAATATCTTCCGAAGGGAGTCACCGATCTGGTGATTACCAATGAGGGGGATGCGGCTTTCAGCATCAACTGGGTGCAGTTCAAGAATCGCCCTAAGTACTTCTCTCCCGTCTCCCCAACGGCAAGTCCGTTGCGACCTGACGATAACGGGTTCATCCGTCGTTGGCGACTGATGGAGCCTCTTGCCGTCGATGTCCGTTCCAACATCATCTTCACCTACTCATGGTTGCGTAACAAGTTCGACGAGGAGTTGGCGAAATTACCTAAACAGAAAAACAAATGGTACACGCTGGACAGCGAGACCTATAATATGAAACTGTTCCGCTTCGCTGAGAAATACGGCAAACAGACCTATGGCTCGTTCTATTGGTGTGAGACGGTCATCGACTGTCCTGAGGAGATGCGGAATGTCCGACTCGCCTGCGGCTCTAACGGTGCCTCTCTATGGTGGCTCAATGGCGAGGAGGTACTGATGCTGGAGGGCGACCGCCGTATGGTGGAGGATGACGGGATGTCTCCTCGACTGACACTCAAGAAAGGACGTAACACATTACGTGTTGCCGTCATCAACGGACCTGGTCTTGCCGACTTATGTGTCCGTCTCTTGGATGAGAATGGAAAACCTGTTACGAACTATTTGACGAAAGCACAATAATGATGAAAAGCGTATATCATATCCTCACGGCACTGACTCTTGCCGTATCAGCAAACGCACAGACTGGTGCTCCTTATATTCATGACCCTTCCACCATCGCGGAGTGTGAGGGGAAATACTACACCTTCGGAACGGGTGGTGGCGGACTCATCAGCGAAGACGGATGGTCATGGCATGGTGGTGCTGACCGACCGGGTGGCGGTGCTGCTCCCGACGTACTGAAGATTGGTGACCGCTACCTCTGTATCTATGGTGCCACGGGTGGTGGACTGGGTGGTGGTCATAACGGTCGCATCCTGACGATGTGGAACAAGACACTGGATCCGAAATCTCCTGATTTTAAATGGACAACGCCTATCGAGGTGTGCTCCTCGGATGGTATGGAAGACCAGGATGCTATTGACCCGGGATTGTTGCTTGACCCAACCACAGGAAGACTATGGGCAAGTTACGGCACTTATTTTGGGACGATCCGTCTCATCGAACTGGATCCGAAGACGGGTGAGAGAGTGAAAGGCAACAAGGAGAAAGACATCGCCATCGACTGTGAGGCAACAGACTTGTTGTATAGGGACGGCTGGTACTACCTGTTAGGAACACATGGTACCTGCTGCGACGGTGTGAACTCCACCTATAATATCGTCGTAGGACGCTCTCGCAGTGTGGAGGGTCCTTATAAAGATAATGTAGGACGTGACATGTTCCATGGTGGAGGCAGGATGGTGATTGCCGCCGGCGACCGTAAGACGGGTCCCGGACATTTCGGACGTACCGTCGTCGACGAGGGTGTGGAGGTTATGTCCTGCCATTTCGAGGCAGACTTCGACCGCAGCGGTCGCTCTGTGTTAGGTATTCTCCCGCTGTTATGGAAGAACGGATGGCCCGTGGCTGGTGAGCAACTCAAAGAAGGAACTTTTGCCATCCTCTCCGAGCGTCGTGGCTATAGTCTGGAGTTAGGTGTCGATTTCGTCCGTATGGAACAGGAACGCCAGCGTTTCTGGCAGATGGATCCTAACGAGCCTGTGAAGGCTATTCCTAACCAGAAACTGGAGGATGTCGTCGGTACTTGGTCGGAAGGTGACATTGCCGTCCGTTGCAGCGACTATATGTTCCGTCCATGGCAGCACTGGCATGTCACGCCAGTACCTGAGAAGGGTGGACGGCTGACTGGTCCGCTTTATAAGATATATATCGAAGGGACTACCCGTGCACTGACGGCGACTGCTAACTTACAGGTTTCCTCGAAAGAGTATGAGGGACAGGACAGCCAACTCTGGTGGATTGAGCAACTGACCGACGGCACTTACAGGATCATGCCTAAGGGTATTCCCGGACAGGAGGAACCCAACCAGCAGTATTGTCTCTATTCTGCCGGTGACAGCACCCCTACGCTGGCAGTGTATGACTTCAACAGCGACAACTCCAAATGGAATTTCCGCCAACAATAAATGATAATACTAAAACCATTACAGACTATGAAAAAGAGAATAAAAGAAGTGATCTCATTATGCGCGCTCTGTCTCTTGACAGGATGCAACGAATCTATGAACATGGAACAGAAGGTGAATGAACTCTACGACAAGATGTCGCAGGAAGAGCGTATAGCCCAGTTGAGAAGCGGCTATATGGACGTGCTCTTTGACGAGCAGGGAAAACTGGATACGGCAAAATGCCGTCAACTGATTCCCAATGGTATCGGACATTTCTCGCAGTTTGCCATGCAGAAACCTATGGATCCTAATATCCTCCGCGACCGTGTGGCTGCCGTTCAGGACTGGCTGATGCACAACACACCGAACGGTATTCCGGCACTCTTCCATGAGGAGGTCCTGTCGGGAGTCAACACACGGGGTGCCACCATCTACCCACAACAGATCGGACAGGCTTGCTCGTTCAATCCTGACCTGGCAGAGGTGAAGACCCGTCAGACCAGTACGGCAATGCGTAAGATGGGTGGTGTCCTCTCCCTGTCCCCGATGGTGGATGTATGCCGTACCCCCAGTTTCAACCGTTTAGAGGAGTCATACGGTGAGGACGGCTATCTGTCGGCTGTGATGGGATGCGCCTTTGTGAACGGACTGCAACAAGGTGACCTCAAGAAAGGGGTGGGTGCCTGCTCCAAGCATTATCTCGGCTACGGAGGCGGTGGTGATGCTGAGGAGAAGGAACTGATGGAGGAAATCCTCCTGCCCCATGAGACGATGATCCGTCTTGCCGGCAGCAAGGCTGTCATGCCTGGCTATCATGCCGTTCATGGCACTAATTGCGTTGCCAACAGTGAGATCCTGCAGGATATCCTGCGTGACTATGTGGGCTTTGACGGTATGGTGGTCAGCGACTATACCGCTATCGACCAGATACCCGACCAGAAAGACGCTGTCACGAAGGCGGCGGCTGCCATCAACGGGGGTAATGACGTAGACTTCCCGACGGGTGCCAACTACCAGTATCTGCAACAGGCGATCGACCAAGGGCTGGTAAAGCCTGAGACGTTAGAGCGTGCCGTCAAGAATGTGCTCCGCCAGAAGTTCCGTGCCGGTCTGTTTGACCCCAACCCTTATTTATATAGCACTGAGCAGATCACCTTGGACACACCTGAGGAGCGTCAGACTGCCTACGAGATTGCCACCCAGTCGGTGGTATTGTTGGAGAACAAGGATGTCCTTCCTTTGAAGAACGCCAAGAATATCCTGCTGACGGGTCCTAACGCTAACTCCATGTGGGCGATGTGCGGCGACTATTCTTTCCCCGCCATGTCCTTCTTCTGGAAGATGGTGGAGAAAGACTTGGACCATCCTCATGTGATCACCTTGTTAGAGGGTATGAAAGACCATAAGCCTGCGGATGTCAACCTCCTTTACTCCCGTGGCTGTGACTGGACAGAGGAGATAGAGACCAAGTTCGGAAAAGGTGGTGATGAGCGTGCGTGGGAGTATTATATCCTTCACCGAAAGGTGGATGCCGGGGAGAAAGCCGACAAGGCTGAGGCGCTCCAGATGGCGAGAGACGCGGATATCATCATTGCCGCTGTCGGCGAGAATGTGATGCTGTGCGGTGAGAACCGTGACCGTCAGGGACTGCGTCTTCCCGGAAAACAGGAGCAATATGTGGAGGAACTCATCAAGACGGGCAAGCCTGTGGTTCTGGTTGTCTTCGGCGGCAGGGCACAGGTCATCTCGGGACTTGCCGAGAAATGTGCCGCTGTCATCCAGGCATGGTACCCCGGTGAGGAAGGTGGTCATGCCGTAGCCGACATCCTCTATGGTAAGGTATCCCCATCGGCAAAACTCTCTGTCAGTTATCCGAATACGGAGGTCTATGAGCCACTTTGCTATAACTACTCCGCTGAGAAAGACGCTCGGGTACAATGGCCCTTCGGCTATGGCTTGAGTTACACCTCTTTTGAATACAAGAACCTGCAGGTGAACAGTGAGGCACAGACAACCGACGAGGCTGTCGAACTGACCTTCCAAGTGACGAATACTGGGAAGGTCGCTGGCGACGAGATCGTACAGGTCTACCTCTCTCCCACAACCCCCGATCAGCATATCCGTCCTATCCAGTTACAGGGCTTTGCCCGTGTGGCACTGGAACCTGGAGAGACCCGCACTGTCACCACCAAACTCTATGTGGAACAGATGGGATTCTATAGTCATGAGGGACAACGCCAGTGGAATATACAGCCTGGCACCTTCACCGTCAAGGTTGGAGCCTCATCGACGGATATCCGTCTCCAGCAACAGGTCGTCCTGAAAGGTAATGCCGTCAGCAAACCGCTCAGAGACCACTACTTCTCTAAAAGTATCATCAGTACAAGAAAATAATGAAGAAAACAACTCTTATCAGTATGCTTTGCCTCTTGGGAGGCTTACCCTGTCTCGCACAGAATCCTTTCGTGCAGACGTGGTGTACCAGTGACCCTGCCCCGATGGTTCACGATGGGACTATGTATGTCTATACCGGTCATGACGAGGACGGTGCCGACTTCTTCTGGATGCAGGAGTGGCGTGTGTACTCCACACAGGACATGGTGAACTGGAC
>Ga0247608_10004954_pt1 | contig 14640 bp, 13 predicted proteins | sample 176DNAGHGlowgp2_FD_193490 | JGI IMG/M metagenome (GOLD analysis project Ga0247608, IMG submission 193490) | Sheep rumen microbial communities from Palmerston North, Manawatu-Wanganui, New Zealand - 1766 DNA GHGlow gp2 | ecosystem: Host-associated > Mammals > Digestive system > Stomach > Rumen ...
TTCCGCTCCATCCACTTATTATAAAAATCAATTATGCCTGGCTCAGATCTATAATTATTATTCAGATGAACTATCTTGCATTCCCCTTCAGCAAAATGCGTAGGAAACTCCAAAATATTTCTTATTGTTGCGCCTCTGAATCTATACATTCCCTGATCATCATCGCCCACAACGCAAACATTCTTCTTATCTCCCATTAACTTCAGTACTATCTGCTCTTGTACATAGTTTGTGTCCTGATACTCATCAACCATAATATAGCTAATAGTGTCCCTAAGCCTTTTGAGTATCTCCTCGTTTTCCTCCAACATTCTGAAGGTATCAGTTTGAATAGCAGAAAAATCTATTGCTCCTTCATGATCAAGCAATTCGTTGTATCTGCAGACCAGTTTTGCCAGCAATCTCATGTCTTCATCGGCGTCATTCAGCATAGCATCGATATCGACAAGTTCTTCTCTCAGTTGGTTCACATATCTGCATATTTCAAGTGCCTGATTCCAATCGCCCATCCTATTGGGAAACTGTTCGGCAAAACCGTGAAGCCTGTTAAAATTTTCAAGATTCTTGCACACCAAATACGTCTGCTCAAATGCATCCAGCATCCTATCCCTACCATTACCATCATGATTAGGTGCATTCTCTTTTAGGAGCCTCAAGCAAACAGAGTGGAATGTACCAATGTACATCTCGTTTATGTTTATATTGATTCCATTTTCTATGAAATCATTTGAAATTCTTGTAAGCAGTTCCTTGGCAGCCTTTTCCGTAAAAGTCACCACCATTATTTCTCGAGGATTCACTCCTATTTCTGAAATCAAATAGGAAATTCTCTTTACCAGCGTAAATGTCTTTCCTGTTCCAGGTCCTGCTATAATCAACACAGGTCCCTCTGTCGCAATAATGGCCTGTTTCTGATCATCATTCACATTATTAAGGTCAACCATATGTACATGCCTATCTTATTTCGTATTCAACACCTATCGCTTTCATAAAATCAGTAATCTGCATTAATTGATACTTATCTGCGTATACTACAATCTCAATCCCTTCGCCATCTTCTTTCATCTCTGGCTTTGGTTCTTCTACAGGTATTGCAGCAATTGGTTCCTGCTTACCAAGTCCCGCTTTACTTGCAGCTTCGACTAACTCTTCATGTTTGTTTTTGGCTTCTTCTAAAGAAAGTGTTGAAGCATACTTCTCAATAACGGTATCGAAAAACGGAGATTTCATCCCTTTTATTTGTTCAATCTCTTCCGCAGCCTTATTGATAGCTAATTGAATGCCCTCTTCATACTTTGCCTTAGAAGTTGACGCAGTTAACCATTTATTATCTAATATTTTTTCATACAATGTGTCTGCCAGATCGCCTAATACAGTTGCCTTCTTGTCGTAGTATGCCCTAACTGCCTTTTCTTTTTCTTCTTTTTGCTTTTTCTCGTAATCTTTTACTGTCTCATCTATCGCCAATCGCTGTGTTTCTATCATATCTGTAAGCTCTGTTATCTTTGGTTCCAGGGCCTCATATGGTTCCATACAACGTTTTTTATATGCCTTTCGAGCATCATCAATAAACTTTTTAGCCTTATTAAGGTCAGCTCTGTCGTTTTTTGCAGATTTTATGCTCTCCTCCGTATATACCATATTCTTATATATGGAAAGCTTTTCTTCTAATTGAGTCTTTATTGTCTCAAAATCCCAATTAGTAATCTCTGTATTCTCAAGCTGCACTAGTTCAAAGTCACTCATATATTCCTCCTGGTTTATAGCCTGTTAAACAAATACTACACGACTTACAACGACAGAATCTGTCTTTGTGACAAAAAGTGTAAAAAAATTGGAGAGCTCACGCTCCCCACCGCTGCATTATAGCACAGTTAAACATGTGCTGTCATCGGGTTATTAGTAAATAATGCAGCAGTATTAATATTATTTGATGCCATGATAATAAACTCGTATATTTCTTCTTTGTTATTTGGTATATTTACGTTTCTTATCGAATTAGCAAATTGTTCATCAGTTGTATCTGCTTTTGCAATTCCAATTGTTCTGGCTAAATTACCAATTTGGGACTCGGGTTTTCTTTTAGTTTCAATTTCTCGCAGTTCCCTGGAAAAATCACAGATGGCAGTGGAAGTCTTTACATTTACTATTTCCTGTTCACATGCAGGACAGATTGTTTGAAATGCTTTTAAATTCTCACCACAAAAAAGGCATTTTCTCGCATATCCAGCAGCTTTTTCGCGTTCAATTATTTTTTTATTCTCAGCCTCAGCAGCTTTTTCCTAACGATCACGAGCAATGTTCTCACGTGTTTCTTTTGCAGCATCTCCAATAGTTTTAGCAGCATCACCTAATCCCTGCGATGCCTTTCCTATTGTTTTTCCAACTTCATCCCAAAATGCCATCCCACACCTCCGGTTTGTTATACTCCGATAATAATTATACCGCCAAACATTTATTACAGCTATATAATAATCGGTTCAAAAAACCACCACTGCAAAGAAATCATGATATTCTCTGTCATTGCTCATACGTTACCTTGTTTCTCATTGAATCGAAACACAAGCTTCTATATATTTTTAAGCGTATTACGTGATATATTATGTTTTTTCATTAAGTCCACTTGCCTGATTGACCGATCATGCAAATATTTTTTAATATCATCTCTTAGCTCCGGTGACAATTTATCAAGTTGTCCTTGTTTTCTGCCACTACGCTTATTGCTTGCAGCAATACCATCTTTGATCGCCTTTGATATGTATAAACGTTGCTGCTCTGCTCTATCCAATTCTACGATAAGAAGCAGCTTAATAACGCCTTCCATTGCAGTTCGCGTTACCAGATCCTGAGCTTGTGCTACGTCCATCATCTGTTTAATATATTCGCTTGAAACCGTAGGATTATCAATAAAAATAATGTTTATGCCTCGTTCCAGCCATTCCATATACTTTTTATATCCATTTTCCGATTCACGTGTGAAGCTGGAGATGTCTTTGAATACGACCGTATCATCTTTTTGAAGTATCTTATCCAGTTTTTGAAACTGAACTCTCTCGGTGAAATTTTTTGCAGATTTTTCCTCTGAAAAATCAACTAGGTATTCTATGTCATGATCTTTAGCATAGCGGCTCAGACTTTTTTTCTGTCTGTTGAAGTTTTGCTTCTCGGTATCGGTTGAAATTTTCATATAGCTATAAAAATTTCCCATTATGAGCCTCCAAAAGTGTCAAATAAACTATAGTAATTTTTTGCAATAATAATAGCGTCAATATAACTATATTCCAAGTTAAACTGACGCTATTATATGTACATTGCAATCAAATGTTAATTAGACTTTTTTCCTTACAATTGTTTTTATTTGCTACCGAAAAATTAGTTAACACTTAGCGTTCATAAAAATGAACCACAAACCCCGTCCCCCAGGTTCTAATATGGCTCATCAATGGCTTGAAAAACTTATTCCAACACTTGCAATTAAAGATTTAGATCGGATAGCATACCAGCGACTACTTAACGAATATGCTAAAGAACATGAAAGACAGACAACTATGGATTTTCATCATCATCTAAAATGTGCTATCCTTGACGCGGTTGAAGAGGACTTAATTATACATGATCCAACACGCAAGGCTAAAGAAAAATGTAAAGAGATAGAAAGAATGCATAAAAAAATAAGGACTATTCTCTATGATCCTTAAATTGAACGATAGTCACATTTGTGCCCCCTGTATTTGGCAAAGCTCGAAAAGATATCGGACCGCTCTTTTCAGAGAAATAGTGAATATTGTTATCAGAGAGCTTGGGAAACGGCGCTGCAAGTAGCATAATCACAGGATTTATGCTATAATAACCTTACCAAGAAGGATTTCCTTTAGGGTAAACAGGGGAGTCCTTCAAAGGACTTTCTCTGATTTGAAATAATAGAGAAAGGAAAGAATGCATAATGGATATTAATGAATTGAGAAACGCATTCATGGCAGGTACTCCTGTAGAATACAAAGCGCATTGTCAAAAAAGAATGTTAGAGCGTAACATTTCTAGAAAAGATATTGCGGACTGTATAATGAATGGGGAAATAATTGAGGATTATCCATTAGGAGACAACAATAGTTCTGAGGCATCATTTCCGTCATGTTTAATCCTATGGGTTGATATTCGAAAAGACGGAGCGCTTCATGTTGTTGTAGGATATAACGGGAGAAGAATAATTATTATATCCGCGTATCATCCTGACAAAGAACGCTGGGAAAACGATTACAGAACAAGAAAGGAGAAATAACTATGTGTAATGCTTGTTTTGAAGATGATAAGATTAAAACATTCACTACTTTCACAGTAGAATACAAGGGTTGCATTATAGTTATACGCAATGTACCTTGTCTTGAATGTCAGATTTGCGGGGAAATCACCTTTACTGACGAAGTATCGGCTCAGTTGGAAAGAATCGTTAATTCTGCCAAGACTGTATTACAAGATATTTCAGTTATTGATTATTCAAAGGTGGCATAATTCAGTAAATCACAAAATGCTCTCAACTTCAGTTGGGAGCATTATTTTGCCCAAAATTCAGCGAAGACTTTCCATATAGACGCAGCACCCGTTAACCACAAACTCTTTCTAAAAAACTAAATTTTCGATACTAAATGTTGAATTTGCTCTGACAAAAGAATCTACTTATAAGCTTCAAAAAACTTTTCTACTGAATCAGCATTATAGGTTGCTACTTTATCATTAACAATTGCCTGCACGTAATGAACCATCCCGTTATTTAGCGCAATCTGGATAAGCTTTATCTTTTTATTCAGAGGATTGTAATTTTTTACCTTAAGATTTGATATCTCATCCTTTGGTATGAAGAAGTCCTTCCCCACATCCTTTTTCCTTGAATAATTCTTTAATTGTTTGTAAATCTGATACAGAAACCATATTCGCTCCTTGGTTATTCTTAGTAAATTAATATCCGTACTTATCTACTTTTCTATTATGTTTTTCAAATGCGCTTTTTATAATGAGTCCGGTGCCAATCACCACGGGAACAAATACAAGCAGTATGTCTGTAAGTGATGAATATGCAAAATAGAGCTCTGTTCCAAGTACAAGTGCTGTTACCAAAAGGATCAGTGACATCACCAGGCATCCCCAGGTAAATTTGTTTTTATTAACTACAACCGCTATTGCTGAAATTATAAGAAGAACCAGAACTATTGCAGATGTGCTCACCCTTCCGATCCTATAGAATCCAAATGACGATACCCTTACCATCTTGAACAGCATGAATAGGCCAATTATAACCAGGATCCATCCCACATTTCTTTTTGTCATACATTTTCCTCCTTAAAAAAATTCCCCAGTCACTGATTATATCATAAAAATCTATGTCGCTTGCGACATTCTCGCAGAACGTTTTTATATCTTTCTTTACTATGATATGAAAAATGCCCCTATTCTCTCATTCGAAAACCTTCAACGCCAAGAAACCTCCCGGAAATATGAGCATTTTTATCACATTTCCGGGAGGTTTCTTTGGAGTTTAAATTATTAGAAGATGCCTTATCTTTCCGCTCTGTCTGCAGGAAGTTATGCTATCTGAATGTGCTTCTTTTCAGGAAGCTTTGGCTGTTCCTTTTTAGGAATCATCAGTGTGAGGACACCGTGTTTGAAGGATGCCTTGACGTCGTCTTCTGTGATCTGGTCTCCAACGTAGAAGCTACGCTGCATTGATCCGGAGTACCGCTCCTGCCTTATGAGTCTGCCCTTCTTATCACTCTTGTCGTTGTTCATGTCCTTGGAAGCGCTTATGGTAAGATATCCGTCATTTAATTCCAGACTAATGTCGTCTTTACCGAATCCGGGAAGATCGACATTAACCTCATACTGGTTGTCTTCTTCCTTAACATCAGTCTTCATCAGTCTGTCAGCATGTCTTCCATAGAGCTTGCGCTCCATGTTATTCAGTTCTCTGAAATCAGGGAAATTGAACAGATTATCAAAAAGATTTTCTTCAAAAATACTTGGTGCTAACATAATACTTACCTCCTTTGCATCAAAAACATTTATTGCCCTTGAGCATTGGGACGGAGGGAGGGATCAAGTCCACTCTTTGGATCATAGGAATTCATAAGTCCTAACGGTCTTCTCTGTTCCTTTGTTCTATTATTAGTATAACACAAATTAGCACTCTGTCAAGTAGAGTGCTAATTTTTTTTTAAATTTTTTATTCTTGTGGAGTATTTCTTCCCTTTTCCTATGTGTTTGGGGTTTTCCGTACTCGTCACAAGAGGAATTCATTCTGCCATCGCAGCTTCGAATTCTTCAAAAGCAACAAGTCCCCTTATTTTCATGACTACTTGGGGCTTTTGCCCTTCCCTGACGCCTGCTCCAAAACCGCAAAAGCAACAAGTCCCCTTATTTTCATGACTACTTGGGGCTTTTGCCCTTCCCTAGCACCTGCTCCAAAGCCGCAAAAGCAACAAGTTCCCTCGATTTCATGCCTACTTGGGGCTTTTTGCTCTTCCAACATGAAGAATTCTTTCTGCTATCACATCTCCGAATTCTTCAAAAGCAACAAGTCCCCTTATTTTCATGGCTACTTGGGGCTTTTGCCCTTCCCTGACGCCTGCTTCAAAACCGCAAAAGCAACAAGTCCCCTTATTTTCATGCCTACTTGGGGCTTTTGCCGCTCCAGAACTCTTGCAGCAAGCGGTATGACTCCTTACGGGCAATAGCGGAAATCGCTCACAAGAATCCTACTTAGGCAGGACCCGCCCCTCGCTTTGCGAGGGGCGGGTCCAATACTATTCCCGTTTTTCTGAAGGAAAACAGGGATCTATGATATATGTTTTTCAAACCAGCCGGTGATCTCGTTTAATCGTCTTATTCTGTGCATAGGCTTTCCGCCTCTGGAAAGTTCGTGATTTTCTCCGTGAAAGACGATCATTCTGGTTTCAACACCTCTTACCGTCATGGCCTGCATCATTTGCATAGCTTCAGGCAGAGGACATCTGTAATCCTCATCACTGTGAAGGAAAAGTGTAGGCGTATGGGCATCATCAACATATTTTAATGGAGAATGATCCCAAAGCTTTTTAGCATCGAGTTTGCCATAATAATCATCATAGGCTATGCCGCACTGATCAGGTCCAAAATAGGGCCCTATATCGCTGATGTAAGACATTGAAACCCAGTTAGAGATAGACCTCTGGCTTGCCGCGCAGCAAAATCTATCTGTATGAGTAACTATCCAGTTAGTCATAAATCCGCCATATGAACCTCCGGTCTCACAAATTCTGCTCTCATCAATAGAAGGGTATTCTTTAATGACAGCATCAACAAAGTCCATGAGATTATTAAAATCTATGCCGCCGTAGTTACCACGGATATCAGCAAATTCATCTCCGCGACCATCGCTTCCCTTGATATTAGTGAACATGACCACGAATCCTTTTGATGCCCACACCTGCATCTCATGGAAAAAGACCTCTCCGTACACGCATCTTGGACCACCATGGATATCAAGCACAGCCGGATATTTTTTGGATGGATCAAAGTTTTCCGGAAGAAGAACCCATCCATGAAGCTCTAAGCCTTCAGATCTGTAGTCGATCCTCCTTGGCTCAGCTACGTATACATCCTCAAGCAGTGCGCAGTTATGCTCGGTAATCTGTTTCATATCCTCAATATATCGCGGCGGAGTATAGTGAAACTGATCGTTTATTTCAACTGTCCCAAGCTTGTTTTTGTCAACAGTATAAATCTCAGGCAGCTTATCTCCTGCTATATAACACAGCGCAAAAGTATCCTTCACTATATCAAAGAAAACAATTGAACCTGATAGATCAAGCACATGCTGCACCAGACCGCTCTCAAGATCGATCCTTGAAATGGCCGAATGATCTTCAACAGTTGAAAGTGTGTAATATACCGGCTTTCCATCTTCTTTTAAAAGCTTGTTCTGCTTTCCTCCTCCAAGTGAAACATCACTCAGCACACTGTTTCCTCTTGAATGCGAAGGATGATATCCCTCTACTTTTACAAGCTCGTTATCCTGCACCTTAAAAAGATATGGAGATTCATTTATACCATAGGTCTTATAATCCAGTGCAAATACATACGTTTTTCCGTCCATAACCTCAAAGCTTTCAATTCCCATGTCATGCCTGTCATATATGCTTTCAATCTGCATATCTTCGACATCAAGGCTGAATAGATCAGAGTAAAAGTCCGGAATTACAGAGGCTTTAGCTCCTGTAAAATATATCTTTTTGCCGTCTATTTTGAAGTCATATACATTAAAATCAGGGTCTGTTATCCGCTTAAGCTCAAAACCGGTTTCTGAATTCTTATCAGTCCTTTTAATAATAAAAAGGGCATTCCTTTTTCCTTCAGTCACTCCGCTGCCGTTACCCCAATAAGGAACTTCCGTGAAAACATCATAATCACTTTCAAGATTTGTTTTCTTCTCTTCCTTCTTTTTTGTTCTTACCTCTTCGCTGTCAAGATAAGCATCAGGGTCTTTTTCCTCTATCTGAGCAGTTGAAACGTAGAGTCCCTCTGATATTTTTTTGATATTCCCCAATGAAACAGGAAGCTTTGCCCAGAGCTTTGCTTCACCGCCTCCTAGAGAAATCGAATAAAGCTCCGTTCCCTCAAACTTTTCATCCTCCGGCGCTTTTCTGTTTATGATAAGTTCCTCGTCACTTTCCCAAAAAGAAACTGATGCCTCCAAAGTCGATGTGAGCTGGAATGGCTTTCCTTCCTTTACAGCCCATACATCTCTTTTATATGCGTTTTTCTTTTCATCTGCTAAAGCAACGTTGTAAGCAAAAGCGCTTCCCGTTGGGTTATACAAAACATTCTCGAGATACTTGTATTTTAAAATATCCCCTATTTCGACTTTTTTCATTATGTCTCCCATATAGTTTTCCTCCGTATTTGGTCCTAAGGGGGTACCGCTTGCGGTGGATTCCTTAGGACGGTCTAATGTTTTCATAACTTGCTTTACACTACCTTTGGTCTCTCCAAGCTTTAATTATATGGGAAACGTCAAAGATATTGAAGCTTTGATTTGAGTCACTTTGTAACGTCCCCAGTGACTCATTGAAGCTTTGTTTTCAGTCATTTGCAACGTCCCCAGTGGCTCATTCCACATTTTTCAGGGCTTCACTCATGGGAATTCGTCCGATCCTGCGATATTCAATTACTGCAACCACAGCATAGGTCACCACTCCCAAAATAAACATCTTAACGTAAGCTGCGGGGTCAAGCCAGATAACCATCCAGCCACTCATCATCTGCTTTAGCATCATTCTGAAAATCTGTACCATCACGCAGGATACTATCGGATAAGAGATGAGAAAAGAAGCTATGACCACAATTGCAGTCGGTATAATGTATAGCATTGCGATCTCTTTTTTGGAATATCCCAAAATCTTCACCATTGAAATGGATTGGACGTTTCTCTCAATTATAAGTTTGGACAAAAGATATATCAGCACAATGAACATGATAACTGAGAATCCGTCCACAAGGTACATTAGATTTCCCATAGAGATCATCAGCTGTCTCGATACCCTTGTAAGAGATTCCTCATCCACGACAGTTCCGATATATTTGCTGTCAATGTCCGTTATTTCAGTATCTGAGAAAAATCCCGAGAAGAACTCTTCATCAAGCCCCATTACGTCATTTAGGTGTTTTTTGCTCATAAATACTGCAACTCCGCCATCGTAGTCATAGACACCGGTAACCTTAAAACCGTAGTATCTGTCCTCATAAGGCTCTTTTAAAGTGATGACGGAATCCTTCCCATAGCCGTATTTATCCGCATAGGCAGATGAAATAAGAACTGTTTTGTCATCAAAAGAAGCATCTATGTACCTGCTGTTTTCCTGGATGCCATATAACGTCACATCCTCAACCTTAGCGCCGCCTTCTCCTATCGTCTTAAGGCTGCAGGCAGATATCTTCTCAGCATCGGGGTTGTTGGTATTTATTTTTCCTCTCAAAACAACATACGAAAGAGCTGCAGATATCTCATTATCATCATCCACTGCCCCCGCAGGTATCTGCAGAAGATATGTGTGTTTTGCAAGCATTGTGTCAGTAACTATGCCCTGAAAATGTACAAGAAGTGGCGGAAGCATCATTCCAAAAAACAAAAGAACATTTGCAAAAAAAAGTCCCATAAAGAGGATTATGTAACTGCTCTTATTCTGGATAAGTATGCGGATCCTGAACCTGTCAAAAAACCTGATCAGGCTGCTAAGCTTTACTGCGGCTTTTCTCTTCTCTCCCGAGAGATTGCGGCGAATCAGATGGAGAGGACTTAGCATGAGCTTTTTTCTTAGGATAAAATAAGTCACAACAAGCATGATGATAAAGGGAACGATCGTTGTCTTTAGAAAAGCATCCGCGCTCCATACGGTGACATAGGTAGGCAGAGAATAGCTTCCGTAATACATATCCACGCACAGGTTCTTAAAATACGTATATCCAAGTATATTTCCAATGATCGCGGATATTATCGTCACAATAAGCGGCATAGCCATATAGTGCCTTATGAGCTCACCTCTTGTGTATCCCAGCGCCCTCAGAGTCCCTATAACGCAGGACTCCTTGTGTATCGTGTTGTTTATTGTTATTCCGAATACAAACGCCACAATAATGATTATTATGCATAAGAGGACTTCCATCATTGCCTTGTCGCCGCCAATATCTACGCCTGTAAAATTGATAGCCTGGTTCAAATACCTTGGGATAAAATTCTCAAGCGAAGTCTTTTTGGAGATGGTCTCCATAAGCTCTTCTGAAACCTCTTTTTCCTCGATATCATCCTTTGGCTTTTGATGGTATAAAAATGAGTAATTATATCTGAGCAGGTCGCTGTCATATTCGTCAAACTGCTCTTTTGATACAACGGCCACACCGAACGCAGATGCATCAAACATCATATCGTTGTTATTGTAAAAAAGAGTGCTGTAGTCTGACAAAGCCACAAGTCCAACAATCGTATATGTCGTTCCATCAGACGTAATAACATCTTCCACCGTCAGATCGTTGTTGTCTGCATACATTCTGTCTATAGCTATCTCGTTTTTCTTTTCCGGAAGCCGCCCCTTCATTACGCAGACTTTATCGATCTCTTCCCTGTTTGCATAGATCCTTATCGTTGTATCGTTGTCAAATGCTTTCTCTACATAAAAATTCTCATAAATTGAGATATCTTTTCGTTCAATCCTATCCTTTATTGAGTCTGTAAGTTTATCCTCAGTCCTGAAATTGCCATCTTCAATTGTGTACTTATCAAAGCTATCGTTGTAGGCCTTTATCATGCTCTCGCCTGCAACCAGAAATCCTGACACAAAACCAATTGACAATACAAGCAGGACAAAAATAACAAAATACTTTCCAAAGTCTCCCCTAAGGTCACGAAGGAGCCTTTTCTTTAGTGGATTTTTCATTGCCCGCTCCTTTACCAGTCAAGCTCTTTGGCTGCAATCTTCTCTTCATTTCTGTAGCTCTTTCTGATCCCGCCGTCTCTTAATTTGACTACAAAATCAGCCATGTTCTTGATCGCATCATTATGCGTTACCATGATCACTGTGTTGCCGTACTTTTGGTTGACCTGCTCTATCAAAGCAAGTATCTCTTTGGACGTGTTGTAATCAAGAGCTCCGGTAGGTTCATCGCATAAAAGGATGTCCGGATTTTTTACAATTGCTCTTCCGATAGCGCAGCGCTGCTGCTGGCCTCCCGAGAGCTGGCTTGGAACCTTGTTTTGATGATTTGTGAGCCCCAAAATGTCTATTATTTCATCGATATTAAGTGGTTTCTTTGAAAGATATGCTCCAACCTCTATGTTTTCCCTGACGGTGAGGTTGGGTATCAGATTATACATTTGAAAAATGTATCCCAAATGATCTCTTCTGTAGGCAGTAAGCGCTTTTTCGTCCATGTCAGACATAAGCTTGCCATTTATGATGATCTTGCCGGAATCGGCATTATCAATACCGCCGATTATATTTAGAAGTGTGGATTTTCCGGAGCCGGAAGGTCCAAGAAGTACTACAAATTCTCCCTTTTCTATACCAAGACTTATATCCTTCAGGACTTCTATGCGGCTGTCGCCCTCTCCAAAGGATTTCTTTATATTTTGTAACTCAAGCTGCATTTTTCCTCCTATTCTTACGAGACGTTAGCATACGCTTCGTAGAGTTAGCGGTTGCTAACTTCAACTTCTAGGATATTCTTATTGCAAAAAATTGTCAAATTGAAGTCACCGGTGAATCATTTCCATTTGATAAGCCTTATCAGGAACAAAATGCCTCTGACACAAAGTTCTGTGCACATAGCAATCCATGCTCCCTTAAGGCCGTATTTCGAACCAAGGAGTGCAGCCAGAGGAATCCTTACCATCCACACGCTAAGAAGGTTGAGAACACTTGATAGCATTGTTTCTCCCGCTCCTCTGAACACACCGGCTGCTACAATTGAAGCACCATACAAAGGTTCAGCAAAAGCTTCTATCCTCAATATGCTGGTGCCAAGCGCACGTATTTGAGCATCAGGGCTCAGGATCCCTATCATGACAGGTGCAAATATCCACATAAGAACAGCATTGGCGCTCATAACTCCCATCCCGAGCGCAACCGCGATCCATCCGAGTCTTTTTCCCAGATCTTTCCTTCTTGCGCCGATACACTGCCCAACGACTGTCGTAGCAGCAACACCTATTCCATAGCCGGGCATATAGCACAGACTCTCCGCAGTTATGGAAAATGAGTTGGCTGCAACCGATACCGTTCCAAATGGCGATATAATGCGCGTAAAGGCAACATAAGCAAATCCCATGATAATATTGTCGATTGCAACCGGAATTGCGATTCTAAGGGCTCTGGGGAGCTCATTTTGAGCAAAGTCTGAGAATCTTACCCTGCGCTTTATTTTTCTTCTGAAAATGCGGAGCATGGAAGATTTAAACAAAAGGATATACATCATGATCATTGCTATCAGGAATATAGATATGGATGTTCCGAGAGCAGCGCCAACTACTCCCAGTACCGGGATAAGAAGCGCATTAAATAACACATCCAGAGCGCACATGATCACGCTTAGAATGCTTGGAACGCGGATATTTCCTCCTGATTGGATCATTCCCTGTGAAACATAGAGCATTTCCTGAACCGGAACTGTGAGCGCATAAACAAGAAAATATGCCGTAGCTTCTTTTCTTATTTCAACCGCTCCACCCATCCATGCAGGCAGGAAACTGCTTACAGATACGGCGATAGCCGAAATAATCAGACTAAATACAAGGGAACAGATAAGTCCCCATTTTACGATAACTCTCGCCCCTTCTTCATCTTTTGCTCCGATCTTGTGGGCGACACATACTGTAAATCCGACGCTGACAGCAGATATAATACCGCCTATCAGCCATGTTGTACTTGAAACAAGCCCTATGGCGGCCGAGGAATTTGCTCCCAGGCGGCCGACCATAGATGCATCTATATACTGCATTATTATCGACGAAATCTGTGCAAATATAGCAGGCAGACTAAGTCTTAAAATAAGGCCTATCTCATTTTTTGTTGTTAGTTTTTCACCATTTCTTATAGCTGCTAATGGATCTCTCATTATTACTGATCATGAGCTGCGAACTAACTTTTGAATCAATCTGTTACGTCCCGGTGACTCATGCGGGAAAAACAAGGATCTCCTTGTCGCCTTTTCCTGTTGCAAAAGGTCCGGGGATAGCTCCGGGATCTCTGTGTCCTCCGAAGTAGTCTCTGTCAAAGCAGATTGGTGTTCCGTCAGGATTTTCAAAATATTGTTCGGGCTCAAATGCCTTTCCAAGAGTTTCAGTTGTTAATATATCGCAGCTGAAGTCCTTTAGGCAATCAAAATAATTGGTTTTTACATACCAGCCGCCCTTTTTCTCCTTAACGGTAACGGAAATCTTTGATTTTTTGTCGACAAGCTTATTCTTTTCTTTATGATAAACTGTCGCGCCATCAAAGTAGGCATTTCCGTCAACCCATACAGGAAGGTGACCGAAGTGAGCCTCTGCAAGCTTGCCCATATCGGGATTCTTGGTGAAGTCAAACTGATCTGACCATTCCTCATATGTCGGGAAGATATCAAAAGGAGCAGTTCCGACTACTTCGTAGTCAGCATCCTGTGCAGTCTTTTTCTTATCTGTAATCTTGTGCTGCTGAACGAATACATTGTTGTAAATTCTGTCATCACCGTGGAGGATTGTCATAAATCCTGCTACTTCTGTGCGGTGGCGAATGTGATAAGGTGTAAATCTGGGCTCTCTTTGTCCGTTTACAACGCTGTCAACGCCTGAATTGATAAGGCTGAAGCTTCCAAGGATCAGGTTGTGAACAACACCGATACCTTCACTAGGAATTGTTATGGCAACAGGTGAAAGGAGCAGGTTGTTGTCTATAAGAGTCGGTCCATGTCCAACTTCAACGAATACGTCTGTGTTGAACATAGCTCCGGGTGCCTGCTTAATGCCTTCAGGTCTGTTGTTGTCATGCATGAGGTTCTGACTTACGCGCGCACCCTGTGCCTGCCAGTCAAGCCATACACCCATGATGCAGTTGTGAATATGGTTTCTTCTGATCGTAACGT
>Ga0247608_10004955_pt1 | contig 14639 bp, 20 predicted proteins | sample 176DNAGHGlowgp2_FD_193490 | JGI IMG/M metagenome (GOLD analysis project Ga0247608, IMG submission 193490) | Sheep rumen microbial communities from Palmerston North, Manawatu-Wanganui, New Zealand - 1766 DNA GHGlow gp2 | ecosystem: Host-associated > Mammals > Digestive system > Stomach > Rumen ...
AATTACAGAATATATAAATACATTGACAGATGAACCTATTTGTGGGGGATATCATGATAGACTTGATCCAATACCTGCAGTAGATTTAGATGGAAATCCTGTATGTTATAAAAGTGGAGCACAAAAAGGTAAACGTAGACAAATGTGTGCTCAAGCACAAAAAACTCGTAATGAATATTTGTTCAATATAGGAAAACTAAATGTATTATGTACAAATGGTGCTCCAGATAAAGAATTAAATATAGGTGTAGATGTTATAATAATAACTTCTCCTTTATGTGAGGATATTAAAAGTTATATGTATCGTCTTAGTAATGTACGTTATCCTAGTGGTAAAATAAAATTATATAGCATTTATATAAAAAATTCTATTGAACAAACTAGATTGCAAAATAAACCCCTTGCAAATAATCATCAAATTATAAACAAGTGCGAAAATTTAGTAGTAAATGAAAATAATTCCGATTTTATTTTGGTAGATTAAAAAATTATTGTATATTTGTAGTGTTAAACAACTAAACGCTCTTTGATATAATGGACAAACCTAAAGAAAGTATTAACGATGCAAATGGTCGTGCATTGACCATAAGACATGATGAAGCTAATACTGGTCTTAGAGTTCTAAATCTTCTTGATGAAAAACAATTAGCTCAAGCAGAAGTTTTTCTTAAGAAAGTTATTGCAAGTGATAAAGGTGGTATTAAGAGTGTAAATGAAGGACTTGCAGTTCTTATGCGTGCTCAAGATTTGCAACTACCATTTTCAACTTGTATTGAACATATCCATGTAATAAATGGTAAGACTGGTATTGATGTTCATATAATTAAGTCGTTATTGTCGAGGGCAGGAGTAACTTGGGAATGCACTAAAGATTATGCTCCTCAGTATCAATATACTGACGGCAATACGATTTATATTGAAACACAACTTCCCGATTATTGTGTTAAATGTCGTACAGCTAAAGAAGCAGAAGATAAAACAACTGATGATGTTGTTGGTGTATACCCAGTTAAATGGTATGCTGATTTAAAAGGAAATATTTATAATGAGTTTCAAGTTTCAGATAAATGTGTTGTAGCTATAAATAAAGCTCACGCAACAAAATTAGCAAATGAAGGAAAATTTCCTATTATACGGATTGCTGCACAACCTGTTGATTTTGTAACTGAATATAAGTTTACTCGTTATAAAATGATAAATGGTAAGGAAAGAGTTAGTACTTGTATTAGTCATTTTAGTTTTACTGAAGCTCAAGCAGCTGATTTATTTACTAAAGATACTTACAAGAAATATGCTCGAGTACTTATAGGTCATCGCGCTTTTACTCTTGGTGCTCGTGATATTGCAGCTGATGCACTCATGGGATGTCAAGAAACAAGTGAACTTAAAATAGTTGAAGGAGTTGACCTTAGTCCTTCTGACTATGAAATTGCTGAAGAAGTACAATAGTACTTTTATAAGGTCAAAACAATTATTAATCGTTGTTCTAAACAACATAATTTATTTATTTATTATTTTTATTAACTTTTTAAACGTAATTTTATTATGAAGTTAGGTAACAAAATGCAGTTTGGTTTTACTGCTGTTCAAGCTGGTCAGAAGTCCGCAACCGTTAATGCTGAACCTCGTCTTATCGCTAATTCTACACAAGGTAAGTTCCTTATTACTGCTCCTGTAAGTAAGGCTATGGGCATTGCAGTTGGTGAGAACATTATGTTCCTTAATAATATTAGTGAAGTTGAGAATGCTATCAATCAGCGTGTTGATGATTTGGTTGCTTGGGCAGAAGCAAATGGTCTTGACCTGAATACTCGTGAAGGTCAGGATGCTGCTCTTAAGGAGTTTACTGTATGGGCTATTGCTAAGGGTGTTCTTCAGTATGATAGCAAGGGTAATCCTGTTATGGCTTCTATTCGTTTCACAGAAGAGGACAAGAAGAAGTTTATTGCAGAACATGCTGCTGAACTTGTAGCTGAGAATCGTGATGCTCTTATTGCACGTAATGGTGGTGAGGACGCAGATGACGAAACTCTTGCTTCTCTGATTACTGTTGATGATATCGAATCTCCTAAGTATCATGCTGCTACTGGTTCTAAGACTGCAACTACTGGTTCTTCTACTGGTGTTGGTTGTCAGCTGAACTTCACTGATACTGCTATTTGGGGTGCTCTTAAGGCTGACCTTGGCGATGATAAGGATAAGAAGAACCGCGTATATGCTGTTGTTCTTGAAGAAGCATTTACTACTCAGGTTCCCAATGGTAAGGAAAATGTAGAAGTTACTGCTTATCCTATTGAGTTCCTTGCTGACGAAGATCCTATCGTTCGTGTAGCTAAAGCTTAACTTAGTGTTTGTCCAATAGTTTAACTTAATAGCAGAGCAATCATAAAATGCTATGGTTGTTCTGCTATTATTTTTATGTTTAATTTAAAACTTAATTAAGTTATTTATGTCTGAATTAAATCAACAAGCTAAGGCAGCTCCTGCAGAAGCTGCTCCAAAGAAACTTAAGAGAGGTGTTAGTAATCAGACTCAAGCTGTTAATCAATTAAAATTCCATGAGAAAGATGCAGCACAAAATGGTTTGTTTATTGGTCACCTTGAAGAAGTTCGTGTTGATTGGAGTGCAAATGCTGAAAGTAAGTCATTTACAGGTATGAATGTACCTCGTCTTACTTATCATTTTGCTTCAAATCACGCAAACATTAATGAAAGACGTCATGTGTATAACACATTATTCCCTGTTGAAAGTAATGTTAATACTATTCCTGGTGGTTCTGATGCTTGGAGAGTAGATAATATTCTTCATTGGATTAAGCATATGCTTGACGTATTTTATTTGAAAGGTCGCCAGCTCACTCCTGCTGAAGAAGATGCATTAACCCTTTCATTCTGTGATTATGACGAAAATGGTGAATATGTTGCTGTAGAACCTCAAGAAGTTATTGATGGTTATACTACATTGTTTAACAATGTTGTTGCTATCATGACAGGTAAGTTTAATCTTGCTGAAGGTGATACTCCTCATCCTTGCTATAAGGATGCTAATGGTAAGCCTATTAGTGTTTGGATGAAACTTCTTCGTCATCGTCGTCGTAAGAATAATTGGATTAATGTAGGTCAGAATGGTGAACTTGGCTTTGACCAATTTATTGGTTCTGGCGTAATTGAAATTCAAAAGCCTAATACTCCTCCTGCTATTCTTCGTATAGATTTATCTAAGGAGAGTATTACTCCAAAAGAGACTAATATTCAGCCTACTATTGGTGCTCCTGGCATGGGCATGGGTGGTGTAATGACAGGTGTTCCTACTGATTTAGGAGCTACCACTCAAAATTCTGCTTTTGCAGCTGCTGGTGCTGGTGAGGAAATGCCGTTCTAGGTCAACATTAAACACACTTTTAGTTAAACATTCCATAGCGGCATTAGATTTCGGTCTAGTGCCGCTTCTTTATTTAATATGAAACGAGGTGTTGCAACTAGTAAACTATCTAAAGACTATATAGAATCTAAAATTAGTCAGGAAACTATTATGTCTAAATATTTAGATATTCCTATAGAAACTATAATTGATTGTGTAAACACAAATACTCTTATACAATCTGTCTTTAGAGATGATGATAAAACTGGAAGTATGGGCTTTACTTTTAATAAGAAAGGTAGATTAAAAGTAAGGGACTTTGGTGGTTTTGGCTTCTTTGGTGACGTATATGATGTTGTAGCACATGTATTAAGTCTTGTTTATAATAGAAAAATTGAACCTAACAATAAACAAGATTTTTATTTTATACTAAAACATATTGCTGAAACATTTAGTGATATAATTGACAATAAAGCAGTAGACGAAAACATAGATACTACAATACAAGAAGCCATTAGAAAAGGCAAGAAAACTAAAGCTATTATAGAAATTGCTCCAAGAAGTTGGAATAAAGAAGATAAACAAATTTGGGAACATTGGGGAGTTAGTCTTCAATATCTTAATACTCATTTTGTTATTCCTGTTGACCAATATTATATAAATAGAGGTGTTGATAGTAATCCTAAATATAGGTATACTTCTAAAGACCCATGCTATGCTTATATGCTTGGTCAAAATAGAGCTGGTATTTATCTTATCAAACTATACTTTCCATTAAGAGATAGAGAACTTGAACAAAAGTTTATAACTAATTGTAATGTTTTAGAAGGATTACCTAATCTTGAACTAGATAATTATGATTATATTATTATAACTAAAAGTAGTAAAGATAGATTAAGTATTGGCTCGCATTTAGCATCTCCTTCCTTCTACGGGGGGTTAAAAGACAATGTTAATATTGGAATTATCAATTTACCTAGTGAAACTTATAAACTTACACCAAGAGAATATGCTTATTTAGCTAATAAACTTAACAAAACTGGTATGATTATAAGTTTTTTAGATTTTGATAAAACTGGTAGAGCTGGTGCTAAATATTTACAAGAAACTTATAATATTCCGTATATCTTTATAACTCGTGGTGAGTTTGGTTTATATAATTATAAAGCAAAAGATTTTGCGGAATTACACGATATATATACAATTAGTGAAATAAATCAATTTATTTATGAAACTTTAACTTATATTAAACTTAAATATGAGCAAGACAATTATCCCTATGCCGATTATGAAGGACTACCATATGCTTAGTCTTAATAAAGATGCTGAAAAAAATATTATTATGACTATGATGACATATATTACAGAAGATGAAGAAAAACTTCTAGATAATGGCAAGGAGCTTCATCTTGTTCGAGGTAATATGGAATTTAATATTTCCTCTAGAAAAATATATTGTTATGGTCATGTAGATTTTACTACTAATAGTAGTGATTATAATATTATTGATGATTTTGATTTTTTAAATTATTTAAATGAAGTAGGAATACATATTCCTTCAGATTATAATTATAAAAAACATGTATGTAAATCTCCTATTGACAGAGTAAGATGGACTGAAAGTTGGAGTCCAGCAGAAGTTGCACAATATGCTTATGCTCGTATTGGTAAACCTGATAGAATAGTATTATTTAAACATACTAAAGAAAAATAATTATGGAAATACCAGAACAAATACAATGTCTTAGTAAATATATTGAAGAACCTGATAATTTTATGATTAATTATATTCCTCATGAAATTAAAAGACTAGGACTTGAAAACTTTTTAAATATAAGTATTAAATCTTTAGATGCAAGTAAAGTTTGTCCAGATGGTTTAAGACCAATTCAAACTATAAGTTATATTTATGTTAGAGCAATTACTGAAATTGTTTATACTATTATAACTTATGTTGACTCTTTTGAATGGAGCAAATGGTTTGATAAAGTTTTAGTTGTTCATGCTTTAAATCTAGATTACGAAAAGAAGAATCCTCCTATAGATTATGATGCAGACAAACCAAAAGCTAAAAGTAAGTCTGGAACTACAAAACAATCATCACCCCGTAGAAGGGAGAATGATAAACCAACTGCTGCTGAGATTAAACTTGCTGATAAAGCTGCTAAACTTAATCTACTTAAATTTAATATTAAATAATTATGATACCTGTAACATTATATAAAAGAGATGCTAGAGGAAATATTCTTCGTTGGCAAATTAATCAACTAGCTGATGGTACTATTTCTATTGCTCATGGCATTTATGCTCATAAACCTCATGTAGAATTTATCAATCCTACAATGAAAAAAGCAAATGAAGTACAATCTAGAATTAATGCTAAACGTAAAGAAGGATATAAAGCAATAGAAGATTTATGGGATAATGCTCCTAAAGAATTAGATTCAGCTAATACTTATGAATACCTTAGACTATATCTTCCTAAATATAATACCACTTCTGAAGGATTTGTACTTCCAATGCTTGCTAAAACATTAGAAGATAATAAGCCTTTTGAAAAGTTTGGTACTATGCTTGGACAATATAAGATTAATGGTCTTCGTTGTATAATTGGTGCTGAAAAAGTTGTAGGAGATTTATTTAATAGCTATCATTTAACATATACATCTAGAGAAGGTACTCGTTGGAATCTAGATTGGATGGACGAAATTATTACTTCTCAATTATCAGATGATATAATTGATATGATGATTGAAGAAGGTGTATGTTTAGACGGAGAATTATATCTTCCAGGCTATTCTGTAAATGATATTAATTCATTTGTTAAAAACAATACTCTTCCTCAGCATTATCAACTTCAATATTGGTGTTATGATTTAACAATGGAAGCAATAACTGCTTATACAAGACATGAAGAACTTGAAAAAGCTATTAAAGAAGGAACTACAAAATTTGTTTCAAAGGTTCAACATTTGGATAACAAAAAACAATTCCTTATTATTCCATCATTTGATATTGACAATATTACTAGTGCTACTGATAGCAGAAATCTGTTTATTGATTTGGGTTTTGAAGGTTTAATTGTTCGTAATCCTGAAGCAGAATATGCTTTTGGGAAAAGAAATAGTAGTATGTTTAAATATAAGAAAAAACTTGATGGTAAATTTATGATTGTAGATATACAAGAAGATAAAAGAGGTCTTCCTATATTTACTCTTAAAAATGACATTAATGACGAAACATTTGAATGTACTATTAATCTTCCTCAAGAAGAACAAAAGAAACAATTAAACATGAAACAATATCTAATTGGTAAAACTGGTCTTGTAGAATATAGAGAACGAAGTGGAATTAAAGAAGTTCCTTTTCATGCTAAACTTATAAAAATTTATATATGACATATAATGTTTTAATGGAACTCATTGCTTGGACTGCAATAATTATAGGTGTAATACATTTAGCTTTTAATGTTGGCGTATACTTTGGAGGTGTATTAAATAATACTAATTATTGGAGTATAAAGAGAGAAAGTATGATTGCTAAAAATGATATTTGGTATTTGCTTCCAACTATTGGTGTAAATTTTACTCCATCTTTAGAAATTATATTTTATTGGTTAAATTATCAAATATATATTAATTATACTATTAATAAAAATGAATCTTAGCGCATATGATGAAATTCATCCAAAAGTAGATAAAAGACTTACTTGGATAAATGTAGATAGATATCAACTTCTATCTAGAGAGATAACTCATCGTATGTTTAATACTCTTTGTAAAAGGTATAATCGTGAAGAAAATGATTATGATTATTTTATAATTCTTCTTGATGATAAACCTTCTGATAGAAATTATGCTGTAACTAAATTTGATGATTATGGTAGAATTAAAATAAGTTTAAAACCTATTTGGAAAGAAGCATATTTAGATAAATATAAACATGATGTTAATATATCTATTACAAGAGTAGAACATACTGATGATGGAGATATATATAAACTAAACTTGTAGTTATTTCCTTGTTTTAGTTGTTTGACGGAGCAGATAATTTGGCATAAAAAGCCATTTTGTCTGTTCCTTTTTTGTTATGTCGCATTTTTATATCAAATATGATAAAATGTATGTCAGCAAGAAAATATGCTCTCAAATCGAAAAATAAAAAATTAAATAAAATTTGGTATTGTAACAAATAATTCGTATATTTGCAATATGAAACGTATAACAAATGAAGATGTAGTTAATTCTTTTTATGAAGGTAAGCCTAATGAAAGTGATAATATGTCAACTGATGGACATAAACTTTTATCATATAGTACTGCAATAGCTGAAAGAGTTGTTAATGATGGTAAAACTGTAATTATTAAAAATGTTACTAGATATAGTAATACTACAAGTAGACATCAATCTCTTTTAGATAAATATGATTATGTTGTAACTGATGTTCCTAAAGGCGAACAACATTTAATTAAATATATGTAATATGAAACACTGCTATATCTTTGATTATTGCTCTGCTTCTATATATCATATAGAAATACCTGATGATATAGAACAAGAAAATGTAGAATCTTATCTTACACATAAATGTACTTATAATCCTAGCGTTATGGATTTTATGATTACTGATAATCCTATACAAATAGAAGAATTATGATACACCTTAAAATATGTCCTGTACAATATAGAGTTAAAGGTACTAAAACTTTTAAAAAAGGTATTCAAATAATAAATCGTAACTCTAATATTACAAGATTTATAGATGCTAAAACTATGAAAGATGTAAGTATTGCTCCTGGAAATCTTGATTATTATGTATCTCTTGAATCTAGTGAAGGTAATATTTTGTTTAACTTAAGCGAAAGATAATTATGGCTAGAAATATATCTGGAATAAAACAACCTAAACCTGTTGTTGTTATTGATTCTTTTACTGGAGAAAATAGAATTTATCCTAGTCTTAGAGAATGTGCTAGAGCTGAACAAATAGCTCCTACTACTTTGTATAAAGCTATCAAAAATAAAACTAAAATTCAAAGAAGAGAATTTATTTATGAAACGCCAGATAACTAGAGTTTATACTGCAGAAGTTAAACTTAATTCTAAAGATAAATTTAAGAAACAACTTATTCTTGAAAACGATAATGGTACTTTATTCATAGATAGAGAGTTTTTTGTTATATCTTTTCTTCCTAATCAAACAATAACTGCTACTGTTAAAGATAAAGTACCACATAATCCTATATTCCTATGAACATTTACCAACTAGAACAAGACCTTATAGCTATCTTTGATGAGATAGAAGAAAATGGTGGAGAAATAACTCCTGAACTTGAAAAAGAACTTTGTATTAAACAAGATGAGTTTAAGTCAAAAGTAGAAAACTATACTAAAGTTATAAAACTTCTTGAACAAGATATAAATTCTATAAAAGAAGAAAAGAAACGTCTTACTGATTTAGCATTATCTAAGCAAAAGATTATTGATAGACTTACAACTATAATTATTGGAGCTATCAATACTTTTGGAGAAACTAAAAAGTCTGGTGTTAAATATTTAGATTATGGCACTGGTTCTGTTTCTATTAGAAATAGTAAAACTGTAGATGTTGATGAAGATTTATTAAAAGATTTACAAATTCAAATGGTTGCATTATTTGAAAATATGAAAACAAATAATCAACTTGATGTAGAAGACAGACTTAATTCTGAAAATTTAATTCATGCGATATCTGAAGAACATCATGATGCCGATGACAATGTTATCACAGGATTTAATGTTACAGAAGATGATTTAAATCATACTAATATTAAACTTACATTAAAACTTCCAACAAAAGCTCTTTTAAATGGAGAGTCTTATCCTGTAATTAGAGAAATGCTTAAACATTGTTCTGATTATAATTTGGAAGCTAATGTAGTTAAATCTGATATTAAGAAAGAACTTGAAGAAAATGGAGCTTGTGCTCCTAATCTTGCTCGTTTAGTTAATAACCAATCAATTCAAATAAAATGAGTAAGTATAATGTTAATGGACTTCCTTGGAGTAGTGGTATAGGTGTTGATGTAAAAGACTGTACCACTTCTAAAGAAGTTATGGAAAAAGCTGGACTTAATTTCAGCGTTGAAAAATGTGATTTATATGCTCAGATGCCTTTTAGTTTAACAGGAGATAATTCAATAAACGAAGAAGGTGGTGATTTTGCTCGTGCTGGTAAAATTTACAGAAACTGTCCAACAGGTTATGCGACTTATCGTACAGATAAAAATATTCCTTTAGGTGTTGTTAAAAGTAAATATGAAGTTGTTCAGAATATGGATGCTTTTAATTTCTTTGATGATGCTATTGGTCCTGGCAAAGCTATTTGGCAATATGCTGGTATGTTTGGTTATGGAGAACGTATATTTGTTGCTGCTAAATTACCTATTACAACAACTGTAAAAGGTGATCCTGTTGAAAACTATCTTGTATTTAGTAATTCTCATGATGGAACTAGCAGTATAAATGTATTATTTACTCCTATTCGTGTATTTTGTACTAATTGTTTAAAAGCTGCTTTCAACAATGCAGATTCTTATATTAGACTTCGTCATACTAGAACCGTTCAAGAACGACTTCAAAGAGGGAGTGAGGTATTACGCATCGCATGTAGTTATGCTGAGGATGCTCAAAAACTTTACGAAGCCCTTGCAACAATAAGTCTTTCTGATGATACAGTAATGAAATATCTTGCTGATATAACATTATCTCAAGAAGAACAAACTGCTTTAATTGCTTTTGATGAACAAAATGGTTATAAAAAACTATTTAACAGAGATTATCTTACTATGGAACGTACTGGTATAAGTACTCGTAAAGTTAATCAAATTGTAAATATGTTTGAATATTATCTTGATGGAATTGGTCAAAAAGAAATTGCAGGAACTGCTTGGGGTGCTTATAATGCTGTTACAGGCTTCTATTCTAATGTTGCTAACTTGTCTGGTTCTAAGCGTATGGATAGTCTTTTGTATGGCAATGCTGGAAATGTTATGACTAAAGCTTTAACTAGAGCATATGAATTACAATATGTAGCTTAGTGTTGAGAAGTGAGTTGAAAAGGAGTATATCATCTTCCTCCTACGGGGGATTGAGAGCAAAGTTGATTGTACGTAAAACAATTATTGTTTATTTAAAACACCCCCCGTAGAGGAAGATAGATATGCTCTGACTTGTCTTAATACATATAAACTTACTATTATTAAACATGGTGCTATTAGACTTTACTATAACCTTTATATATTAGACTTTTATGTTGTTGGTTTACAATTAGTTATGTGGCTAATTTTTTGTCTATTTACTAATTTTTCAGTAAAAATTTGGTATATTCACTAAAAATGCGTATCTTTGCCTTATGTAATAAAGTAAGTAATAAATATATGAATTATACGCCTATTTATACCATAAATGTAAAAAGAGGTAAAAGAATTAATTGTAATTTATCTTTAAAAAGAGTTACATTTATAGATGAAGATGATGAAGGAACTCAATATCGTAAAACTATTAAATATATGCCTAACAGTATAACTATTGGAACTAAACTTCTATCGTTTCTTGAAACTCAGCCTAAATATGTCAGACAAGTTGTAACTTATATTACAGAACATCTTGTTTACAATCAAACAGTTATCGAACTTATAAATAAAGATATTTCTCAAGAAACTGGTGTATTTCCAGGGGATGTTACAAAAGCTATTAATATTCTTTGTTTTAAAGATGAAATAGATGCTGCAAAGACAGAAGAAGAAAAAGAGCAAATAGCTCTTAATGCAATTCTTCGTCGTATGCGTACAATTAAAGGTTATGAGAATGATACAATGTTTAGTAAATATGAATATTTTGTAAATCCTGCTTATATGTATAATGGCAGTATAAACTATTTAACTAAAAAGTAATTAAACTTATGATTGAAATTAAAATTGTCAACAATGGTACTCAACCACTTCCTAAATATGAAACTAATGGAAGTGTTGGAATGGATTTAAGAGCTAATATAGAAAATCCTATTATTCTTAAATCTCTTGATAGAATTCTTATTCCTACAGGACTTCATATTGCTCTTCCTGAAGGATATGAAGCTCAAATTCGTCCTCGTAGTGGACTTGCAATTAAACATGGTATTACTTGTTTAAATACTCCAGGTACTATTGATTCTGATTATCGTGGTGATATTGGAGTTATTCTTGTAAATTTGTCTAATGAACCATATGTTATTAATTCTGGAGAACGTATTGCTCAAATGGTTATAAATAAAACAGAAAAAGCTGAATTTAAACTTGTAGAAACATTAGATGAAACAGAAAGAGGAGAAGGTGGCTTTGGGCATACTGGAAAGGAGTAAGAAATTAGAACCATTATCTACCGAGAAATTAACATTGGATAAAGTAAATAAAATTATAACAAAAATTATAAATCATATATGAAAGACTTTGTTAAAAGAATGATTATTGAACATAGTGAACTTGTAGAACGTATCGGCAAACTTCATGACTATGTTTATTCTGATAAAAGTAATAATGATGATAAAGTTGAATTTGCTAATAAATGTATTCAGCTTGCTGCAATGAAGAAGTACGAAGAAGCTCTTCGTGCTAGACTTGAAAATCAAGATATTGTTTGTGGTGTTGGTGAATATTTTGAACGAGTTTCTGATGAAGATTTAAGTTGTCCTAAGAAAGTTAGTACTAAAGTTTGTAAACCTGATTGCGATGGAAGCCAACACGCAGAATAATTATATTCAAATATATACTATTACAACTGAAGGTTGTGAAAGTTGTGCTACTTTAGATAGACTTATCGAAGAAGCATTACAAATTGCAAAAAAGAAGCCAATATATACTAAACAAGATTATAAACAAGTAGATAAAAAATGGCTTAAAACAAATAGAGTTGAAGATTTTCCAACTACGTTTTTAATTAAAAATGATGTTATTAGATATAAATTTGTAGGTACTAGACCTGCAGTGGTTATTGCAAGATGGATTGATGTCCACTTGTAACATAGTGTTTTTCATGCGTACAAGAATTATTTAGTAGTGATACTAGGAATAATTCTGGCAAAAGTGTTTTTCATGGTTAATATTTAGTTGAGTGCTTAGTAGTGATACTAGGCACTTTTTTTATATTGATACTAATAAAAAGTTATATAATAATATTTTGAAATTTGATTGTGGGCAAAAGAGTCAATTAACCTTATAATATCCTTTTTCATAAAGCCCATTTTATCTGTTTCTTTTGGCTTATATCGGCTTCAAATATAGTCGGTGGATAGTTATATTGAAATGAGATAATAAACGCCCACAATCAATTTCAAAATATTAAAATTTTTTATAGTAATAGTGGGAACACATACGGCACATAAAATAAGTGAGAGCTTATCATCACGACAAACTCTCACTTTAATAATTATAAATTATAGTTAATCTTCTTCTCCTTTAATAAGATTAGCCCAATGATTTACAGGAAGTATACCGAGCATATTATCTCCCATTTTGTAGTATGAGTTACTATCTACAATATCAATAAAGCCAGTCTTAATACCTCTCCAAATTGGAATACGACGTTGAACATATACACTTAACTTATGTTCTCCAGCAAATCGTCCACTATGATAATAAGGATCGAAATCTTCTCCTTCAATAATCATTTTGGACAGAAGTCCTGCACTTTGTATAATATCTTGTAATCCACTTTGAGCGGCAATAGGAGTACTCCAAAGTTTCTTTGCTTCACTATACATACCAAGAGGATTGAATTGGAAACTTTCAGATGCAAGTCTATCAGCTTCATAAAGACCAAGATTGAATAAGATACTATCTTCGTCATCATCATCCATCATAGCACGTAGAGCAATAGCCATGAAGAGTGCACTTAGAACACCACATACATCACCAAGACATCTACGAATATTAGCTCTTTCATGTTCAGGAAGAAGATTCCAATTAAGTTGAATGTTAGTAACAAAGTCAACTATTTCTCCAAGAAGAGTTTGAGTTCCTTCCATAGTTTCAACTTGAGCATCATTCATACCAAGTTTTTCTTTATATTGTCGCCAAGGAGTTGCAAGGAAATCCATAAGAGCTATATAACAACCTTTTTCAACAGTTCCTCTTTCTTCATTGTAAGAACCTTCTCTTCTCCAACGTTTAAGTATTCCAGGATACATATGTTTGTGATATTGCATAACTAGACTACCATACCATAGTTTTTCAAGTTGTGCTTGACCAAGTCTATCATAAATACCATGTATCTTTTTGTTTACAGAAATAACTCTTCCTCTAAAGTTTGCAAGAAGTTTATAAGCTTCACTAGGTTCACCATTTTGATTAGGAATATCATATTCTGAAAGTTTACTACCTTTCTTGAAACTTAATTGTTGGTCATCACCAAGAGCAAATTGATCAATCAATCTAGGATGAGCTTCATCATTATAGAAATCTCTCTTATATTCATCTTGACGAGCCTTACGTCTATTAATATATTCTTGTTCTCTGCCTTTTAGATATTGCTTAACAAATTGAGTTACAAAATCTTTTCTTCGCCAAGCATAATCTTTCATCTTATTGGCATCATCTTTAATACTCTTAACAAATTCATTAAATCTTTCCTCTAAGGGGGAATCTTTAATTACATCTCTAAGAGCTTGAATTTCTGCATCACGCATAGCTTCATGTTCATTCTTAAAGACAATAGTCTTTTTATGAGTTTCAGGGTCTTCTATTTCATATAGACGATGACTCATCATCATACTGAACATAGCACCATTTTGCATGAAGTTTTCACCAATATTTTGAGGACTATACATAGCACCTGTAAATCTCCTCATTCCTTCACTAACAGGATTCTCTATAATTCTAGATTTACCTGTAAGTTCATCAAAATCAACTACATTGAAGAATTTAATAATAGCATCTGCAACACTAGTAGAAGTTGGTTTATATGCATTAGCAAAATAACTTGGAATACCAGCCATCCAATATGATTTACCTGCAAGCCATTCTTTTGTTCCAAAGTATTCTTTAGCAAAAGCTTCTGCAACAATATTAGTTTCACCTAAAGTAACATTGGCAATACCACCTCTAATATTCATCATCATATATTGAGCAGATGTAATACTTTGAAGTCTAGAAGCCCATTTAGTAAACATTCCATTAGACTCTTTCCACTGGTCATAAACTATTCTACGAACCCAGTTTTCATATTGACTAATAAGATTTTTATCTTTACGCTTAATATATTCAG
>Ga0247608_10004956_pt1 | contig 14638 bp, 16 predicted proteins | sample 176DNAGHGlowgp2_FD_193490 | JGI IMG/M metagenome (GOLD analysis project Ga0247608, IMG submission 193490) | Sheep rumen microbial communities from Palmerston North, Manawatu-Wanganui, New Zealand - 1766 DNA GHGlow gp2 | ecosystem: Host-associated > Mammals > Digestive system > Stomach > Rumen ...
TGGTGGCCGGGGCCTATCCCGCCTTCTACGTCACCTCATTCCAGCCGGCACTGGCGCTCAAGGGCACATTCGGGCTGTCGGCCAAGGGGCGGCAGCTGCGCAGGGGGCTGCTCTGCCTGCAGTTTCTCGTCACCAGTATCATGGTGGTCTATATCGGCATACTCTACCTCCAGAGCCACTATATCTACAACAGCGACTACGGCTTCGCCAAGGACGAGGTGATGTATGCCAACGTGTGGGAGCTGATGGAGAAGGGCGACAAGCGAGAGGCCCTGCGCCAGGAGCTGATGGCACTGACGGGTGTCAAGGATGTGGCCTACTCAAAGTTTGTCATTGGCAGCGGCGACGAATACATGGGCTGGGGGCGAAGCGACAAGCTGCACGAGGTGCAATTCACGGTCATGCCCGTCGACTGCCACTACCTGCGCACCATGGGCATACCCATTGTGGAGGGGCGCGACTTCAACCAGACCGACGGCGACTGCTACATCATCAACCAGGCTGCCCGCCGTCAGTGGGAGTGGGTGGAGATGGGCAAGCCACTGCTCAACGACGACATGCCCGTGGTCGGCGTGTGCAGCAACGTGCGCTTCGGCTCCACACGCATGGACAACAACGCCTCGCCCCTGGCCTTCATCATCTTTGGCAAGAAGATGACCGAGATAGGCTGGAGCAACGATTTAAACATCGTCAACGTCAGAATAGCCGCTGGCATAGACAAGGTACAGATGCGCCAGAGCATCAAGGACGTGTGCACGAGGATGGGCATGCAACAGCCCCCCGAGGTCAGGTTCCTCGACCAGAAGCTGGAAGACACCTACCAGTACGAGTTCCGCTTCATCCGCCAGGTCATGGTCTTCTCGGTGGTCTGTCTGGTCATCACGCTCATCGGCGTGTTCTGCATGACCATGTTCGAGACCGAGTATCGCCGCAAGGAGATAGGCATACGCAAGGTGATGGGAGCCTCGACAGGCCAGATACTCCTGATGATCTGCAGCCACTACGCCCTGCTGCTCACAGCCAGCTTCGTCGTGGCCGCTCCCCTGGCCTGGTACATAGGGCGGCAGTGGCTCCGGGGCTTCGTCGAGCGCACACCCATCTACTGGTGGCTATTCCCCCTGGCCCTGCTCTTGGTGGGCATGGTCACAATGGGCACCATCGTGGCGCAAAGCTGGCGGGCAGCCAACGAGAACCCCATCAACAGCATCAAGACAGAGTGAGAAACATGGCAGCGCCGCAGGAAAAGCCAGACAGGCCAAGGCGGACAATACTGCAAAAACGTAATTACATAAAACCGTAAAACAACAAATAGCATGATTAAGTTAGAAAACATTCAGAAGGTGTTCCGCACAGAGGATGTGGAAACCGTAGCCCTGGGGGGCGTATCGCTCGAAGTGAAGAATGGCGAGTTTGTGGCCATCATGGGGCCGTCGGGCTGTGGCAAGTCCACCTTGCTAAACATACTGGGGCTGCTCGACAACCCCACTACCGGCCGCTATTGGCTCGACGGCGAGGATGTGGGGGCGCTCAAGGAGAGCCAGCGCACGAGGGTACGCAAGGGCAAGATAGGCTTTGTGTTCCAGAGCTTCAACCTCATCGAGGAGCTGAACGTAGAAGAGAACGTGGAGCTGCCGCTCACCTATCTCGGCGTAGCCAAGAAGGAGCGCAAGGCAAGGGTGGAAGAGGTGCTGCGCCGCATGGCCATCTCCCATCGCGCCCACCACTTCCCGCAGCAGCTCTCTGGCGGCCAGCAGCAACGCGTGGCCATAGCGCGCGCCGTGGTGATGGGCCCCAGGCTCATCCTGGCCGACGAGCCAACGGGCAATCTCGACTCCAAGAACGGCCTGGAGGTGATGAATATGCTTACCCAGCTCAACCAGGAAGGCACAACCGTGGTCATGGTGACCCACTCCATGCGCGACGCAGGCTATGCCCAGCGCGTCATCAACCTGTTTGACGGCCAGATAGCACCCGAAGTGTCGCTCTAAACCCTCGTCAGCCGAAGGGGTTTTCTGCGCATCGGAGCCATCACGAAGCACCTCACAGAAAATAGGCACTGACTTTTGGAAAATAGTCACTGACTTTCGTTTCTAAAGCACTGACTTTCGCGCGAAAGTCAGTGCTTTTTGCGGCCAACTCATATCTACCTGATTTTCTTTGCCTTACGAAGTACTATTTTCGCAGGAAATGCGTTATAGATTTAACACTCCCTACCCTATCTTGCCTATGAGAGACAAAGTACCCATGACGATGAAAGACATAGCTCGCGAGCTGGGCACGTCGGTGGCCACCGTGTCGCGGGCGCTGAAAGACTCGCCGCGCATAAGCCTGGAACGACGACGCGCCATACAGCAGTATGCGCGCGACCACAACTTCTTCCCCAACGCCATCGGCGAGGCGCTGCGCCACTCGCGCCTCATGCCCTCGAGGACCATCGGCGTCATTGTGCCCGAATTCACCCACTACTATTTCTCAAGCATACTCACCGGCATCGAGGAAACGGCGTTCAACAGGGGCTACCCCATCATGGTGGCCCACAGCGGCGAGCAGTATGAGCGCGAGGCGCGCATCTGTGAGATGTTCCATCGGCAGAAGGTGTGCGGGGTCATTGTGTCGCAGGCCAAGGACACCACCGACTACAGACACTTCCAGAAGCTCATAGACTCAGGCATACCACTGGTGTTCTACGACCGCATCTGCACCGGCGTAAGCGCCAGCCGCGTGGTGGTGGACGACTACATGGGAGCCTACAACGCCGTGGAGCACCTCATTGCCACTGGATGCCGGCGCATAGCCTACTACGGCGGCCCCGTGCAGCTGGAAATATCGAAGAACCGCTTCAACGGCTACAAGGATGCCCTGCTAAGACATGGGCTACAGATAGACGAAAGCATCATCAGCGTGTGCGACAACCGGGCACAAGCCGAGGCCATCACGCCCTCGCTCATAGCTCTGGACAGCCCTCCGGATGCCTTTTTCGCCGTCAACGACGACACGGCCATAGGCATACTCTATACCGTGAAGCGAGCCGGACTCAGCGTGCCCGGCGACGTGGCCATCTGCGGCTTCACCAACGGGCAGCGAGCCGTGGCCTGCGACCCCATGCTCACCACCGTGGAGCAGCGCGGCCACCAGGTGGGGCAGGAGGCTGTCGAGATACTCATAGACAAGGTGGAGCGCCGAACACCCTTGGACAAGGTAGAGCGCCGCGTGGTGCGCACACGCCTCATCGTGCGTGGCACCACAAAAGGGTGAGAACACACCCGCAATTTCAGCAAAACACTGCGTCTCAAAGGAATAATATTTGCATTGTTCTTCCCGCGACCTTTCGTAACTTTGCGCTTGCAGCGCAAAGTTAGTACCACTCGAGTATGATAATCATCGAATTGGCAAGAACAATTGGACATAAACACATTTATTATACTTACAATTACCACTTTTTTACTTAACCAACATTGACTTTGAGATTTTTTTGTGTAAATTTGTAGCCAAATATAGTTATGGAATGGAACGTAAAAGAATCAACCGCCTGAAGGTGGTACTTGCAGAGAAGGGAATGACCAACAAGCAATTGTCGGAAATCCTTGACAAAGATCCTGCTGTCATATCCAAATGGGTGACTAATGCCGCCCAGCCCAATGTAGACGTGAGTTACAACAAGTGTTGGGCTATACCCGATGGGAGAATTTCGTGGTGGCTATTGGACGTGCAATGGAATCGTGTAAGACATTGGGAGTCAATGTAGATGATCATTTTCGTGAGGTCACGAAAATGGTTCAACTTGGCAGTGGTTCACAGCGCGAAGTTCAAGACTTCATGCTCACGCGATATGCCTGCTATTTGATAGCGCAGAATGGTGACCCGAAGAAGGAAGAAGAGGCTCGGCTAAATACCCGTGAACGCTTACAGGCCTCTGAAATGCACACATAAAACAAGAATAACAATGAAAGATATGAATACAAAACAATTAGGTTACGATAAAACAAGCATTGCCTCTATATTCGAATACAGTCAGAAACTGATTGGCCACTCGCTGCGTGAACTGGTCAGTGAGGAAGAGCAGGAGATTTCCAATTTGCAGGGACAGGGCAAGGGCGGTCTAGGTCAAATGATAGAGGAATTGTTCTTTCACTATCCCATCAACTCCGACCCTGCGCCCGATTTCCGCGAGGCTGGAATGGACTTAAAAGCAACAGGCTTGAAGAAGCTCATGTCTGGCGAACTTCAGATTAAGGAGCGTTTAGTCTGCGATATGATTGACTATGAGACGGTGGTCAACGAAACTTTCGAGACCTCGTTGTTCTACATCAAGTGCCATATTATGCTGCTCATTTTCTATCTCTACGAAAAGGGCGTCAGCAAGTGGGACTTGCGTTATATCTTCACCGTTATCTGGAAACTTCCCGAAAAGGACTTGCTCATCATCAAACACGACTTCGAAGTCATCGTTGACAAGATTAAGCGAGGCGAAGCACATCTGCTTTCCGAAGGGGACACGGAATATCTCGCAGCCTGCCGTAAGGGGCAGAATGTCATGATAAAAAACGCAGCATAGGAAATGATAAAAGAATATACAAATAAAGATGTTTATAAATTTCTCGAAGAGGAATGTAGACATACACCAAAACTATGGGATAAGTTTTGTAAAGGGATTCTTTCTCAAACGAAAGACGCAGACTTTTGGGAGCAACTTTCAGAACAGTTAGATTGCTTCCGCATTTGCGAGGAATGTGGTTGTCCGATTATAGAAGGATATGTTGTAAATGGCTGCGTTACCTATTGTTCTGACGACTGTCTGCATAAACATGTGAGCGAAGAAGAGTTCGATGCGCTTTATAACAATGGAGATGGCGACACCTATTGGACAACATGGTATGAAGACTCGATAACTTTTAAAAACCGAAAATAACGATACAGATTGACATGGCTAAAAAACAAACCAAGGCAAAAAACTGCCCACCAATTCCTTTCTTTTTTGTTCCAACATTGAAGGCGTTAGACGAACTTGGAGGTTCTGGTTCTAATGAAGAGATTTACAATCGGGTTATAACTATAACGCATCTGACAACGGATGTTATAGACATAATGCATAATTTCACAATGACAGAAGTTGAGTATAGACTGTTTTGGGCAAGAACATACCTGAAAAACTTTGGTGCTATTGAGAATAGTAAACACAAGGTGTGGTCTTTGACTTCAAAGGGTGCTAAAATGTTGAAAGATAATAATATTGACACTAAAGAAATCTACAATTTCACCACAAAAAAAGAGGAAAATCAACGTCTTCATCTGAGGAGGATATGGTCGAAGCAGAAGCGGTCAATTGGAGAGAACGAATTACTGATATACTCCAACATATAGATCCTTACGCATTCGAACGATTGGCCCAAAGGTTGCTTCGTGAATGTGGCTTTTCGGATGTTCAGGTTACAAAGCGGTCAGGGGATGGTGGAATAGACGGAACAGGAAAACTGCGCATACAAGGGATATTCAGCTTTAATGTTGCATTTCAATGCAAGAGGTATAAAGGTCAGGTTGGAGCAGCCGCCATACGGGACTTCAGAGGTTCACTGGGTACAAACATCGAGAAAGGTGTTCTAATAACAACAGGAGCGTTCACGAAAGCAGCGAAAGAGGAAGCTTCAAGCGAAGGGAAGAGGCTCATAGATTTGATGGACGGTGAGGAACTAATAAACAAGCTGGCTGAGTATGGAATTGGCCTTAATGAAGTAAAGTCATATGAAGTTGACGAAGATTTTTTCAATTCCTTAGTAGAACAATAGCATCTATGATGTACGCTTGGGCTAACCTCAACAAGGGAAAGAAAGACAGCCCTTTTGAGAATACAGGTATTATCATCGGTCGACAAGTGACGACTATCAATACCACGGCCAATTATGATGGGCCGCAGTTGACCCTCGGCCAAATTCTTCTTGACGAAAAGCAAGTCCCACAAGAATTCTTCATCCCTGCCGAAGAACTGCCCAAATGGGAATACCTTAAAGGTAGCAAGAAATTGAAGCGCGTCAATAAGCAGACGGGCTACGAATACGATTACAGCGAGGGAAGCATGGCATTTCCCGACTACCTCGACCGTCCCAGCCGCACCATCATCACGGGCGAAGGTGGCGCAGGGCCTTCCCGTTTCAAACACATCGTTCTTTGTCCTTCTGGCCGCTATCGCCGCCTAACCCCACTTGAATTGGAGCGTCTCAATATGTTTCCCGATAACCATACAAGTGGTGTGAGCGACATCCGTCGTGCTTTTCTCATGGGCAATGCTCTGGTAACAGGTATCATTGAGAAGATTGGCGTGTCACTACTAAACGAATCCTTTACCGATTGACTTTCTCATCTGAGATTACAAGGCTCAAATCATGCAATAGATTACAAAATATACAACATATAATGTTTGCGTTTACAGGTTAATGGTTAACTCTCTGGAGTTAGTGGCTAACTATAATACACTTCTTGGACGAGCCAAGCGACAGGAGCGAGTGGTTAATTCTAAAAGAAACTATTTTGCGATGAACAACGCGTTAATTCTCCAAATTCCGTCTTTTGTTATAGTCTTTTTTCGTAACTTTGCGCCTGCAGCGCGAAGTTACTTCGTCTCGGAAGAAAAAAAACAAACGAGTTTGTTTTGTTCTTCTCTCGACTTTTCGTAACTTTGCACCGCAATTGCAACTAAACGGTAACAGATATGAAACTTTTTGATGTTTATCCCCTCTTCGACGTGAACATAGTCAAGGGCAAGGGATGTCGCGTGTGGGACGACCAGGGGCAGGAGTACCTTGACCTGTATGGCGGGCACGCAGTGATTTCCATTGGCCACACCCACCCGCACTACGTGGAGTGCCTCACGGAGCAGCTCTCCAAGATAGGCTTCTACTCCAACTCAGTGGTCAACCGCCTGCAAGTGGAGCTGGCCGAGCGCCTGGGGCGCATCAGCGGCTACGACGACTACCAGCTATTTCTCATCAACAGCGGCGCCGAGGCCAACGAAAACGCACTGAAGCTGGCTTCGTTCAAGACTGGCAACACACGGGTGCTGTCGTGCGAGAAAGCTTTCCACGGGCGCACCTCACTGGCCGTTGAAGTGACCAACAACCCCAAGATTATAGCTCCCATCAACGACAACCATCACGCCACCTTCCTCCCCCTGAACGACCTCGACCCATGGGAGCGCGAGCTGGCCAAGGGCGACGTGGCCGCCGTCATCCTGGAGTGCATACAAGGCGTGGGCGGCATTCAGATGGCCACGCCCGAATTTGCCCAGGGGCTGGCCGATGCCTGTAGACGCTACGGTGCCTTGCTCATCTGCGACGAGATACAATGCGGCTATGGCCGCAGCGGGCGCTTCTTTGCCCACCAGTGGCTCGGCATACGCCCCGACATCATCACCGTGGCCAAGGGCATTGCCAACGGATTCCCCATGGGCGGCGTGCTCATAGCCCCCGACTTCGTGCCCGTCTACGGACAACTGGGAACCACTTTCGGAGGCAACCACCTGGCCTGCGCCGCAGCGCTGGCCGTGCTCGACGTGTTTGAGAGCGAGCATCTGGTGGACAACGCCCACACCGTGGGGCAGTACCTCATAGACCGCCTCAACGACTGCGCCAGCGATCCCGTCTATGGCAAGCACATCAAGGAGGTGCGCGGCCGAGGACTCATGGTGGGCATCGATCTCGACGTGCCCCACAAGCAGGTGCGACAGCCACTCATCTACCAGGAGCACTGCTTCACCGGCTGCGCCGGCACCAACATCTTGCGACTGCTGCCGCCCTTGTGCCTAACGAGTGCCGATGTCGATGATTTCATAGAGCGCCTCAAGCGAGTGCTGTAGGCCTGCCTTCCCTTTTATATATAAAATAGGTATAAGATGAAAATAGCAGTGATAGGAGCTGGCGCCATGGGTGGCGCCACCGTAGAGGGCCTTATCCAAGGCCAGTGTTTCAGCAACGAGGACATCGTCGTGGCCGACCCCTCGTCCGACGCGCTTCGACGCTTCGAGGGTTCGGGGGTCGTCACCACCTCCGACAACGCCGCAGCAGCCAGCCAGGCCGACGTGGTGTGCGTGGTGGTGAAGCCGTGGTTGGTGAAGCCCGTACTTGAGGGCATCAGTAGCCAGCTGGCACCTAAGCGCCAGGTGCTCATCGTGATTGCCGCCGGCGTGTCGTCGGCAAGCATCAGCGAGTGGCTCGGCCAGCAGTGCCCGCCATTGTTCCTCGTCATACCCAACATAGCCATTGCTCAACTACAGTCGATGACCTTCATCGTGCCCAGCCTCGGAGCAGAGGAAGAGCACACAAAGCTGGTGAAGCGCATCTTTGGCGAAATGGGCGACACGCTGCTCACCGACGAGCAGCACTTGGCCGCAGGCACTACCCTGGCCTCGTGCGGCATAGCCTATGCCATGCGCTATATCCGTGCAGCTGCCGAGGGCGGCGTGGAGCTGGGATTCAAGGCCGACGAGGCGAAGAAGATAGTGATGCAGACCATGGCAGGTGCCGTGGGGCTGCTACAGGCCACGGGACTGCACCCCGAAGCCGCCATCGACCTGGTGACAACGCCTGGCGGGGTGACCATCAAGGGTCTCAACGAAATGGAGCACGCTGGCTTCACCTCCTCCGTCATACGGGGGCTAAAGGCCGGAGCCAAGTAGGAGGCTCTCTTTAAAGCCCTTACTCCCAGCACCAAAACAATCGCACGCAGAGTAATCATTTGAAACATGACAGATATGGTAGACGAGCAACTAAAACAGATAGGCGAGCGGCTTCGCGGACTGCGCGAAGTGCTCGACATCCCAGTGAGCGAGATGGCCGACACCATCGGCATCAGCAGCGAGAAGTATGAGAAGATAGAGGCTGGACTGGCCGACATCACAATATCGAACCTGATGAAGATAGCCCGCAAGTATGGCATTTCCACCGAGGAGCTTATCTTCGCCGAGACGCCCCACATGAAGTCCTATTTCGTGGTGCGCAAAGGCCAGGGCGTGAGCATAGAGCGAACCAAAGCTTATAAGTACCAGTCGCTCGTGAGCGGCTTCGTGGGCCACAAGGCCGACGTATTCATCGTCACCGTGGAACCCAAGCCCGAGGCCACGGTGGTGTACAAGAACACCCACGCGGGACAGGAGTTCAACCTCGTGCTCGAAGGCAAGATGGAATTCTACATTGGCGGAAAGACCATTGTGCTCGACGAGGGCGACTCCATCTACTTCGACTCAACCAAACCCCACGGCATGCTCGCCATTGGCAGCAAGGCTGTGAGATTCCTTGCATTCACTGTAGAATAAAGCTTTACTATGATAGAAAGATTCTTAAAGCAGACAAGCTTCACCTCAGTGGAGGACTACAACAAGCACCTGGAGTTCACCATTCCGGAGAACTTCAACTTTGCCTACGACGTGATGGATGCCTGGGCGCAGGAGAAGCCCGACGGGCTGGCCCTGCTCTGGACCAACGACCAGGGTGAGGAGATACGCGCCACATTCAAGCAACTGAAAGAGCAGTCAGACCAGGCCGCCGCCTACCTGATGTCGCTCGGCATAGGCAAGAACGACCCCGTAATGCTCATCCTCAAGCGCCGCTATGAGTGGTGGGTGGTCATGCTGGCCCTATGTAAGGTTGGCGCCATCGTCATACCAGCCACCCACATGCTGACCAAGAAGGACATCGTCTACCGAAACACCAGGGCCAGCGTGAAGGCCATTGTCTGTGTCGACGATGCCTACGTGGTAAGCCAGATTCAAGCTGCCATGGCCGACAGCCCCACGGTGAAGCAATATATCACAATAACCGACCACGGGAAGCCCATCCCCGAGGGCTTCCACGACTGGCAGGCGGAGTGGCTAAAGGCTCCGCCCTTTGTACGACCCACCTTTGTCAACGAGAACGACGACACCATGCTGATGTACTTCACCAGCGGAACCAGCGGAGAGCCTAAGATGGTGGCCCATGACTACCTTTACGCCATGGGGCATCTCACCACGGGAGTGTTCTGGCACAACCTGCACCCAGGCTCCCTCCACCTCACCGTGGCCGACACCGGCTGGGGCAAGGCCGTATGGGGCAAATTCTACGGGCAGTGGTTCGCCGGGGCTACGGTCTTTGTGTTCGACCACGAGAAGTTCAACGCCGACACCCTGCTACGGCAGATGGAGAAATACCACGTCACCTCCTTCTGTGCACCGCCAACCATCTACCGCTTTATGATACGCGAGGATCTGGGCAAGTACGACCTGTCGTCGCTCCAGTACTGCTGTACAGCCGGCGAGGCGCTCAATCCCGCCGTCTACGACAAGTTCCTCGAAAAGACGGGCATCAAGATGATGGAAGGCTTTGGGCAGACCGAGACTACCATGACTCTGGGCACCTTCCCCTGGATGGAGCCCAAGCCCGGCTCAATGGGCATTCCCAACGCGCAGTACGACATCGCCCTCATCCGCCCCGACGGCACACTCTGCGAAGACGGCGAGAAAGGCGAGATCGTCGTCCGCGTGGGCGACCGTAAGCCCATCGGACTGTTCAAGGGCTACTACCGCGATGAGGAGAAGACACGCGAAGCCTGGCACGACGGACTCTACCACACTGGCGACATGGCATGGCGCGACGAGGACGGATACTACTGGTTCGAGGGACGCATCGACGATGTCATCAAGTCCAGCGGCTACCGCATAGGCCCGTTCGAGGTGGAGAGCGCGCTGATGACCCACCCCGCAGTAGTGGAGTGCGCCATCACGGGTGTGCCCGACGACATACGCGGCATGGTGGTCAAGGCCACCGTAGTACTGGGCAAGGAGTGGAAGCAGAAGGCTGGCGACGACCTCGTCAAGGAGCTACAGCAGCACGTAAAGCGCGTCACCGCCCCCTACAAGTACCCACGTATCGTGGAGTTCGTCGACGAGCTGCCGAAGACCATCAGCGGCAAGATACGCCGCGTGGAGATACGCCAGAAAGACAGCCAGAAGTAGCCAGTGTGCACAGGGCACACACTGTGCCCGCTGGTTTTGCCAGCGGGTAGCGAAACAACAGGTACACAACCTAACACGGACATGAAACAAAGAATAGTCATCAAGATAGGCTCCAACGTGCTTACCCGCACCGACGGGAAGCTCGACGTGACACGCATGTCGGCACTCGTCGACCAAGTGGCCTGGCTGCGCCGGGAGGGATTTGAGGTCATACTCGTATCCAGCGGTGCCGTGGCCTGCGGACGGAGGGAGCTTACCATAGACCACACACTCGACTCCGTAGAGCAGCGCCAGCTGTTCTCTGCCGTGGGCCAGGTGAAGCTCGTGGGACTCTACTACGACCTCTTCCGGGAGTATGGCATCCACGTGGGACAGGTGCTCACCATGAAGGAGAACTTCGAGCCGGGCGAGCAGTACCGCAACCAGCAGGCCTGCATGACCGTAATGCTTGAGAACGACGTGCTGCCCATCGTCAACGAGAACGACACGGTATCTGTCACCGAGCTAATGTTCACCGACAACGACGAGCTGTCGGGACTCATCGCCCAGATGATGCAGGCCAGCACGCTCATCCTGCTCTCCAACATCAACGGCATCTATACAGGCAACCCCGACGACCCGCAATCGAAGCTCATCCGCGAGGTGGCGCCTGGCCACGACCTCTCGGAATACATACTGCCCGAAAAGAGTGCCTTCGGACGAGGTGGCATGCACTCGAAGTACACCACGGCCTGCCGCCTTCAACAGGCAGGCATACGCGTTGTCATTGCCAACGGCGAGCGCGACGACGTGCTCATAGACCTGATACAACATCCAGAGTCCACCCCCCATACCGAGTTCACCACAGACAGCAATAGCCAGTAGTGCGCCCGCTGGTTTTGCCAGCGGGGACTCGTTTCAAACCTTCACCCCTTATTTCCCCCTCATGCAGCTAAAAGACACTTTCGAGCGTGTAAAGAATGCCAGCAAGAGCCTGGCCACGCTCACCGACAACCAACTATCCAGCGTGCTCCTTGCCGTAGCCGACGCCATAAACGCTAACAAGCAGACGCTGCTTGCCGCCAACGCCGACGACCTGTCCAGGATGGATCCCAAGAACCCGCTCTACGACCGGCTCCAACTTACTGAGAAGCGCCTCGCCGACATTGCTTCCGACATGCGCAACGTGGCGGCACTGCCTTCGCCCCTGGGCCATGTCACCAAGCAGAAGACCCTGCCCAACGGTCTGCGCCTGTGCCGCGTGAGCGTGCCCTTTGGTGTCATCGGCATGATCTACGAGGCACGCCCCAACGTCACCTACGACGTGTTCTCGCTCTGCTTCAAGAGCGGCAACGCCTGCGTGCTCAAGGGCGGGCGCGATGCCGACAGCTCCAACCAGGCTGCCGTGGCCCTCATCCATGACGTGCTGCGCCAGAAGGGCATCAATCCCGACATCGTCACCCTGCTGCCGGCCACCCACGAAGCCACAGCCGAGCTGCTCAGTGCCGTGGGCTACGTCGACCTCTGCATACCGCGTGGCGGGCGCAAGCTCATCGATTTCGTGCGCGACACAGCCCGCATCCCCGTCATCGAGACCGGTGCCGGCGTGGTCAACACATACTTCGACCGCGATGGCAATCTCGACATCGCGCGCGCCATCATACACAATGGCAAGACCAGGCGCGTCAGCGTGTGCAACGCGCTCGACTGCCTCATCGTACACGCCGACCGCCTCGCCGACCTGCCAGCCCTCGTCGAGCCGCTCTTGGAGCACACGCCACCCGTCACGCTCTACGCCGACGAGAGAGCCTACGAAGCACTCTATCATTCTTCACTCTTCACTCTTCACCCTTCACTTATACAGCACGCCACCGCCGACAGCTTCGGCACCGAGTTCATGGACTATAAGATGGCCGTGAAGACCGTCGACTCACTCGACGAGGCCCTGGCACACATCGATGCCAACGGCTCCGGCCACAGCGAGGCCATCATCACCGACAGCGAGGAGACCGCCCGCCGGTTCCAGCGCCACGTCGACGCCGCCTGCGTCTATTGGAACGCTCCCACCAGCTTCACCGACGGCGCACAGTTCGGGCTGGGCGCAGAGATAGGCATATCCACCCAGAAGCTCGGACCGCGCGGCCCCATGGCCTTGGAGGAGATTACCACCTACAAGTGGCTCATCGAAGGCGAAGGGCAGGTAAGGCCGTAAACAAGTAATCCCGACGGCTTTGCCGTCGGGATTTCCGTATAGTGTGCCCGACGGTTTTGCCGTCGGGATTTCTGTTTCTACTCACCTGAGTTCGGGATACTCTCAACCTTCATTCCCTACTTGCCACCACCGGCCATGATGTTGATCACGGCCATGATGTCGCCCACGTCTGTTTGGCCGTCCATGTTCACGTCGGCTGCCGTCACGTTGAGCTGCCCTGGCTGTCCGGCCATGACGTTGATGATGGCCATGATGTCGCCCACGTCGACGTGCCCGTCCATGTTCACGTCGCCCTTGATGGCGGCAGCCACCGTCACCGTGTACTCCACCCTATCCAGCCGATGGCTCACGGCATCAGGGGTGGACATGCGGACATTGTAGAGGCTCCCCCTGCCGCCTGTGGCTTCGCTGCCTATGGCCACGGGGATGCGCAGCAGCTCGCCGTCGGCAAACGGGCTGAGGTCCATGCTGTAGAGGAAGACGAGCAGGTCGCCATTCGTCAGCTCTTCCACCTTCAGCGTATGCCCCGTCGTGGCTACGCCGGTGGCTATGCTGCCGGACTCAGCCGCCACGCCCTCTGGCAGGTGCAGGGTTAGCTGAAGGGCTGTCATGGCGGTAGCCTCTTCAAGGCTTACCACCAGCTCCGTCTGTTCTCCCGGTTGCGCCTCAATGGCTGGCACCGAGAGTCGTTGTGCACTTGCGCTTAAGCCTACCTGTAGCAGTAACGCAGAGAGTAGGACTGAAAATATAGTTCTCGTGATTGTTCTCATTGCTTTATTACTTTTTTTTGAAAATTCCCGAGCTGTGCGGTTGCCGCCGCTCGGTCGGATTTGCCGCTCCAGCTCTGCTGGCTTGCTAGAGATCATGGGGACAGGTTTTTGAATGAATTCGAGAAATTCATTCAAAAACCTGTCCCCATGATCTCTTTTAAGCATCTGCAAACACCTTCCCATCATCAAGTGTTACCTGCAGTTTGGTGTACTCACAATGGAAATCGGTTTCAAGCCTTTTTTTATATCGCTTACACTCCCATTTACAGGCAGACAAGTCGTGAAGCAGATAGTTTCCGCACGTTTCTGGTGTCGTGGCAGGTACTTCCGTCTGTTCAAGAATCCATTCAAGACACACAAGCGTAAGCAAGCGCATTTTCTCCACATCGTACCCATTTCGCATGATGATATACATTCCCGTGAGGCATCCCATGGGACCAACATACACCACATCTTCCTTTACCTCGCTGTTTCTGAACCATGTGGCCATCAGATGCTCGATGCTGTGCATGGCCGCAGGGGTAATGGCAGGCTCTTTGTTCGGCTCTGTGAAACGAATATCAAATGTCGTAAAACCCTTATCCTCACGGGAAATATATATCCCCGGCTTTAACTTTGTGTGGTCAATTGTGAAACTGCTGATTACTTCCATTGCCTAATCTTTTAAAGGTTTAACCCAAACAGTGCGGGTGCTTCTCA
>Ga0247608_10004958_pt1 | contig 14632 bp, 12 predicted proteins | sample 176DNAGHGlowgp2_FD_193490 | JGI IMG/M metagenome (GOLD analysis project Ga0247608, IMG submission 193490) | Sheep rumen microbial communities from Palmerston North, Manawatu-Wanganui, New Zealand - 1766 DNA GHGlow gp2 | ecosystem: Host-associated > Mammals > Digestive system > Stomach > Rumen ...
TCATCCGCCGTCATGCCCTGCTGCATCAGTGCTGTCACGCTCGTCACATCCCGGAGGTTTTCCTCAAGCTGCGCGATATCCGATTCCGGCGCAAAGGGTAGAAGCTGCACGAGGTATCCGCCTGCACAGGCAACCGTCAGATCGGGATTGACCAGCACGCCGAGTCCGCAGGCGGAGGGCACCTGTTCACTTTCGGCAAAATACTGCGTGACGTCCTCGGCAATTTCGCCGGAGACCAGCGCCGTCTGACCCGAATACGGCTCCTTCATGCCGAGATCCTTGATGACAAACAGCGTGCCCTGCGAGCCGACCGCACCTGCGACGTCGAGTTTGCCTTTGTCATTGAGCGGCAGTTCGATGATCGGGTGGTCAATATAGGATTTGACATTGCCGAGATCATCGGCGACTGCAAGCAGAATGCCCGCGGGGCCGCCGCCGTCGAGCCGGACAGTTACCGTATCGCCGGGATTTTTCAGTGTATAGCCGATCAGCGATGCCGCCATTGAGAGCCTGCCGAGCGCTGCCGTACAGACTGCGGATGTTCTGTGAATCCGCTCCATTTCGCGGCACATCTCCGTGCCGTCCAGTACCGCGCAGACGACTGCGCCGTCCTGCGACAAATAACGCTTTAGCTTGCCTTTCATGCTGTGAATCTCCTTTTTATCCGTCCGTTTTCTGCCCGCCCGCTGCGCGTGCAATATATAAAAGGCGCTGCGTTTCGGGCTGCGGCGCAGAAAATGTGTCGCCGTCGAGCAGCTCCAGCAGCGTAAAGCCGGTCTCATGCAGCAGCGCTTTCAGCACATCCTCTGCATAATACCGCTCGGTGAAGCATTCCGTATCGCGGACATACCGTCTGCCCTCAATCTGCGAAAAGAAATCGAGCTGAATCGTCACCGGCAGCTCCGGCGCATGCAGATCGGTGTAATTCTGCCAGATGCAGACTGCCTCGGGCAGCTCATAGACAAAGCACTGCTCGCCGAGCACACTGCGGTGCTTATGCGCCGTGTTCACATCGAACAGAAACAGCGCGCCGGGATTGGAAAACAGATTGACCCGTGCAAACACGCGCCGGATATCCTCTGCGGATGCGAGATGATTCAGGCTGTCCAGCGCACAGACCGTCACGCTGATCGTCCCGAACAGGTCGAGTTTCCGCATATCCTGCCGCAAATACTGCACAGGCAGTCCGCTGTCGTATTTTTTGTCGAGCGCTTCGTTCAGCATATCTTCTGAGCTGTCGATGCCGATGACGTCATACTGAAGCCGCGCAAACGCTTCGGAGAGCGAGCCCGTGCCGCAGGCGAGATCAAGCAAAATCCGATCCGGCATATCCGGTCGCTGATGCTTCCGGATCAGCCGGTCAAGCTGCTCTGCGCGCTCGGCATACTGCACATTCTTTGTCAGTGCATCGTAATACTGCGCAAATACGCCGTATCCGTTCTGCGCTTCGCGGGGGTTCATTCCGCTGCTTCTCCTTCGCCCTGCTTCTTCAGACGGTCAAAGACGATTGCGTATCCGCCGGAGCTGACCATGCTCAGCGAGCGGTTCACGCGGCTGATCGTCGCGGTGCTTGTCCCGGTCTTTTCGACGATTTCCGCATAACGGCAGTCCTCTGAAAGCAGCTTTGCGATCTGATAGCGCTGTGCAATCGCGACCAGTTCCTGCGGGGTGCAGAGGTCCTGCATAAACATTGCAATCTCATCCGCAGACTGCAAAACGGCAAATGCTTCATAAAGATCTCTGAGATTTGCTTCATCCATCGGTTTGAACATGATGTTGCCTCCTTCGATGCCGCCAGAAAAGCGCAGCATTTCATGATACTTCTATTTTAGCACATTAGTCCGTAAAAGTAAAGAGGAATTTTCACTTTTTTCGCAAATTTGGCGAATTTGCCGGGATTGTTACCAAAAATTCACAGTATGTTCACAATTCTGTGATATAATATCAATACAAATATATTCGGCGCGGTCTATAAAATTTGTACCGGTTTCCGAACAGCGCCGAGGAGAGGGGTTTTTTCTATGCGTACCACATCCAGACTGCGGAGATTTGTCTCCGCTGCTGTCTGCGCCGCGATCACCGCGACAATGGCAGCATTCCCGAACGCTGCAACCGTTTCTGCGGTGAATGTCAATCAGAAGCTCGCGGTTGACGGTGTCTATACCGGCTATACGGTCGATTACGGCACCAGCGTCAAGTCCCTGACGATTTATGTGACATCGTCCACTGCCGGCTCCATGTCTTACGGCTTCGGCATCGGTACAAAGACCAGTCCGTACTGGATCGAAATGAACAATGGAACGCTCGTCGCCGGCGAGGGCGAAGGCACATCCATCAAGCTCAGTGCCGATACCTCCACCGCAATCGCCATTGATCTTTCCAAGTATGAGCTGAGCTACAATCCGAAATCCGACCAGTATCCCGGCAGATTTGAATTCCGCAACTATTATTCCGACGGCACAATCACAATCGACAAGATCATCGCAAACGATGACGGCAGCTCTTCGGGCGGCGGCGGCTCCGGCCAGACCTCCGAAAATACCAAGAGCGGCTCCTATTCCTTCAAAGACAACAAGGACGGCACTGCAACGATTTCCACCACGCTCTCCGGCACGCTCGACGATATCGACGCCGTGCTGACCAGAGGCTACGATGAGGATACCTATTACGACCCGGAGACCGGCAAGTCCACCTGGACCGAATCCGATCCGATCAACTCCCGCAAGCTGAAATACAGCGACTTCGGCATCAAGGCACCCGCTGCCGACGAGAAGATCACGCTCGAATCCTTCACATTCTCGGTTTCGTCCGATGTCAACATGGATACCTTCATGTTCGGCTGCGGTCTGAATGTCGAGTATATGTCGCCTGCCGATTCCGAATACTGGATCGAGCAGCAGAAGACCTCGCCGGATACCCACAAGGGCTACTGGTACAATGAGCACGGCGCAGACGCGGACGGCGAATACGACTTCGACCGCGATGCACTGGAGATCGTCCCGACCGAGGGCACGACGCTGGAAGACTGCGGAAAGTGGGTCGATGCGGTCTGGGATGTCCCGGCTGAGATTCAGGAATATGCAACCGCCAAGGACGGCGACGCGGTTTCCTTCCAGTTCTGGTACGGCGCAAACAAGGAAAACGGCTATGAGGAATATGACGAGGTTGAGCTGAAATCCGCAACCTGCACCTATACCCTCGAAAAGACCGTTCCCTATACCGATTCCGCAAAGTACACAGGCTCCGCAATCTCGCTCACACAGGGCAGCGATACCACCAATTCCGCCTCTGTCTCCATGAAGGAATTTGGCCTCACCGCAAATGATACGCCGGTTGCGGTCAAGTTCTCGCTTTCGATTCCGTCTGAGATCAAAAAGCTCGTTTTCGGTGTCGGCATTTCCGATACCAATTCCGCAAACCAGTATTCCGATTTCCAGTATGCTGTTCTGAATGCAGCAACCGACCAGGAGATCATGTGGATTATTCCGGCAAATGTTGTCCCGGATGTGCTGTACGGCAATCTCACGTTCGGTTACTATTACGGCGCCGACAGCAAGGATAAGCTCGTCAATACAATCAAAATCAGCGATATCACCGTTTACTATGCGACCGAGGAGGTCACCACCACAACTACCACAACCACTACAAAGGATCCGGCAAAGGATGCGTTCTGGGGCGATGCAGACTGCAACAAGGAAGTCGATGTTCTGGATGCCGTCATGCTGGCGCGTGTCGCGTCTGAGGATACCGAAACCGGCATTACCGATCAGGGCAAGATCAATTGCGACGTGACACATGACCAAAATGTCAAATCGGATGACCTCTCCCTGTTGCTGCGCTATCTCGCAAATAAGGTTCCGTATTCGGCACTTTGCCCGTAATGCAGCAATCAGCTGATTATAACGAAAGCACCGGCACACAGCGTAAAAACTGTGTGCCGGTGCCGGTTTTATCTGATTTCCATAGCAATATAGGCGGTATTCGGATGAATGATGAGGTGCTCGTCCAGCCGGACGGAGAAATCCGCAAGCTGCGCGGGTACGGCGGTATAAGGCGTACCTGCGGCGCCTGCCGCACAGTGCTCGGCAAGCTGACCGGTAATCCGGTTCTCCTCCGCCGCAGAAACCTTCATCCAGAAGGGGTCTGCATCCGCATCGGGTTCCGGCTCAACACAGACATATGCCGTATCCGGCGCGCGCCCGAAAAGCTGCATGAAGAACGGATAACGCTCTTTTGCAAGCGCTGCGGTTTTGCGGGCAGTGGCGATATATACGCCGTAGCAGAACCGGTTGAAATCATCTGTTGTCAGCGTATTCAGACGGCGGCGCTGTCCGGTTTCCGCATCATACAGATACAGAACGGCATCGCCTGCGTGATCGCGCAGACCCTTTTCGCCGAGGATCCGGCGGCGCAGCGCTGCCCCGGCGGCATTGTCTTCCGGATAGTCTTTCTCTGCCTCTGATGCCGGAATCCATGTGCAGAGCACCTCGGAATCATCCTGCCGGCGCAGAACCGGAATCGGCGTTCCGGCATCGGGCAGCTCGCCCTCAAGCAGAAATCGCTCTGCCGCAAAGCACAGCAGATCGCAGTATCGCGCAAAGTTTTCTTTTGTTGCGTCACGGATCTCAATTTCGCGCATACCGCAGCAGCGCAGCCCCTGCGTCGAAATCCAGAGATAATCCGAATCTTCCTCCGCCTGAATCTGCAAGCCGTAAAGCGCATCGACCGTCGGCGGGACGGCGCTTTCCGCAGCGAGCAGAACCCAGCCCGCAGGCAGCAGCTTTCGGCGGGTATAATCGAGATATGCGATCGCCGCCGGGCAGATCATGCGCAGAAGCCTGAGCTGCATATGCAGCGCAAGATCGGGCTGCTTCTCCTCAAAGGGCATAATGCAGAGCACGACGCCCTCCGCTTTTGCGACTGCTCCCGGCACATCGTCCGCGACCGGGCTTGCCGGACGGAAATCCGCGACGGGCGGCACCGGCTGACATACCAGCATAAACTGATAAATGTCCGCGCTGCCGTTTCCGTCGGCAATCTGAAACGCGAGAATGCCCTGCTCATCCGCATGAGACATCGCAACCTTGAATCTGCCGTCCGCCTCAACCGCACGCGTTACGCTCGCGACGGTCAGCTCGTCCGGCAGAACCGTGCAGACCGCGCCGATTGCAGAGGGAATCTGCGCCGTGTGACCGTAGAGAAGATCAACCGCATTTTCATCATATGCGGGATAGGCTTCGCCTAGGCAATCCGTGTATTCTGTGCCGCCCTGCTCCGCATCGAGCTGTGCGGCGAGCGTCTCTGCCTCCGCACGGAACGAATCCCGGAGCGTATCGCGGTCATAGCGGTGATCGCTGCTGTAAAGCGGGAATTCCGCAGGCAGCAGCATATTGAATTTCGGCTGGCGGATTGCCGCAAACAGGCGGTACGCTCCCGCCGCAAAGTAAAAGCGCATCAGCGGTTCGCCGCAGCGCAGATAATCGGAGAGTGCCTTCCGGAAAACCGTGACGCCGGTCTCGCGGTCGGTCTGCGCACAGAGATGCAGCAGAATGCCCAGCTCCGGCAGCATCTCTGCATCGCCGCAGATTTTCGGATACAGCCGCTTTGCGGTTTTCTTTGCGTGTTCGTAATTTCCGGCGCGCAGATCGCTGAGAATACCGGCGGCGCCGTCGGCGGTCAGGCGAGCGCGGAGCCCGTCTGTTCCGGCTGCCGCATTTTGATGATTCGTATTATTTTGCTCTGCATGAAACATATCTTTCCTCCGTTGTTTCGGGGTGATTGACAAATGCTGCATTATCGGCTATAATAGTATGCAGTTGTCTGTGTTTATTATAACACGGCGGCAAATGCAATGTCAAGCAACACTCTGCCCCCCCGCAAAGGACGGAAAGGAAAAGCAATGGACTGGCATTACAAAAAGATAAGAAAAAACGCGCTGAACACAACATTCAGAAAAGGTTTTCGTGCTTGGATCATGCTCGTACTGATCGGCTTTCTTTTTTCATATATCGGTGCCGCAGACGGCGCACAGACCTCTTTTATTGAAAATGCAGACCGGCTGCTCGGCGCGAATGATGCCGCACTCCCGACCAATATTGAGCTGCTGAAGCGGTATATTGCGGATTCCGCACTCGTGAAAAAGATGCCGTTTATCACCTCCGATTTCGCAATGGGCATCATTGACCGGTGCTCCCGCCGCGCAACATGGATCATCCGCATTCTTGCGTTGAATTATTCTTACTACAAGCGGAATCTCGGTGAGGTTGTCGCGGTGCTGGTGCTTTCTGCCGTGATTTCGATTATCATGCGGCTGTTTGTGCAGAATGTCATTGTGATCGGCAGAAACCGCTTTGCAATGGAAAACCGGATGCAGAAAACAGTTCCGTTCCGCAGAATCTTCTCGCCGTTTCATCTTCGCACGGTCTCGAATACCATTAAGGTCATGCTGCTGTATCACCTCACACTGCTGCTCTGGTCAGTGACGATCATCGGCGGTATTTACAAGTATTATCAATTGTTCGCCGTGCAGTATCTTGTCGCGGAAAACCCCGGCATTACCTGGAAAGAGGCAAAGTCGCTCTCAAAAAGCATCACAAAGGGCTGCAAGCGCAAAATTTTTCTGACGCAGCTTTCATGCTGGTACATCTGGCTGCTGAAGGCGGTTCCGCTGACAGGGCTGCTGCTGGCGATTCCGATGGAAATGCAGCTTGACGCTGAGCTGTACTTCACGCTGCGTGCGCGGGTGGATGCCGGAAGCAAACTTCTGACAGAGAAGGCGTTTTCCCGTCCGGCATATGTTGAGCAGCCCGATGCCGAGCCGCCGGTCTATGTTCTGCCCGATGCGAAGATACGCGCAATCGAGCGGAAAAATATCCATTTGTGCTATACCCCGATTGAGCTGATCTTCCTGTTCTTTGCGTTCTGTATCTCCGGCTGGATCTGGGAATGCGGGCTGTATATCATCCGCGATCATCTGCTTGTCAACCGCGGCTCGCTTTACGGTCCGTGGATCCCGATTTACGGCGTCGGCGGCACCGCAATGGTGCTTCTGCTTGACCGCTTCAAACAGAATAAGCTGCGCGTATTTCTGTTCGGCGTTTCACTCTGTGCCGTGCTGGAATATGTCTCGAGCTTTGTGCTCGAATACTTCTTCAATTCGTCTTACTGGGATTACAACTCCGATTCGTTCAATCTCAACGGCAGAATTTATCTTGCCGGACTGGTTGCGTTCGGTCTCGGCGGTCTGGCGGCGATTTATCTTGTCGCGCCGGTAATCTCCGATATCGCATCCCGCTTTCAGATGCGGACAAAGGTCATTGCAGCCTCGGTGCTGTGCGTCCTGTTTATCTGTGATATTATTTTCTGTGCGCTTTTCGGGTTCAATTCCGGCGCGGGTGTCGGCGGCAGCATTCCCAAAGAAACCTGCTGCGAAAACCTCTTGACTTTCTATTTGTAACATGATATAATAAGATAACCCGTTTCCGGGTACTGATATCACAGAGGGAGGAATCCGCATGGGCTTTCTGGATAAATTACTGAAAAAGGGTGCAGCCGATGCACTCCGCGATCTTCTCGGCAATGATGCCGCAGCAAAACCGCAGCAGCCTGCACCGCAGCAACTGCCTTCTCCGCAGCAGCAGCAAAATGCGCCGCAGCAGGCGTTCGGTCCCTCCGGCTGGTCATGGGGCGAAACCATGCCCGATGAAGAAAACCAGTATAATTTTAACGGGACATACGATCAGTATTTTGATACGGTACTGCGTCAGGCATTCCCGGAGTATGATATTACGATGGAGGATGAGGACAGGCAGCACGGTGCTTATTCAAAGCTTTATAAGGCAAAGCTCGTGACCTTCCGGAAGGACGGCAAAACCGTGCTGATGATCGAGCTGCTGTCCCGTCACAGTTCCCGGAAGAAGCTGCGCAGGGATTGCGCGGCGGCGGGGATTCCGTATCTGCGTTTTTATTATGATTATCACGGCTGGTGGAATACGAAGTCGTATGTCACCGAGCGGACGCGCCGCGCCCTTGAGGGCTGAGGCGGACAAATATCCGGACAATCCGGATCATAACTGACAAAAACAGAAAGAGAATGCTGTGCGCTGAGAACGCACGCGCCTGCGGCGGACCCGGCACGCGCCCGTGAATGTGCTTCGCAGGCAGCCGGTGCGTGTACGGTCTGGTACATTACGGAATTTTCCGTACTTTAACGCCTTCTCTTTCTGTTTTTGCGGGCAGTGCCCGGCAGGCAGTGCCTGCATCCGATTCGCTTCGCACCATAATAAGCGAAGCCGTACCGTTTCTCTCAGCCGAATATTATGGCACGCTTTCGCGTGCAGCCTGCGCAGAGCCCAGCGGGCGCGGAGCCCGCGCTGTTCTATCCCTGTTTCTTTCTACCGCTAGCTTCTCAATGTGCTTGATGCAGCGGCAATACACAGAAGGATGATTGCAAATGTCAATACTCGAACTGCTCTCTCAGCCGGAATGCTGGGAGCGATTTTATTCCTATAAAGCTGGCCTCTCCTGTCAGGGAGGCTTTCTGAAAGCTCTGCGCGCATTCATCGACCGCCGCGGCTGGGAACCGGTATGCGAAAAAATCGCCGCAGGTACGCCCTTTCCGCTGCCGCGCAAGGCTGTCATCAGCAAAACCGGCTCGCAGAAAAAACGTACCGTCTATATTTACCCGCCCGATGAAAATATGGTACTGAAGCTGCTGACCTATCTGCTGCTGCGGCGATATGACAGGCTCTTTGCACCGAATCTGTTTTCCTTTCGCCCGGGCTATTCCGCAAAGGACGCAATCCGCCGCCTGACGGCGACGCCCGGTATCTTGCATAAATTCAGCTACAAGGTTGATATCAGCAACTATTTCAATTCCGTGCCGCTCGCACAGTTTTTGCCGATGCTGCAAGCGGTTCTGGCAGATGACAGCGCACTGTTCGGCTTCCTGCGCGGGCTGCTGGAGGAGCTGGATGTACTGGACGGCGAGCGCACCGTCCGTGAGGAAAAGGGCATCATGGCAGGCACGCCGCTTTCATCGTTTTACGCGAATCTCTATCTGCGGGAGCTCGATGCGCTGTTTCATCAGCGCGGAATTCCCTATGCGCGGTATTCTGACGATATCATTCTGTTTGCAGATTCACGCGAACAAACTGAGGCATATGCGGCGGAGGTTCGTGCTTTTCTTCGTATGCGCGGGCTGACAGTCAATCCCGCAAAGGAGTGTTTTTCGTCGCCGGAGGAGGGCTGGACATTTCTCGGATTCTCCTGCAACGGTACGCGCATTGACATCGCGCCGGTTTCTGTGCGGAAGCTGCGGCAGAAAATGCGCAGAAAAGCACGGGCATTGCAGCGCTGGCGCAAACGAAAAGGCATCGGCGGAGAACAGGCGGCTGCGGCGTTCATCCGGATTTTTAACCGGAAGCTGCTGGAGCAGTCCGACGACAGCGATCTGACATGGAGCCGCTGGTTCTTCTCGGTCATCAATACGACGGAAAGCCTGCATAAAATCGACGTATATGCGCAGGATTGCATACGGTTTCTGATGACCGGTACACGGACAAAGGCGCGGTACAATGCACGCTATGCTGATTTGAAGCGGCTGGGTTACCGCAGTCTGGTTCATGCATATTATGATGAAAAAGCCGAAGAATCCGGCGCACCGGAAGCGGATGCGCAGTACTGAAGGACAAGGTTTATGCCATAGTATTTCTGATGTGTGTTCAGAAGTGCTGTGGCATTTTTGTTTATGATTGGCAGTGCCGGCGGGCAGTGCCCGCTGCCGATTTGGCTTCGCGCCTTCTATGCGAAGTGTTCTATCCCGGTTTCTCTTTCGCCTGTTGGATTTTGTATGAGCGCCATTGTGTATGATTGTTCTTGGTTCTTCACCCTTTTGCCTAACATGTTTTTCTGCTGGGCGCAGGGGCGCAAATGCGAGGGGAAGAACCACAGGGAGCGGGAAGTCGTCACAAAGCTCCGCTTTGCTCCGGTCTCCCCTCTCCCTAAGGTTCTCCCCCTCGCGCATGTTTCGCTTTGCGAAACTGCGCAGTTTGCTCCGCAAACATGCGCACCCTCTTTCCTTACCTTCTCCCCTCTGTCCGATCGACTTTTATTGGTATGGAACCAGAGAGGAAACCTTAAGAGAGGGGAGAGAATAAGCGAAACGAAGTTGAGCGCTCTCTCCCCTCTCTTGTGGTTCCCTCTCAGATTTGCGCCCCTGCGCCCAGCAGAAATACTGGCAGGACAAAAAGTCGCAGAAGCCAGAGCTTTAATATTGATGTTCCAATTAACTCTTGAATATTATATGCGCAGGATAAATGTCGATATGCAAGGAAAAAAGCCGCCGCCTTGCTGACGCAAGGCAAGGTTTTCTGACGCCGCAGATCGGCATTTAGACAAGCGGATAAGTTCAAGAGTTAGTTGGGGCATCAATAATACACAGCACCACCCGCCCCAATAGCCAACAGGCGAGATAGAAACCGGGATAGGACAATTCGCACAGACGGCGCTTTGCTGTATTGGATGCGGGCTCTGCCCGCCGGCAGAGTAAATGTGAATAAAATGTAAATAATATCGAATATGCCTTGACAAGTGATATACTTCGTGATATGATATATAGCGAAAGGAGGAGCATGATATGGACATTCAACTCAAACGCGGTCTGCTCGATGTATGCGTGCTGGCTGCAATCAAAAATGAGGACACATACGGCTACCAGATCATCAAGGAACTGAAGCCTTACGTTGAGCTTTCCGAATCTACGCTTTATACAATCCTGAAACGGCTCGAAGCTGCCGGGCTGCTGACCGTCCGGAGCGTGGAGCATGAAGGCAGGCTGCGGAAATACTACCATATCGAGGCGCCGGGGCTCAGCCGCATTGCGGAATTCAAGGAGGATTGGAACGAGATCCTTTCCATTTACGATTTTATCACAAGAGAGGACATGGATTATGAATAAGGACAGTTTTCTGAATGAATTAAGAGCACGCCTTGCCGGGCTGCCGCAGGCGGATATTGAGGAGCGGATCGCGTTCTATAACGAAATGATAAACGACCGGATGGAGGACGGGCTGACCGAGGAGGAAGCCGTCGAGGAGATCGGCAGCGTCGATGAGATTGTCGGGCAGATCATGGCAGAGATCCCGTTCGCTTCGCTTGTTCGGACGCGGGTTATGCCGAAGCGAAAGCTCAGAACATGGGAGCTCGTGCTGCTGATTGTCGGGGCGCCGGTCTGGCTGCCGCTTGCAATTGCAGCCGCCTCGATCATCTTCGCTCTTTACATTGTCATCTGGTCGGTTCTGATCTGCCTGTTTGCCGCAGATCTCGTTCTGGCGGCGGGCACCGTCTGCGGGCTTGTCAGCATCGCAGCTTATCTGAAGGCGGGCAATCCCGCAGGCGCGGTATTTGCAGCCGGAGCTGCCGTTCTCTGCGCGGGACTTGCCATTCTGCTGTTTTTCGGCTGCATCGCACTCACAAAATGTGTCATTAAGGGCACAGGCAATCTGATTCTTCAAATCAAAAAATCGTTTATCGGCAAGGAGGACTGAATCATGAATAAGACGAAAAAATGGATTATCGCGGGCGCGGCACTGGTCTGCGCGGGACTGGTAACCTGCACGGCGGCAATGGCAGTGCTCGGTTTCGATTTCAAAAAGCTCAGCACCGTCAAGCTCGCAGAGAATACTTATGAGGTCAGCGGCACCTTCTCAAATATCAGCATCAACTGCGATACCGAGGATATCAGCTTTGCCCGCTCAGAGGACGGAAGCTGCAAGGTGCTCTGCTATGAGGAGGAGAATGACCGGCATCAGGTCAGCGTCGAGAATGACACGCTGAACATCAGCCGGAAGAACCGCCATAAGCTGCACTTTTTCAGCATTTTCGCAGATAGCCCGAAAATCACGGTGTATCTGCCGCAGGAGACATATGCCGATCTGACGGTCAGCGGTGATACGGGCTATGTTGCGGTAACCGATGCGTTCTCATTTGCGAATATCAATATTTCGCTGGATACCGGCGATATAAACTGCATGGCAGGCGTAAGCGGCACATTGAAAATCCAGACCGATACCGGTGATATCAGTCTTTCGGGCATTTCTCCCGCCGAGCTGACGCTGATCTCGGATGCAGGCGATATGGAGCTCCGTGATCTGCAAGTCGGCGGCACGCTCAGCATCCGCGAGGACACCGGCGATGTGACAATGCAGAATGTGACGTGCAGGAATCTGACCGCTGAGGGCAGCGCCGGCGATCTCAGCATGACGGATGTGACAGCAGAGGAAGCGTTTGATCTGAAGCGTGATACCGGTGACATAAGTTTCAGCGGCTGCGACGCGGCGAGCATCACTGTCCGGACGGACACCGGCGATGTCAGCGGCACACTGCGCAGCGACAAGGTTTTCCTCGTCAAGTCGGATACCGGCGATATTGATGTTCCGAAGACCGTGGAAGGCGGCAGATGCGAGATTACAACCGATACCGGCGACATTCAGATCCGGGTGCAGTGAAATCAGCCTGCCCTTTCCGATAAAGGAGGTTCCGATCATTGATTCAGCTATTCTATTGCGGCGTGCTTGCTGCCTCCCTCATCTGCGCCCTGATCTATATTTTCATGTGGCACCGGCACTTTGATGTCAATTTTACTATGATTTTCACGCTGGTTCCGGTCGCCTGCCTCGGCTATTTCCTTTTTTCAATGTCCGAAAGCCTCGGCGAAGCGGTGTTTGCGATGCGGATGATCTATCTGGGCGGCTGTTATTTGCAGCTCTTTATCGTGTTCAACCTGTTCGGGCTCTGCCGGATCGAAATAAACAAATGGCTGCGGGCAGGGCTGTTTGCAGTCTGCACGGTGCTTTATCTGCCGATTCTGAATATCGGCTACGGCAGCAGTTTTTACCGTACCATGATCTTTGAGATCAAGGGCGGCAACCCTGTGCTGTATAAGGAATACGGCTTCTGGCATACGGTAGTTTACGCGGCGTTTATCCTGTTCTTCGCTGCCGGTATGGCTGCTGTGATCTATGCAAGAACCAAAAAGCCGCAGGTTCCGCGGACGGTGCTCGGGCTGCTGATTCTGCCCTATGCGGTTTGTGTCCTGAGCTTTTTCTTCCTCAGAAAGCTCATTCCGCAGATCGACTCGGTGCCGCTCGGCTATCTGATTGCGGAAATTATGTACCTAATTATAGCTTACCGGGTCAATCTTTACAATGTCAGTGATACCGTGATCGACTCAATGGTGCGGGAGCAGGGCATCGGCTATGTGTCGTTCGATTTCAAAAACCGGTATCTCGGCAGCAATGAAACGGCAAAACAGCTTGTGCCGGAGCTTGCCCATACCGCAGCGGACGAGCTGTTCGGCTATAAGCCTGCGCAGAGAAAAATCCGCCGCTTCCTTGACAGCTTCAAAGCCGATCCGCAGAAAAACACGTTCATTTATACGGTTTCCGGCGCGGATTCCGAGGACGACCGGATCTACAATGTCAGGGTCAATTATCTCTATGACAATGACCGCAAAAGAGGGTACATCGTGACCTTTACCGATGACACCGCAAACCAGAAATACATTCGCCTGCTCGATACCTATAATGAGGATCTGCGGCAGGAGGTTGAGGCGAAAACCCGGCACATTGTCGAGATGCACGACAATCTGATTATGAGCCTTGCGATGATGGTTGAAAGCCGCGATAATTCGACCGGCGGACACATCAAGCGCACCAGCGAGGGCGTGCGCATTCTGATCGGCGAGCTGGTGCAGGAGAATCGGCTGCCGCTGACCGAAGCATTCTGCCGCGCTGTCATCAAGGCGGCGCCGATGCATGATCTCGGCAAGATCAATGTCGATGACGCGGTGCTGCGCAAGCCCGGACGCTTTACGGATGAAGAATACGAAAAAATGAAGCATCACGCAGAGGAGGGTGCGCGGGTTATCCACAAAATCCTGCTTCAGACCGATGATGAACTGTTCAAAACGGTTGCGGAGAATGTTGCGCACTATCATCACGAGCGCTGGGACGGCTCGGGCTATCCGACGGGACTTTCCGGCGAGCAGATTCCGCTCGAAGCGCGGATTATGGCAGTCGCGGACGTATACGATGCACTGGTCAGCAAGCGCGTCTACAAGGAGGCGTTCGGTTTTGAAAAGGCTGACCGCATCATTATGGAGGGCATGGGAAGCCAATTTGACCCCGCGCTGAAGGATGCATATGTCAGCGCACGCCCGAAGCTCGAGGCGTATTATCGCAGTCTTGCAGAGGCGGAATAAGCGGAACGCTCTTATTTGCGTTCAAAAGCGCGAAAGACAGGCGCTTGGGGGAAGGAAAACTCTGGTTTTCCTTCCCCCGTTTCTCCATCAAATCTTCTTCTTTTTCAGTATCTGTATTTTGAACAGAATGTTTTTACTGACACGGCAGCAATGGTGTGCAATAATTGTTACTGACATAAATCGGAATTTAGAAGCAGATTGTTTTTATCATCGTCTCTTTAACCGGTGTCCTATCGTTTATTTTTGCTGGGCGCGGGGCGCGAATGCGAGGGGAAAGACCACAGGGAGAGGGAAGATCGCTCTCTACGATCGCTCATTCTCCCCTCTCCCTAAGGTCTTTCCCCTCGCGCTCCCCTTTTCCTTATCCTCACC
>Ga0247608_10004961_pt1 | contig 14626 bp, 14 predicted proteins | sample 176DNAGHGlowgp2_FD_193490 | JGI IMG/M metagenome (GOLD analysis project Ga0247608, IMG submission 193490) | Sheep rumen microbial communities from Palmerston North, Manawatu-Wanganui, New Zealand - 1766 DNA GHGlow gp2 | ecosystem: Host-associated > Mammals > Digestive system > Stomach > Rumen ...
TCGTCTGTTTGATACGGCAAGTAATGCCATTATGAACACAGCCACGATATTCCTTGGTCTTTCGGTAGGTGCAACAATGACAGCTGAGGCATTCCTTAACTTGCAGACTATAGGTATTGTCGTAGGCGGTTTCCTCGCATTCGCATTGTCTATTTCTGCTGGCATCTGCATGGTGAAGATTTTCAACCTCTTCGCCAAGAAGAAGGTTAATCCGCTCGTTGGTGCAACGGGACTCTCTGCTGTACCTATGGCATCGCGTGTTGCTAATGAGATAGCTACCAAGTATGATCCTAAGAACCATGTCCTGAACTATTGTATGGCATCAAATATTTCTGGTGTCATCGGTTCTGCAGTTGCAGCTGGTGTGCTGATTTCATTCTTACAATAAATAAAATGTATAATATAATATGGGAGGACACCATTAAACAATGATGTCCTCCCATATTTTCTTTTTTAAGTTATGATTACAAAACTGATATTGTTTTTCTTGCTTACCATGTGTTGCGAGGTTCGTACGTCAGGGGTTACATATACGGCGTCTGATAGTATCGAGGTTGTAAAATTACTCAATGAGGGTAAAACTGCGTATGCCAAGGACTGCAAGCTAAACCTTATGTTGTATTATGGTAAGAAATTTTGTGGAAAGCCATATGTGGCGAAAACGCTGGAAGTAAATAGTCAGGAGCAACTTGTGGTGAATCTGCGTCAACTTGACTGCACAACATTTGTAGAAACAGTCTTCGCGTTGTGTCTTACGACAAAGCAAGGCTCGGTAAAATGGGAAGACTATTGCGACAATTTACAGAAAATACGCTATGAAAATGGAAAACCAGAGGGCTATATAAGTCGAAATCATTATTTTCTTTGGTGGACTGAGAGAAACAAGGCAAAAGGACTTGTCTTCACCCCGTTAGATGATGCTATACGTAGGCTTGAAAGCGAAAAGAAGAGAATGCCAAGGTATGTAGCCAAACAAACCATAAAGATAGACTATATGAGCACTCATTCATCCGTTTATCCTATGCTAAAGGATAAAAAAGAAGACATAGCGGCTATTGCAGCGATGGAAAAACAATCCGCAGGAAAAACGGTATTCTATATACCAGCAGGTAGCACGGGGATGAGTTACAAACAACTTGGAGGCTATGTGCAAGATGGCGATATCCTTGCCATCGCAACCAAAAAGAAAGGCCTTGACACATCACATATAGGCATAGCTACATGGGGAAAGGATGGAAAGCTTCATTTGCTCAATGCTTCACAGGTAAGGGGCAAGGTCGTAGTTGAACCAATGACTCTATTGCAATATATGAAGAAGCATCCCACCCATCTTGGCATATGGGTAATACGTCCAAACCTATAAGATCGTTTTTGGGTATCTATAGGTAGAATTCGCTTGTCAATCTGTTGTACCATTCGCTGCGATTGCCACCATCCATAAGATGAACAGTGATTGGTTCTTCTTGACAAGTGGGTTTGTTAGATATTGATAGTAGCATTCTCTTGGGAGGCTTGCTGCCTGTCGTGCGGATAAACACCTTCCTTATTATGAACATAGAAGCAAAAGCGCATTCATATTCGATCCTTGGTAAGGCACTCGCTGGCAATATGAGGTTCAGGGTTCCGTCTGGCGTCAGCAGTCTATGGCTGTGTTCCAACAGGGTAGAGTAGGGTAGTGACTCTGTGTGGCGCGCAGTGTCACGCTTGATGTGGGACAACGTAGTGATTCCTCGAAAAATGGAGGGTTGCATGTTATGGAATCAAATAAACCTGATGTGTGGAATTCCTGTAGGCTGATATTCTGAATGTCTATATGATTGCCGTATATTGACGATGCAGCATTTTCCTTTGCTTGTGTTGCGGCAGATTCATCTATCTCGATACCCGTGACATGTGCCTCGGGGAAACGCTGTGCCATCATCAGGGCAATAAGCCCGCTTCCGGTACCTATGTCAAGTATCCGTTTTCCACCTTGTGCCCATGCCCCTAACAATACCCCGTCTGTGCCGACTTTCATGGCGCAACGGTCGTGCTTTATTGTAAACTGTTTGAAAGTAAACCCGCTCATGGATGCTTTGTATTCTTTGTGTTCTAACGAGGCAACCCTCTTTTTATAATGATTTCTCTTGTTCTTGCAGTGAAACGATTTCGTCACGATATTGCGCGGCAAGCATGAAGTCAAGATTCTTGGCAGCCTCCTTCATCCTTTCTGAAGCCGTCGCTATAGCTGCAGCTATCTGTTCCTTTGTCATATGCTGTACAATAGGATCTGCAGCCATGGCACCATAGTAGTTGTCGGGTTCTATGTATGCCTGCGGCTTATGGAGTGCTCTCTCGCCTTCCGCATGGTGCTCACCGATAGGCGATGCGGTGCTAAGTACACCATCAGGCCTACCGTTCATCTTGAGTTTGGCAAGAGTTTCTTCGTTCTTGTTGATCTTTGATATCGTTTTGCGGTTCAGGGCCTTCTCTATCTGTCTCGGAACTATGCCGTTAGCCTCATTGTATGCAATCTGTTTGGCACGGCGGCGTTCCGTTTCCTCAATAGTCTTCTGCATACTCTCTGTAATGGTGTCGCCATACATTATTACCTTTCCATCAACATTTCGCGCGGCTCTTCCTGCCGTCTGTGTCAGACTGCGATGTGAGCGTAGGAAACCTTCCTTGTCAGCATCCAGTATGGCAACGAGTGACACCTCGGGTAAGTCCAGTCCCTCACGTAGTAGGTTGATACCTACAAGTACGTCATATACTCCCGCACGCAGATCGTTGAGAATTTGTACACGATCAAGAGTCGTCACGTCAGAATGTATATAGTTTGTTTTTATGCCATGGTTCAGCAGATACTCAGTCAGTTCTTCTGCCATGCGTTTTGTCAAGGTCGTTACGAGTACGCGTTCATGCTTTTCTTCACGTAGATGGATTTCCTCCAACAAGTCATCTATCTGGTTTTCCGTTGGTCTGACCTCTATCATTGGGTCAAGCAACCCTGTAGGTCTTATGACTTGTTCGACAACAACGCCTTCCGACATCTCTAACTCATATTCAGCAGGTGTGGCAGAAACATATATCACCTGGTTGATCATTTGCTCAAACTCCTCGAATCTCAGAGGCCTGTTGTCAAAAGCTGCGGGCAGGCGGAAACCATACTCTACGAGGTTCTGCTTGCGTGACCTGTCTCCACCGTACATCGCACGTATTTGTGGTACGGATACATGACTCTCATCTATAAACATCAGAAAGTCCTTAGGGAAAAAGTCAAATAGGCAATATGGTCGTTCGCCGGGCTGACGTCCGTCGAAATAGCGTGAATAGTTTTCTATGCCAGAACAGTGCCCCAGTTCCTTGATCATTTCAAGGTCATATTCTACTCTTTCTTTTATACGTTGTGCCTTGATGTCGTCGCCGATGCCCTTGAAATAATCTATCTGCGCTACGAGGTCATCTTGGATCATCCGTATGGCATTCGTCTGTTGTTCTTTCGTCGTGACGAAAATGTTTGCCGGATAAATCTGATATTCGTCAAAACTCGTAATACGATGGTATGACACACTGTCAACTTCGTCAATCTCGTCTATTTCATCATCCCAAAATGTTACGCGTAATACGTTTTCGGAGTAGGCCATTGCGACATCTACGGTGTCACCCTTAACTCTAAACTCTCCACGGTTGAGTTCTAGGTCGTTGCGTACATACAGAGCCTCAACAAGTTTTCTCAGGAAATCATTTCTGTCCAGACGCTGTCCTTTCTTGATTTGTATAATGCTTCCCTGCATGGCAGAAGGCCCTCCCATGCCATAGATGCATGACACGGAACTGACTACGATGACATCCTGGCGTCCAGACAGTAGTGCGGATACTGCGGACAAGCGCAGACGGTCTATTTCCTCGTTGATGGCGAGGTCTTTCTCTATGTAAGTATCGGAGGCTGGTAGATATGATTCGGGTTGGTAATAGTCATAGTACGACACATAATACTCCACGGCGTTGTCAGGGAAAAACGACTTCATCTCCTCATAAAGCTGTGCTGCAAGAGTCTTGTTGTGTGAAAGTATCAAGGTGGGCTTGCCTACATGCTGTATTACATTCGCCATTGTGAATGTCTTGCCTGAGCCAGTTACTCCAAGAAGCACTTGAGAACGCTCTCCGCGGTTTATTCCGTCAACTAATTGCGAAATGGCTTCAGGTTGGTCGCCGGTAGGATGATATTTTGATGTAAGATTAAATGTATTCATTCGTTTTTGTGGTTTTCAGTCGCAAAAGTACACAATTTCTTTCTAATAAATGTTATAAATATTTGTTTTTTTGCGAAAAAGTTGAAAATCATCTTGTTTTTTCAAGGAATAATGAGTAACTTTGCAGAAAATTTCTTGATAGAGACTCTTTTATAGGGTGAAAATGAAGTAAATCATCTTCGAATTGTAGAGGATAGTGATGAAAAAATATATTGTTTTGACTTTGATGGTTTCCGTTACGTTGCTTTCAAGCTGCGTATCGGAGTTTAATGTCGTATATAGAACTGACGATTACTCATATCGCTACGAGTATGCAAAGGAAATGTACGCTCAGGGTAAATATTCGCGTGCTAACCTGCTGTTTGGCGAGATGGTAACGTTGATGAAAGGAACAGAAAATGGCGAAGAGTGTCTTTTCATGTATGCCATGTCAGCATACATGACTAAAGAGTATGACGCAGCGGCAGAGATCTTTAAGAAGTATTTCAGCTCGTACCCCAAAGGACTATATGCAGAGGACGCATGCTTCTATATAGGGGAGTGTTTGTATAAGACTGTGCCTGAGCCTCGACTTGATCAGACTCCAACCTTGCAGGCTATCAAAGCATATCAGGACTTCATGGATATCTATCCTTATAGCGACAGGAAGAAGATTGCCGATTCCAGAATGTACGAGCTTCAGGACAAATTGGTGGAGAAGGAATATCTCAATGCCAAACTGTATTATAACCTTGGTACCTATTTTGGAAACTGCATAGGTAGCGGCGGCAATAATTATGAGGCATGTATCGTTACAGCGCAAAATGCACTTAAGGAATACCCATATACATCCCTGCGTGAGGATTTTGCATCGCTCATCATGAAGAGTAAGTATGAACTTGCAGTGCATAGCGTGAAAGAAAAACAGGTTGACCGCTTTCAGGATGCTGAAGATGAGTGCTACGGATTTATAAATGAATATCCAGATTCGAAAGAACGTGCACTTGCAGAGAAATATATAGACAAGTGTAAGAAATTCAGCGAAGGCAAACTGCAGTTTGACTAAAGGTAAAGAATATAATAGAAAAAGTAGTAAACTAAGTATAAATAAAAATGGATTACAAGAAAACAAAAGCTCCAACAAACACTGTTACACGTAATATCATGGATTTGTGTGAGGGTACTGATAATATCTATGAGAGTGTGGCAATCATAGGTAAGCGCAGTAACCAAATCTCTCAGGAAATCAAACAAGAATTAAGCAAGAAGCTGGCAGAGTTTGCAAACTACAATGACAGCCTTGAAGAGGTTTTCGAAAATCGTGAGCAGATAGAGATAAGCCGTTACTACGAGAAAATGCCAAAGCCAACCCTTATAGCAACAGAGGAGTTCCTCAATCATGATATTTATTGGCACGATCCTGCTAAGGACAGACGTAACGACGAGGAAGATGACTATTGATTATGTGGCAGCGTAAACAAACTATATATCTGTTTCTTACTGCAATATTGTTGTTGGTGATGCAGATATTGCCATTGGCATATATAGAGTCTCCGGCAAGTGTGTCGTCTGATGCTACAGGAGTACAAGGGTTGTCGAGTGTAATGTATTGTGCATTGATATATAACCCTAATGTATCAGAATACACGGTAGGTACAGTTACATTGTTGGCAGTTATCACGATTGCTGCTGCTATAATCTCGTTTGCAAATATATTCTTTTTTAAGAATCGCAGGCACCAGATGCGCAACTGTCGCAATGCACAGATACTGCTTCTTCTGTGGTGTGGTCTGTGCGCATGGATAGTGTACTCAGAATATAAGGCGGGATTTACACCACAGTTTGCATTGTGCTTGCCTGTTGTAAGTATAATATTGCTTCAGCTGGCATATATGGGGATAAAGCACGATGATGATCTTGTTAGGTCAGCAGACAGGCTGAGGTGAGAAGTCATAGGTCGTTAGTAAAACAAGCCCAAACGGCCCGTTCATGAAATGCTACATGTTTGGGTGTTGCATTTTATCGGAATGACATAATATTTATAAATGACATTATTTATATATTATATATAAGGTGTAAAAGCAGGGTATTGCGTCGTGCAATGCCCTGCTTTTGTATTATGGGCGTTTTTTCTTTTTTATGGGAACTTTGAAATTACGTTTTGCTTTTAAAAAGCCACTTTTGGTGACAAAAAGTAAGAAAAAGAAGAAATATTGCGTTTAAATGTGATTTTTTCTTCTTTTTTTTTGGTAGAATGAAATAATATTCGTAATTTTGCAAACGCAAAGAAAAAGAGAGTCAGACGCAAGCACATTTTGACAGAAAAGGTAAGCTGCTTGAAATATAGTGGCAAATAATAAACAACATAATAAAAGACAAAGAAAAATGAACGCACAGAAAGTGATTGAGAATCTCAAGCAGAGATTCCCTAACGAGCCAGAGTACATTCAGGCAGTTTCACAGGTGCTTCCTACTATTGAGGAGGAGTACAACAAGCACCCAGAGTTTGAGAAGTCAAACCTCATTGAGCGTCTTTGCATTCCAGATCGCGTAATTGAGTTCCGTGTTTCATGGGTTGATGACAAGGGTAACGTACAGACAAACATGGGCTACCGTATCCAGCACAATAACGTGATTGGTCCTTACAAAGGCGGTATCCGTTTCCATAAGAGTGTAAACCTCGGTATCTTGAAGTTCTTGGCTTTCGAGCAGACATTTAAGAACTCTCTGACAACTCTGCCAATGGGCGGTGCAAAGGGTGGTTCTGACTTCTCACCACGTGGTAAGTCTGACGCTGAGGTAATGCGTTTCTGCCAGGCATTCATGACAGAGCTCTATCGTCACGTAGGTGCTGACGAGGACGTTCCAGCAGGTGATATCGGCGTAGGTGGCCGTGAGGTAGGTTACATGTTCGGTATGTACAAGAAGCTCACACACCAGTTCACTGGTATGCTGACAGGTAAGGGTCTCGAGTTTGGTGGTTCTCTCATCCGTCCTGAGGCTACTGGTTACGGTAACGTTTACTTCCTCGTTAACATGCTGAAGACTCGTGGTATTGAACTCGCAGGTAAGACTGTTCTCGTATCAGGTTCTGGTAACGTTGCTCAGTACACAACTGAGAAGTGTATCCAGCTCGGTGCTAAGGTCGTTACACTTTCTGACTCTAACGGCTATATCTACGATCCAGACGGCATCACACGTGAGAAGCTCGACTACGTTATGGAGCTCAAGAACGTACAGCGTGGCCGTATCAAGGAGTACGCAGAGAAGTACGGTTGTAAGTATGTTGAGGGTAAGAAGCCTTGGGGCGAGAAGGCTGACATCGCTCTTCCATCAGCTACTCAGAACGAGATCAACGAGGAGGCAGCTAAGACTCTCGTAGCAAACGGCGTAATCGCAGTTTCTGAGGGTGCTAACATGCCTACAACTCCAGAGGCTATCAAGGTATTCCAGGACGCTAAGATCCTTTACTCTCCAGGTAAGGCAGCTAACGCTGGTGGTGTATCTGTATCAGGTCTTGAGATGTCACAGAACTCAGAGCGTCTCCGTTGGACATCTGAGGAGGTTGACAACTACCTGCACAAGATCATGAACGACATTCACGACAACTGCGTGAAGTATGGTACAGAGGCTGACGGCTATATCAACTACGTGAAGGGTGCTAACGTAGCAGGCTTCATGAAGGTTGCTAAAGCTATGATGGCTCAGGGTATCGTTTAATAGAACGAACCGCCATCAAAGGTTATCCCGGAGATGGCTCAGGGTATCGTTTAATAGACGGTAAACTAAAATATATAATGGCGGGACTCACGTTTTGTGGGTCCCGCCTTTTTTTATTCCATGGTATCATCGATGAAACTTGCGACTAGGTACATTAGAGCTTATCGAACTAACCGCAGTAACGGAACAGATTATATTTTTTCAAATAACTTGCGTATGTCAATATTTTTTAGTAATTTTGCGACAAAATTCCAAATAAACAAATGATAACAGTTACAAATCTGGCCATTCAATTTGGCAAACGCGTGCTTTATAAAGATGTGAATCTGAAGTTCACGCCAGGAAACATCTATGGTGTAATCGGTGCTAACGGTGCCGGAAAGTCAACTCTGCTTCGTGCTATCAGCGGCGAACTGGAGGCTAACAAGGGTACGATTGAGCTCGGCCCAGGTGAGCGTCTGTCCGTACTTGAGCAGGATCACTTCAAATATGATAACTACACGGTGATGAATACTGTGTTGATGGGTCACAAACCACTTTGGGACAATATGCAGGAGCGTGATGCACTATATTCTAAGGCGGAGATGACAGAGGAAGACGGTATACGTGCTGCAGAACTTGAAGAGAAGTTTGCTGAGATGGACGGTTGGAATGCAGAGAGCGATGCTGCACAGTTGTTGTCTGGACTTGGTGTAAAGGAGGCTGTGCACTACTCTTTGATGTCAGAACTGTCAAACAATGAGAAAGTCCGTGTCATGATGGCTAAGGCTCTGTTCGGAAATCCGGATAACCTGTTGCTTGATGAGCCTACCAACGACCTTGACCTTGATACCGTACAGTGGCTGGAGGAATATCTGTCAAACGTAGAGCAGACCGTGCTCGTAGTTTCTCACGACCGTCACTTCCTTGACGCTGTGTCAACACAGACCGTTGATATAGATTTCGGCAAGGTTACCATGTTTGCAGGTAACTACTCTTTCTGGTATGAGTCAAGTCAGTTGGCACTGCGCCAGGCACAGAACCAGAAGGCTAAGGCTGAGGAAAAACGTAAGGAATTGGAGGAGTTCATACGCCGATTCTCTGCCAATGTGGCAAAGTCAAAGCAGACTACTTCACGTAAAAAGATGCTTGAGAAGCTCAACGTAGAGGAAATCCAACCTTCAACACGTAAATACCCAGGCATCATCTTCCAGATGGAGCGTGAGCCGGGAAATCAGATACTGGAGGTGGAGAACCTCAAGGCAGTTGACGATGACGGTTCTGTATTGTTTGACAATGTATCGTTCAATATTGAGAAGGGACAAAAGACCGTATTCCTGTCACACAACCCTAAGGCAATGACCGCGCTGTTTGAGATAATAAATGGCAATCGTGAGGCTGATGGTGGTACATATAAGTGGGGTGTAACGATAACCACGGCATACCTGCCATTGGATAATACCGAATTCTTTAAGTCAGATCTTAATCTCGTAGATTGGTTGTCGCAGTATGGTCCTGGTAACGAGGTGGCTATGAAAGGCTTCCTCGGTAGAATGCTCTTCAAACAGGAAGAGGTGGAGAAAAAGGTCAATGTACTGTCGGGTGGTGAGAAAATGCGCTGCATGATTGCGCGCATGCAGTTGAAGAATGCAAACTGTCTGATACTCGATACTCCTACGAACCATCTTGACCTTGAGTCTATTCAGGCATTCAATAACAACCTTATATCATTCAAGGGCAACATACTCTTTGCATCACATGACCATGAGTTTATCAATACCGTGGCAGATCGCATCATCGAACTGACACCGAAGGGAACCATAGACAAGTTGATGACTTACGATGACTACATCTATGATGAGGCTATCAAGGCTCAGAAGGAAGAGATGTATAAGGTTTAAAGTTTACAGTTTAAGTTTTAAAGTATATATTTGTTGGTTTGGCACGCTTATTGTTTGTAAGCGTGCCAAATATATATAAATAAATAATAAAATGAAGAAAGAAGAGATAAACACAGTATCAGACGAAAACATCAACGAAAACACTAACAGTGTCGTTGATGAGAATGTAGAAGGTGTTGAGAATACAGAGAAGGTGGAAGAGAAAGTAGAGGATAACGCAGAAGAAACAACGGAAGATGCTGCCGAAGAGCAGGTAGATCCATTGGAGAAAGCCTTGGCAGAGATAGAGGAACTGAAGAAACAGGCCCTATATAAGCAGGCTGAATTCGAAAATTACAGAAAACGCACACTAAAAGAGAAGGCAGACCTTATATTAGGAGGTGGTGAAAAGACAGTAACTGCTATACTGCCAGTCATTGACGACTTTGAGCGTGCACTCGCAGATAAGAGCGATGATCCTGCGGCTATACGTGAAGGTATGCAGCTTATATACAATAAGTTTATCAAGATCTTGGAAGGACTTGGTGTTAAGAAGATAGAGACGGAGAATGCTGACTTTAACGTTGATTTCCATGAATCAGTAGCCCTCGTACCAGGAATGGGAGAGGACAAGAAGGGAAAGGTGATAGACTGTGTACAGACAGGATACACTATGAACGACAAAGTCATCCGCTTCGCGAAAGTGGCAGTGGGACAATAATTAGGGAATTAGAGATGAGAGTTCGTTTCCATAAAATATAGTAAAATGGCAAAAAGAGATTATTATGAGGTACTTGGCGTTGATAAGAAAGCCAGTGCCGCAGACATAAAGAAGGCTTATCGTAAGATAGCTATAAAATATCATCCTGACCGTCAGGGTGACAAGAGTGAGGCAGAGAAGAAAGAGGCTGAGGAAAAGTTCAAGGAGGCAGCAGAGGCTTATGCAGTGCTGTCAGACGAGCAGAAGCGCCAGCAGTACGACCAGTTTGGTTTCGACGGTCCTAACATGGGCGGAGGCTTTGGTGGCGGAGCAGGCTTCGATATCAATGACATATTGAACTCCGTCTTCGGCAGTGGCTTCGACTTCGGTGGTGGCTTCAGTGACTTTTTCGGCGGTGGCCGTCGTGGCGGAGGCCGTCAGGTACAGCGTGGTAGCGACCTGCGCCTAAAGGTGCGTCTGAATCTGCAGGAAGTTGCTACCGGCGTGACCAAGAAGTTCAAGGTGCGTAAGGATGTGACATGTACGCAGTGTCATGGCAGTGGTGCGGCAGACGGTTCTGGTACCGAAACCTGTAGCACATGTCATGGCAGCGGTTACGTGATACAGCAGCAGCGCAGCATGTTTGGCATGATGCAGACGCAGAGCGTATGTCCTACATGTGGCGGTGAAGGTAAGGTCATCAAGAACAAGTGTACGAAGTGTCATGGCGACGGTGTTGTGCGCGGTGAGGAAATCGTAGAGGTTAACATACCTGCAGGCGTACAGGACGGTATGGTCGTCAATGCACCAGGCAAGGGTAATGCCGGAAAGCATAATGGTACACCGGGCGATATTAAGGTGTTCATCGAGGAAGAGCCAAACGACACCTTCATAAGGGATGGCAGAGACCTTATATATAACCTTATGCTTGACTTCCCGACAGCAGCTCTTGGCGGTGATGTCAATGTGCCGAATATAGACGGCTCACAGTTCAAGGTGAAGATAGAGCCGGGAACGCAGCCTGGAAAGACACTACGTTTGCGTGGCAAGGGATTGCCATCGGTGCAGGGGTATGGCTACGGCAATGGCGACATACTTGTAAACCTCAATGTATATGTGCCTAAAACCCTGTCTAAAGATGAGAAAAGCGCACTTGAGAAGTTCAAGGATTCAGACAATTTCAAGAGTGATGGTAAGAGCAAGGATAACTTCTTTGAGAAATTCCGTAGTTATTTTTCATAACATACGGTAGGGTAGAAGGTTATCAGTGATAAGCTAGAATATATACACGAGCTATATATACATATATGACTTACAAAGAGACATTAGAATATCTATACAATGCAGCGCCTGCCTTTGAGAAGGTAGGCGCTGGCGCGTATAAGGAAGGATTGTCAAACACATACGCGCTTGACGAGCATTTCGGACATCCACATCGCAAGTTCAAGACTATTCATGTAGCTGGTACGAATGGCAAGGGCTCTACCTCACATACGCTTGCTGCGTTGTTGCAGGCTGCGGGATATAAGGTGGGACTCTATACGTCTCCTCATCTCGTTGACTTCAACGAGCGCATACGTGTTAACGGTGCTCCTGTTGAACATCAGTATGTCATTGACTTTGTAGAGAAGGAGAAGGGTTTCTTTGAGCCGCTCTGTCCTTCTTTCTTTGAACTTGCCACAGCTCTCGCATTCAAATATTTTGCAGAGTGTGAAGTGGACATTGCCGTCGTAGAGGTAGGACTTGGCGGTAGGCTCGATTGTACCAACATAATAACGCCGTTACTCAGCGTTATTACAAACATCAGTTTTGACCATACAGGATTCTTGGGTGACACTTTGGCACTGATTGCCGGTGAGAAGGCAGGTATAATAAAACGTGGCGTACCAGTGGTGATAGGTGAGCACACTAAGGAGACAAGGCCCGTGTTCGAGCAGAAGGCAGCGGAGATGGAAGCTCCGATCTTCTTTGCAGAGGACAATCAGTATATCATCGACAGTGTGGCGGACTATGCAACGGCAGGACGTACGTATCGTACGAAATGTTTTGGAAAACTTCATGGCGCACTTGGAGGAGAGTGTCAGGATAAGAATGTCAATACATTCCTGAATTGTATCATGCCATTGGCAAAAGCTATGAAACGCGAGGGCATGGCACTTACGAAAAATGGAAGAAAACCGATGGAGTGCGTGCGTGCAGCCCTTGAAGGAGTATGCACCATGACAGGATTGACAGGCAGGTGGCAGAAGATAAATGATGAGCCGCTCGTGATATGCGATACTGGCCATAATTTGGCAGGGTGGGAGATACTTGCTCCACAGATAGAGGAGACGCACAGACGATTACTGGAGTCAAATGCTAACAGTCGCTTGTTTGTTATATTCGGAATGGTCGATGATAAAGATGTGAACTCTGTTCTCGCTCTTTTGCCAAAAGATGCGGAGTACATATTTACCCAGGCAGATAATCACAGGGCTATACCTGTAGAGCGGCTTTGCGAACTTGCGGAGCGACATGGATTACGCGGGGCTGCATACAGCACAGTGTGGGAGGCCTACTCTGCAGCGCTACAGCAAGCTGGTAAGGAAGATTTTATCTTCGTTGGTGGCAGCAGCTATGTCGTTGCCGACTTTATGACGAATCTCTAATTGTAGGTGGGTTCTATAAATTTCCACACTGCACAGAAGAAAAAAGCCAGCCGCACCGTTTTATGGTGTGGTTGGCTTTTATGCTTTTTCTATGCTCCGATGGATCGGATATCATGGAAAATAATCAGGGCAATCCGCGTCATTTCATTTGTTATAGGAATACCTGCATTATTCAATAGTAATCATATTCAGTAGGAATAGGCGTTGTTTCATTTTCCTCAAACTTATATTTCACTACTTGACCATTTTTTATATCAATGATAATATAACCTGCATACCCTTCATCTTTATCAAAAAATATATAATTACCGAAATCAGTGCCCATTACCAACCCCGGTAGAATCGTTCTTTGTTTCATAAAAGTGCTTAGATTTACATACACATATTTCCTACCTCCTTCCGAGTATCCTGCATATTGTAAAAAATAGTGTTCGATAGGATATGGTCTTGCTGGAGGATTCACACGTCTTTCTCTTTCGAACAGACTATCAACAATGCTATGAGATTTCTTGAGCATATCATCTGATATCTTGAAGAATGTCTTCTTCTCACCAAACGATATTGGAGTTTCCTTATTCGTTTTGCATATAATCTTGCAACTTGACATTACAAATTCTTTATTTAAATCCAACTCCTCACTTGCAAAATCTTTGTAGCTTTGATCCCTTTCCACGCAACCAAACAAAAGCGACGAAACGATTAGTAACAGTAAAATTATTTTATTATTTTTCATTTTTCCTCCTATTTATTATTATTTTCATTTGTTTTACAGAACACATATCCTACTTTTGTACCCTCAACATACTTTCTGGACTGAGGATACCCACCCTGGTTATTTTCCTTTTCTGTCCCGAATTCAAGAATTTCAGAATTATTTACGGCATCCTTCTCTAATTCGCTAATTCGGGAAGAATTAGTATATGATAACAACATCTTTATGTTTACTATTCATTGAATTTATATTTTACGACCTTTCCTGCTTTATAATCTATAATCATATATCCCCAATTATAGTCACCGTCTGGCAAAAAGATTATTGTTCGTGGCAATTCTGGTGTACATTCTTTATTTACCTGATAATATGAAAATAAATTTACATAAACATAAATTCTGCCATTATCTATATAACCAGCATACTGTTTGAAATAGTCCTGAAAAGGTAAAGCACCTCTAATCGTATGTAATTCATTACATACGATTTTGCTTAGTTTTGGCAAATCTTTATCATGATCCAATTTGTATTCAGTTCTGCTTTTAGAATAAAATTTTGTGTCATCCATATATATTGGAACATACAAAATCCAACTCTGATCTCCGCGATCCTTTGCATACACTTTATAGGTTCGGCTATCGATATTGGGTTTCTCATCCGAATACGTACATGCCATGACTGATAGTAATGACATAACTATAATCATATATTTCATATTATTTGTTTTTATCAGCACTACTACCTTTCAATTTGTAATCAAAATCTTTTGAACT
>Ga0247608_10004963_pt1 | contig 14624 bp, 12 predicted proteins | sample 176DNAGHGlowgp2_FD_193490 | JGI IMG/M metagenome (GOLD analysis project Ga0247608, IMG submission 193490) | Sheep rumen microbial communities from Palmerston North, Manawatu-Wanganui, New Zealand - 1766 DNA GHGlow gp2 | ecosystem: Host-associated > Mammals > Digestive system > Stomach > Rumen ...
TTACCTGCGGACAGATGGAAAAGGTCTTCCTTTCTTGCATTTGAAGGCTGGTGGGTCGGTTTGTCCACCGTCTCATTTCACGGTCGATCATCGCTTGCACTACCTCTATCAGGAGGGTCGCACGGTGTTCCGCTATGCTGTGACGAATATGAGCAACGACTGTGCTCTGATTGCCGAGCGTAACGGCTTGAACAAGGATAACATCCAGTGGGTGGTGCCTCATCAGGCTAATATGCGTATTATAGAGGCAGTGGCAAAGCGTCTGGATCTTTCGATGGATCAGGTAATGGTGAACATAGAGCATTACGGTAATACGAGTGCTGCCACCATTCCGTTGGCGATATGGGACAATGAGAGCAGGCTGAGCAAAGGAGATAACCTCATCCTTACCGCATTCGGTGCAGGATTTGTCCATGGAGCATCCTACTTAAAGTGGGCTTATGATGGTGGAAAATAAACATAAAGCCGGATTTGTCAATATCGTTGGAAACCCCAACGTAGGAAAAAGTACGCTCATGAACCAATTGGTTGGTGAGCGTATTTCGATTGCTACGTTCAAGGCCCAGACCACGCGCCACCGCATCATGGGTATCGTGAATACGCCTGAGATGCAGATTGTTTTCTCTGATACACCGGGTGTATTGAAGCCTAACTATAAGCTGCAGGAGTCGATGCTGGCTTTCTCAGAGTCGGCTCTTCAGGATGCCGATGTGTTGCTCTATGTGACGGATGTCGTTGAGAATCCAGAGAAGAACATGGATTTTCTGGAGAAGGTTCAGAAGATGGACGTACCCATCATCCTGCTTATCAACAAGATTGACGAGCTGGGTAATGAACCAGGGCGGTCTAGCCAGGACAAATTGTCGGCAATAGTCGAGCGGTGGCATCACTTGCTCCCAAAGGCCGAGATATTGCCAATTTCCGCAAAGAACAAGTTCGGAACGGACATCTTGCTGAAGCGCATTCAGGAACTGCTTCCTGAAAGTCCTGCCTTCTTTGACAAAGACCAGCTGACGGACAAGCCTGCACGCTTCTTCGTATCCGAGATTATCCGTGAGAAGATCTTGCTCTATTATGACAAAGAGATTCCCTATAGCGTGGAGGTCAGTGTGGAGCGTTTTAAGGAAGACGACCGTCATATCCATATCAACGCAGTCATCTATGTGGAGCGTGATTCCCAGAAGGGCATCATCATCGGTCATCAGGGTGTTGCGTTGAAGAAGGTATCCACTGAGGCTCGCAAGTCGCTCGAGAAGTTCTTTGACAAGTCAATCTATCTGGAGATATTTGTGAAGGTCGATAAGGACTGGCGTTCGTCGGAACGAGAATTGAATAATTTTGGATATAACCCTGAATGATATGGCAAATTTAGTAGCGATAGTAGGACGCCCGAATGTGGGAAAGTCAACCCTTTTCAACCGTTTGACGAAAAGTCGTCAGGCGATTGTCAGTAATGAGGCTGGCACCACGCGCGACCGCCAGTATGGCAAGTGTGAGTGGAACGGTAAGGAGTTCTCCGTCGTCGATACCGGGGGATGGGTCGTGAACTCTGACGATATATTCGAAGAGGAGATCCGAAAGCAGGTTATCATTGCCACAGAGGAGGCAGACCTGGTGCTTTTCCTATGCGATATCAATAATGGTGTGACTGCCTGGGATCAGGATGTCGCACAAATCCTGCGTCGTGCCAAGCTGCCTGTGCTCCTGGTGGCAAATAAGGCTGACGATGGTAAAGACCTATATGACCAATACGAGTTCTATAAATTAGGGTTGGGCGATCCTTGGCCTATTAGCGCTGCAACAGGCAGCGGAACCGGTGATTTGCTTGACAAAGTGTTGGAGATGCTGCCCGTGAAGCCGAAGGATGAGCTGGAGGATGGTATTCCCCGCTTTGCAGTTGTCGGGCGACCAAATGCCGGAAAGTCGAGTCTCATCAATGCCTTTATTGGCGAAGACCGAAATATCGTCACTGATATTGCTGGTACGACGCGTGACAGTATCTATACGCGCTATGATAAGTTTGGATTTGATTTCTATCTTGTTGATACAGCGGGTATCCGTCGGAAGAACAAGGTGACAGAGGATCTTGAGTTCTACAGCGTGATGCGCAGTATCCGTGCCATAGAGAATAGTGATGTCTGTATTCTCATGATCGATGCGACCCGTGGTATTGAGGCGCAGGATATGAATATTTTCCAGCTGATTCAGAAGAACAACAAGTCGCTGGTTGTTGTCGTCAACAAATGGGACTTGGTGGAAGATAAGTCTCAGGCCGCCATTGATACGTTTGTCAATGCGATACGACAGCGCATGGCTCCATTTGTGGATTTTCCGATTATCTTTGCTTCTGCCTTGACAAAGCAGCGTATTTTCAAAGTGCTTGAGACTGCAAAGGAGGTCTATCTGAACCGGAAGGCCAAAATCGGTACGTCAAAGCTTAATGAAGTGATGTTGCCGCTGATAGAAGCCTTCCCGCCTCCCTCAGTAAAAGGAAAATATATCAAGATAAAATATGTGGCACAGGTTCCGGATACACAGATTCCGACATTTGTATTCTACGCAAACCTCCCACAGTATGTAAAAGAGCCTTACAAGCGATTCCTTGAGAACAAGATCCGTGAAAACTGGAAGCTCACAGGGTCGCCTATTAACGTCTTTGTCCGTCAGAAATGAAGAAACTCGCCTCGCTGCTTATGTTGGTTGTTTGGGGTTGCTCCCAACCAAGTCCAGAGGAACTGGCATCCCTTGCTGCCAAGGGATATTACGACCATCTGGTGAGTGGCGAATACGAATTGTTTCTCGAAGGCATGGATGAGCGCGTAGCGATGAATGAGGCTGACTATCGTTCACAGTTACTCGACAGCTATCGGCAGTATAAGGCGCAGCAGGATTCTCTCCATGGCGGTATCAGGGAAGTGCGTATTGTCAGGGCAGCCACTGATTCTGTGCAGAAATATACCAATGTGTTCCTAATGCTTTGCTTTGGTGATTCTACAAACGAGGAAATCGTAGTGCCGATGGTAGAGCGACATGGCAGTTGGAGGATGAAATAATAGTCAACTAAAACTATTCTAAGATATGAAGAGAGGATTTGTTCTTTTGGCGTCTTTGATGATGTTTGCGCTGTCGAGTATGGCACAGTATATACCTTCTGTGCCGATGGAACAGCGTGTGAAGAGCCCTTCCGACGATTATTGGCATTGGGGCAATACGTTCAAGCATTTAGACCTGGCTTTGAGCCTCGGGACGTCTGGGATCGGTATCGAGATTGCTTCTCCTGTCTGTGAGTTTGCGCAGGTACGTGTCGGTTACGAGCTGATGCCGCATTTCAGGAAGAAGCTTACCTCGGAGATAATGGTCGGCAAAGAGAAGGCATATATACATGACGAGAATGGCTTCCTCGTTGAGTCGAATTATACCAAGGTAAGAGACTTGATGTATAAAGAAGCCAACTATGACCTGAGAGACCATATTGATATGACGGGCAGGATGCTGATGCAGAACTTTAAGTTCCTGGTGGATATCTTCCCCTTGTCGGGTAACAAGAACTTGCACGTGACGCTTGGCGTCTATTGGGGATCGTCGGAATTTGCGAAGATTGAGAGCGATGATGCTTTTTATGGTAGTCTTGTTTGTGTCAATACGTATAATAATCTGCTTACCACTGAAGGTGCCAGTGATGAAATCAAGGCCATCGGCCCTGCTGGCTATGTCATGGGTAAGTTTAACAAGGATATGAAACTGGCTGACGGTACATTCGTAAAGGCTGGTGATTACTATAAAATGACTGGCGGGGCAGACGATTGGATTCTGATTCCCGCCAAGGTTAACAGTATAAAGCCATATATTGGTATCGGTTATGAGAATAGGCTTTTGAAGAAGCGGCCAGATATCAAGTTTGCCGTTACAGGCGGTATTATGTTCTGGGGAGGAAGTCCTTCCTTATATACGGCAGATGGCGTCAATCTTGTGAAGGATGTGGACGGAATAGAGGGAAAGACAGGAAACTATGTCAAGTTGATGTCTAAGTTGAAAGCTTATCCGACTATTGGCGTTCGTATTATTAAGAATATTTTCTGAACAATTTTAATTTAGGATAGCAGATATGAAAAGATTTACATGTATGATGGCTATGGCCTTCATGGGCCTGTCAGCCTTTGCGCAACAGGATACAGCCACATGGAAACGTTTTACGTTGGGGTCTGATGCGCTGGCGGAGCAGGAAGCAGCCAAGGCAAACTACATTCCAGTAAAACAGTTTTGGAAGGAACACGACATCTTCCAGCATTTGGATGTCTCGGTGACTGCAGGTACCACTGGTATTGGTATCGACGTTGCTTCTCCCATAGGAAAGTATGTACAGTTGCGTGCTGGTTATGAGTTCATGCCCCGTTTCACGAAACGGATGAGTTTTGACTTGACCGTTAATGGTGAGCCAGCTATAGTCTATGATAAGAATGGATATAAACAGGACACGAAATTTACCAAAATGAGTGATTTCCTCTATGATCTCACAGGTTACGATGTGGAAGACCATGTCGATATGATCGGTAAACCGACCATTAACAATTTCAAGTTTCTTGTCGATGTGTTCCCATTCCAGGAGAATAAACATTGGCATTTCACGGCTGGTTTCTATTGGGGCCCTTCGCGTTTTGCCTATGCTGAGAATGCCATTGAGTCTATGAGAACGCTGTCCTCGGTTGATATTTATAATAATATGTATGATAAAGCGAAGGCAGGAGAGCCCTTTCTCGATCTTACCAATGTCAGTGGTATCAATGCGGTAATTACTTTGCCAGAGCAAGACAAGATATACAAAAAGCTTCTAAAGACGGGGCGGCTTGGTTTTGCTGTAGGCTATTTTAAGCATGATATGGTAGATGAGTCTGGCAACGTAATCCATAAAGCAGGTGAGCGCTATATCGTTGAACCCGATAAATGGGGGATGGTCACAGTGACTGCAAAATCTAACTCTTTTAAGCCATATCTGGGTTTCGGTTACGGCGGGCGTTTGGTGAAAGGACGTGATGACTGGCACGTGTCTTTTGATTGTGGTGCTATGTTCTGGGGCGGAACACCTGACCTTTATATGCACGATGGTATCAATTTGATTGAAGATGTAGAGCGGGTATCGGGTCAAGTGGGTACATACGTTGACTTGTTCAAGGCGTTTAAGGTATTCCCGGTGTTGAGTTTCCGCATTACCAAGCGTATCTTCTAATAGGGCGAATAATAATAACAAAAAGCCGCAGAGGTCAAACTTCTGCGGCTTTTTGTTGTATAAGGTGTAGTCTATTTGATTACAATCTTCTTACCGTCCTTAATATATATACCAGGTTGAGGTGTCACATTATCAGGAACCCTTATGCCCGTCAGGGTAAAGAGGCCTTCTTTTTCTTTAGAAACGTCCTCTGCCTTGATTGTCGTGATACCTGTTCCGCTCTCTGTCATGATATCAGCAGAACCTGATGGAACGGCTAGATAGGCCTTGTTGGCTTTCAAGTACTTTTCCTCGAACAAGTCACTGGCAGATGCCTTGACAAATGCAAGTTTTCCATTGGCTGAGCCAATCACGCGCATCTTTGTTGGATCGTATAATGTGACAGTTGTAAATCTCAGTTTTGTCGTAGCACAATATACACCTCCCAGTTTGTTGTCGCTGACTGCAGAACCTCCCGATGTAACAGGTTCAATCTTGTTGTTTGCGGGATCGTTGGATGAGCACTTTACAATGACAGGCGTTTTAGCAGGAATGGTGCCAGAGATCTCCTTGAGTGTAAACTTGCTTCCACTGACTTCACTGATGTAGTATGCTTTCATTCCGCTTGAGGCCAATTTGAATGCAAAGCCGGCAAAGATGGTTCCATAGTATGCCCCGTCTGCTTCCACATCTGGTTTGATGCCGATGTAATTATCTCCAGTATTCACAGCTACAGGAATCCAGTTGCTGACATTATCTTCTGCTCCTGTAGCTAACACTGATTCGTCGGCAGTTTTACTAGGCGAGTTGTCGCCTAAGGTCACTGTGACTCCCTTATACGTTCCGCTTGCCTTATACGAACCGTCTCCGTTTGGCGTAAGTGTCGCGTTAAGCTTTCCTCCTGTCAGCTTGCTCAGACTTGATCCTTGTCCTTCCAAATCATACTGGTTTCCACTGACGTTGCGAACATAAACTACGCAAGAAGGATCGGTTCTGACATTGTCCCATGACTTAAAGGCTTTAAGTCCGCCAAGTGTTTTCCTGCCTCCTGCTTCTATTGATATGTTATAATGGTTTTTATCATTGTCAGCGATACTGATATATCGTTCTGTGTAGGCATTCTTTACATAGTAGAATCCATCGGCAATCTGTGCCTTGATGCCTGTCAGGAAGAATGTCAGGAATAATAACGAAGTAAAAATCTTCTTCATAAGCTAATTGTTTTTATTGTTATTAAAAAAGCCCAGCCCCATTTTGGGACCGGGCTTAAAAGTCACTTATATTTGTGATATTACTTCACAACCTCAGCGATACAGATTGATACACGGTTGCTATCGTTGTCTGTGAACGGCTGAACGCGTGCACCCTTGCTGTCGTAGCTGATGCGGTCAGCAGCGATGCCATACTTCTGAGTCAGCATCTTAACAACGGCGTCAGCACGCTGTGCAGCGAGGCGGTCGTTGATCTTGTCATTACCAGTACCAGCATCTGCATAACCGGTAACCATTACCTTAGCAGTCTGGTTCTGACGCATGTAGTCAACGATATCCTTCACCTTCTGCTCCTCAGTGTCGCGGATGTTGGTCTTGTTGATCAGGAAGAATACATCACGACGGAGAGGCTCGATAACGGGCTCTGGGCATGGTGCCTCAACAACCTTCTCAACAATCTTCTCAACATACTCGATGCGTGGAGCGGGCTCGGGGATGAACTTCGTAGAGTAGGTGGGACCGAGAGCAATCTTCACACCTGCGAGCAGGTTGATATAAGAGTCTGCGTTACCAGCCTTTTTGAAGTTGAACTTGTCACCGAGGAAGTTTGCATTGGCCTCAAGACCAATCTTAACAGCGTCGCTTACCTTAACGTCCATAGTCAGACCAGCCTGTCCGAAGAACAGTGTGGCAGCCTTCATATAGTCATCAGGCATTGGAGTCCAATTGTAAGTAGATGTAGCTGCGATGTTCTCAATCTTAGATTTTACTGCGTTCACATCATCACTTGCCTTTGAACGGAAGTTCAGACCTGCGCCGATGAATGCGCCGAAGCTAACAACACGGTTGGGGTTGAAACCTGCGATGATATTAGACAAATCGAATGTCAGGTCGATTGCAGGTGCGAAATAAGTAAACTTGTAGTTCAGATCCTGACCTGCGCCTACTTTATCCTCATCGTAGCCACCTCTGCCCTGCCATGCATTGAGAGCCAGGCGAGCACCCATATTCTTAGAGAACTGATAACCTACGGCACCCTGTATAGTCGGAGAAATCAGCTTACTGAACTTTGTCTCACCAACAGTGTAGTTTGCACCACCCTGAAGCTGGATATACCAGTGCGGCTCGAAGACGTATTCTGTCGTGCCCTTCTGCTCTTGAGCAGATGCTGAGAGCACGCCCATCAGCATCAGGCAAGACAATATTGCTTTCTTCATTTTCATATTCTGTTACTTAATTGATTTTTAAACCTTCAGATGTTATTACTTAACTGTTACAGTGTGCACCTTGTTGACAATGTTACCATAGTAGTCAACACAGCTCAGAACTACTCTATAAACACCAGCTTTCGGGAACTCGAGTGTCCAGTACTGAGTGCTGCCAGGTACAGTAGCCTGCTGGCGAACCTTACCGTTCTCGGTATCAACAACTGCGATGTACTTCTCATAAGCAGGAGCAAGCAGCTCTTCTGTCGGAGAGGTCATCATGATCTCCAGTGTACCTGTACCCTTCAGTGTGGTCTCGTCGGTCATGCGGAAGATTTCGCCGTTTTCACCATTGCAGAGAATGATAGGAGAAAGGGCACGGGTCAGCTGGTGGTTGTGCAGCTTGTTTACGTAATAGTTTACACTCTTCTCAAACCAAGTATTAATCTTAGATGCCATCTTGGTAGCACCGACCTTCTTACCAATCTTTGTTACAAGCTTCTCTACGTCAGCGACTTTCTCTGTAGGAACGGCAGCGTTTTTCTCATAATTCCAGAATGCAGTGTATGCCAGAGGAGCAACTGCAGTTGCAGCAATCTTCAATTCGGTCTGGCTCATGATGAACTCTGTACCATCATCCATCACCTTGCTCAGAACGAGACGCTGTGGAGAGTAAGACATGTTGTTGAGGTCAGTGTTGTTAGCACTCATCTTGCCGCTGTAGAAATTGATCAAGATTCTTGCTGCAGCACGGCCGATGGTCTTAATCGCCTCATCCTTTGTCTCATAAGGTCTGCCAGCTTTAATCTCTTCCCAAGCTGCCTTGAAGTCTTTCTTCAGACCGTCGAAGTCAATGAACTTCTTGATGCTGAACTTGTTGGGAGCGAGGTCTGCATTTGCGATAGTAGCGTCAGCCTCAAACCAGTCATCCTTTGTCTGACCCATTGAGTACAGCTCCTGGCTCTTGAATAAACCCCACTGTACCTGATAGTCTGAAAGCTTCACGTTAGAGAAGGTGATAGGAGCAACCTTGCCAACGCTGTTCATAAGACTCAGCTTATACTCGTTGATGTCGAAATTGGCCTGATCGTAAGATCTTGCGGTGAAGTACAGCTTACCAGCGTTGCCCTCAGGCTGAGAGATGATCTCACCAAGCTGAATCTTATGTGCACCCTGAATATCAGAGGCATTGAGTTTAGCACCATTGGCCTTGTCAACGATGAAGCTCTCGTCAGCTGTCGGGAACTCTTCGAGGAGAGTCTCGTTGGTTCCGTAGAATGCTGCGAGTGACAGAGACTGTACGAACGGTGTGTTGATAGAACCGATAACGTGGTTAACAGTGTGCTCAGCATAGAAATTCTGCATGAGACCACCGATGAGTGACTCGAGCTTCTTGTCGAGGTCGTTAATCTGCTCCTTAACACTTGCGAGATCTTCCTTCAGCTGTGCAATGTCAGCCTCAGCCTGATTCAGTCTCTGGTCGATAGAAGCCAACTGCTTGTCAATCTCTGCAATCTGCTCATTAATCTTTGTAATGGCAGCCTTGTTCGCTTCGATAGCTTCAGCGTTTGCCTGAATCTTCTGCTCCAGAGTCGTCTTTAAATCGCTGATCTGTTTCTCAAGGGCAGTCTTCTGAGCTGCGAGGTTGCTGTAAACACCAACCATTTCGTCGTCCACATTGTCCTTGCAAGAAACAAATGATGTTGTGGCAGTCAGCATCAGCGCTGCCATCAAAAAACCATTAATAATTTTCTTTTTCATTTGAACTTAAAAATTATAATTAAACAATTAAACGTTATTATGTCTCTGTATAAATTGATATAAATCGGTGACAAAAGTAGGCATTATTTTCTAATTGTGCAAGAAAAATTTAATTTTTTTTATAAAAAACCTCATTTTTCTGTCGAAATACCACCTTTATGGCATGATTTCTATTAGTTTTCTGCCTTAATTGTCCTTTAAGTGCGCCTGACAGGACTCGAACCTGCACGTCGCGAGACACCAGATCCTAAGTCTGACGCGTCTACCAATTCCGCCACAGGCGCTTTTTCCTTGTTTTGTCGGGCTTTTGACCCGAAACGGCTGCAAAGGTACGAAATATTTTTCATTCCACCAAAAGTTTACGTGCAAATTCTATCATCGTGTCTTTTCCTTGACAGAAATCTTCGTCTGTCAGCTGGACCTCATAGTCGGGGGCTATGCCGAACTCTATCTGCTGGCGCTGCGCATCGTATGTCGGACAGGCGGAGAACCTCACCGTCCAGCCGTTGGGCAGCGAACTGGTGAAGGGCAGGCCTGAACCGCCGCCGGTATGGTCGCCCACGATTTTCACGTTGGGAAAGCACTTCATGCACTTCACGAAGTCGTTGGCGGCACTATAGACCTCGCGATTGGTGAGTACCACCACGTTCTTCTGCCAGCGCAGGTTGGCTGACGGCTCCATGTATAGTGGCTCCATCTCCGAGAAATCGTTATGTCCTTTGCCTGTCTTATGCTGGTTATATCCCACGAGTGTCTTCTCGTGGCAGAAACGGGCAGCGAATTTCTCTGCGTTGGTAAGGTTGCCGCCGCCATTGCCGCGTATGTCGATAATGAGGCCGTTGCAGAAAATGAGATGCTTGATGACCTCGTCGAGGTTGCCTTCGCCGATGGCAGAATTGAAGCTCTGACAGGCCACATAGCCTATATTGTCGTCGAGTATGCGGTACTTCAAGGCAGAGGCAATCCGGTAGTCGGTTCCCAGATAGCGGCGCTGCAGGGTATCGCTGAAGTTGGTCGGATAGTCTTCGTGCCATTTCCAGTAGCGGCCGTTGTCGAAGGCTGTGTAGAGGTTTACGTGCCCGTCGCGCAGTTCTGAGAGCATGTCTGTCAGGATTTCGAAGAGCTGATAGTCCGTGATGTTTTCGTTCGCGCGTACATTATATTTATTATAGGCTTGTTGCCAGTCGAGTCCGTAGGCGTGCTGCTTGTAGTCGAAGAAACAGTAGTGTTCGTCGATGATTTTCCAGAGTGCCTCGAAATTTCCTTGCGGCGTGTCTGAGTACTCGTCTTCATTGACGCATCCGGCAGGGACGGTCAGCAGCGTGAGTACAGCTATGGTCTTCAGTATATTGCCGATTGCTCTCATGGGTGCGAAGACATTGTGAAGTGGCGCACGACGCCGATCATCACGCGATGGGCATAGATGTACTGCTTCAGGTTATTGACTGCGGCCTGCTGGTAGTTGCCCAGATAGCCCAGGCGTACGGACCACTTGCTGCTGGTTTTCCAGTCGAGGGTGATCACCTGTCGGAAGGTGGGCGCACTGACGAAGGTGGTCGGCACGATGTTGTGGTCGTAGTTGCCGAGTGAGAATATCTCATAGTAGGACTGCCCGTAGTTCGGACTGAACATCAGACCTACAAGGGGGATGTTGAGCTCGTAGCGCAGCGAGAACCGCTGCTGGCGTATGTTGAAGCTGTAATTGGCGATGGCCGACGGCATGAGGTTCAGACTGAAGCGCGCTTGTGCAGGGTTGTTGGAGTTGGTCATGTCGTAGAGGAATCCCAGGCAGGCGTTAGCCAGTCCGCCAGCCTGTAGCTGCAGTTTGTCGTCGAAGAGCCGCCACTGGCGGTAGCGGCCCCAGTAGAGGTTGTAGCTGCCTTCGAGCATGTCGCTGCTATGGCCCCGGTCCTTGGTGAAGGAGAGGTCTGCCTCGTGCTCGATGACATTGTTCCATCGTTTGACTGGTTTCTCGCGCTCGCGTATATTAAGAAAGGTGATGCCTGTGCCGGAGAATTCCTCCTGTGTGATGTAGGTGTCGAGCACGTGTGAGGCCCCGATGCCGATCATGGTGGCGGAGGTTGACTCCTGAGCCGTAGCCGTAGCGGTCAGGAGTACAGCGAGACAAAGCAGGCTCAGTCGCCTGCAGGGGGCGGGAATACGTGTCTCCTTATTCTTCATCGTCGAATAGTCTTAACTGACCTGTCATTTCGTCTATCACCTGCTGCTCGCTCTTGCCGGCATCGGGATCAAGGTTCTCTCCGTCCTCTTCCTCGGCGATGTCTTGGTCTTCGGCAGCTTCCTTCTCCTCTGGGAACCGGGTGGGCTCCAGCTCTGTGATGGACTCGAGGGCATAGGTGGTCAGGCGTTTTCCCTTGGCCTTGTAGCCTTTCACCGTGATGAACTGCTCAGCATCGATCTCCTCCGTGCCCCGGAAGGCATCGGCGCCGCCATAGACGACCTGGATGCGCGGATAGCTGGTGTCGGTCAGCAGGATGAGCTGCGACGCGGGGTTCTCCGAGAGCCAGTTCTGTTTCTTCTTTGTGGCATCCATCTGAAAACGCTTGATGTAGGGGTAGCCCTGATTGTCGGCATCGTAGAGGATGGCTGTCCATATCTTGTCGGCATCGTATTTCTCGATGCGTAGGATGTTCTCTTCGTAGTGGTTGTTCAGGTCGAAGTTCGTCAGATAGCAGTCGCCGTTCTTCAGAATGACAAGTATTTGGTCGTCGTCGAGGAACTCGCCGAGGAACTGTCCGTGCTCGTCGTAGTTCAGTCGGTTCACGTCGGGGTCCCACCATACTTTCCTGCCGCCGAGCGTGGAGTGCCCGTGACTCTTCAGGCCGATGCGGTGTACCTGGTATTTGGTAAGCAGGTTGCCCTTCGAGGCGCGTCCCTTGATGATGACTTCCGAGAAGTCCTTGTCGAGGAATATCTTCTTCAGCTTGGGGTTGGGGTCGAGGGTCACCTTGATGACCTCTGCCTCACCGTTGGGGTTGGCGGTGAAGTACATCACTTTCGATCCAGGCGTACCTTGTGTGAGGTCATACTCCTTGTCGCGCGTCATGCTCGTCACGTTGAAGCGCTTGATGAAGCAGTAACCCTTCTTGCCGTCGCGATAGACGACATTATAGATTGTGCGCGAGTCGTTCTTCTTGAAGACGTTGAGGTAGAGCACGTTCTTGCCTACGAATATCTTGTCGGCCACGCGGATGACCTTGTACTTGCCGTCCTTGTAGAAGATAATGATGTCGTCGAGGTCGGAGCAGTTGCATACGAACTCGTCTTTTTTCAGCCCCGTGCCGATGAAGCCGTCCGTGCGGTTGATGTAGAGCTTCTGGTTGGCCTCGGCCACCTTTGCCGAGTCGATGGTGTCGAAGTTGCGGATCTCCGTCAGGCGCGGGTGGTCCTTGCCGTACTTGTCCTTGAGGAACTGGAACCAGCTGGCCGTCACCTCGGTGAGGTTCGCCAGGTCCCGGTCTATCTGCTCGATCTCGGCCTTGATGCGGGCCATCAGCTCGTCGGCCTTGTCCTTGTTGAATTTCAGGATGCGCTGCATCTTGATCTCGAGCAGTCGCAGGATGTCGTCCTTCGTCACCTCGCGCACGAGACTGGGGTAGTAGGGTGTCAGCCGCTCGTCGATATGCTCGCAGACGCTGTCCACGTCGGGCGCTTGTTCGAATTTCTTGTCCTTGTAGATGCGCTCCTCGATGAATATCTTCTCCAATGACTGGAAGTGCAGTTGCTCCAGTAGTTCGTTCTTGCGAATCTCCAGTTCCTGGCGGATGAGGTCCTTCGTGCGCTCGACGGAGTGGCTCAGCACGTCGCTGATGGTGAGGAACTGCGGCTTGTTGTCCTCGATGACGCAGCAGTTGGGTGAGATGTTGATCTCGCAGTCGGTGAAGGCATAGAGTGCGTCGATGGTCTTGTCGCTGCTGACGCCGGGTGCCAGGTGCACCTGTATCTCGACGCTGGCCGCCGTGAGGTCTTCCACCTTGCGGGCCTTGATCTTGCCCTTCTCGATGGCCTTCACGATTGAGTCCTGCAGGGTCTCGGAGGTCTTCGAGAACGGTATCTCGCGGATGACGAGCGTCTTCTGGTCGATCTTTTCGATTTTCGCGCGCACTTTCACCACGCCGCCGCGCTGGCCGTCGTTGTATTTCGACACGTCGATAGAGCCGCTCGTGGGGAAGTCGGGGTAGAGTTGGAAGGGCTGATCGTGCAGGTAGCTGATGGCCGCGTCGCAGATCTCGCAGAAGTTATGTGGCAGGATCTTTGAAGAGAGACCGACGGCGATGCCCTCGGCGCCCTGTGCCAGCAGCAGGGGGAACTTCACGGGTAGCGTGATCGGCTCCTTGTTGCGCCCGTCGTACGACATCTTCCACTCCGTGGTCTTCGGGTTGAACACGGTGTCGAGGGCGAATTTCGACAGTCGGGCCTCGATGTATCGCGGTGCGGCGGCACTCGAGCCCGTCAGGATGTTGCCCCAGTTGCCCTGCGTGTCGATGAGCAGGTCTTTCTGCCCCATCTGCACCAGCGCGTCGCCGATGGAGGCGTCGCCGTGGGGGTGGAACTGCATCGTGTGGCCCACGATGTTGGCTACCTTGTTGTACCGCCCGTCGTCCATGCGTTTCATCGAGTGCAGGATGCGTCGCTGCACGGGTTTCAGTCCGTCCTCCAGATGGGGCACGGCACGCTCCAGGATCACGTATGAGGCATAGTCCAGAAACCAGTTCTGGTACATGCCTGAGAGGTGATGCACGGCTGCCGCGTCGAAGCGATTCACGGGTTTATAGTCGGAGTGGCCCTCCTGGGTGCCATCCGACGCTTGCTGTTCCGTCATCTCCGACAGCTGTTCTTCGCCGCTGTTTTCTTTTATTTCGTCGTCCATTCTCTTAGATTGGTCTTTAGCTTCCTTTTGTGTGCAAAGGTATAAAAAAAAGGTGAGAAAAACGAGGAATTAAGTTTTTTTTACGGCATTATCGGTAAACGGAGCAGTAAGCTTAGGGGGAAATAAATCCGTGAAATGCAAATTTTAAGGTAATTAAATAAGGAAACTTTGGCTGTTTCGGATTTATTGCGTAATTTTGCAGGCAAATTCGTAAATTGTAAGTAATAAGATGACAGCAAATGAGATTCGCGACTCATTCAAGAAGTTCTTTGAGTCGAAACAGCACGCTATCGTGCCTTCAGCCCCGATGGTAATCAAGGACGACCCCACACTGATGTTCACCAATGCGGGTA